>Ga0187815_10000250_pt1 | contig 26841 bp, 22 predicted proteins | sample NC_S_5_FD_132962 | JGI IMG/M metagenome (GOLD analysis project Ga0187815, IMG submission 132962) | Wetland sediment microbial communities from Neuse River Estuary, North Carolina, USA - ASW-S_5 | ecosystem: Environmental > Aquatic > Freshwater > Wetlands > Sediment | place: USA: North Carolina...
TCCAGGCCAGCGAGAACATTATTCTCGCCGCTGCAGTAGCCGGCGCCGACGTGATCGAACTCGGCGTTCCCTTCAGCGATCCGGTCGCCGACGGCCCGACGATTCAGCGCGCCAGCGAGCGCGCACTTCGCAGCGGCACCACTCTTGCTAAGGTCATTGATCTAATCCATTGGTTGCGGGCGCGGACGCAAGTGCCGCTCGTGCTGTTCAGCTATTTCAATCCCATATTACAGATGGGTATCGAGAAATTCGCCGAAAAGGCGGCAGCGGCGGGCGCAGACGGCGTGCTCGCCACGGATTTAACTCCCGAGGAATCGAGCGAATACCGCGCGATCGTGCACTCCCGCGAGCTCGACACGATTTTTCTCGCCGCGCCCACTTCCACCGATTCCCGCCTCGCGCGAATCGCCGCCGTCTCCAGCGGCTTCCTGTATCTCATTTCGCGCACGGGCGTAACCGGCACACGCGATTCGCTGCCCGAAGAATTGCCCGGCCTTGTCCGGCGCATTCGCAAATTCACGTCGCTGCCCGTTGCCGTTGGTTTCGGCATTTCCTTGCCGACACACGTCGCGACGCTCGGCGGAATCGCTGATGCTGCAGTAGTTGGGTCGGCACTTGTAGCGGAGATCGAAAAAGCTGCGTCGGCGGATGCCGCGGCGAAGGCAGTCTCCGATCTGGTCGCCCGGCTGAAACGTGCAGCCCGCGAAGGAGTTAGCCGTCGCAGCGGTGAAATTGCCTAGCCAGCTCTTGCAGTTGGCAAGACACATCGACCCGGGATACCCCAATGGCCTTGAAGAGGCCGGCTGGCCCGGAGTCATTCCTTGACAACCCGCAAGCTGCTGATTAGCATAGATTTCCGGTAGTGGAGGAAGCTGTGATCAAGCTCGACCTCGTTAACGCCATCGTACAGAAGACCAACATCAGCCGCAGCAAGGCCGAACAGGCCGTGGAAACCGTTTTCGAAACCATGAAACAGGCGCTAGGCCGGGGCGAGCGAATCGAGCTGAGGCGATTCGGCGTATTCAACGTGAAGCCCCGCAAGACCGGCATCGGCCGTAATCCCCGCACGGGTCAGCAGGTGAACATCCCTCCCGGAAAAGCCGTCCGTTTCAAGCCGGGCAAAGAACTTCAAGCCCTGCCGGCGGCATCGAAGCCCTGAGAAATCGATCCTGAAGCCAACCAACCTGCTAGGAAGAATCCACAATCGCCCTGCTGCCAATTCTCCAGTCTTTACGCATGCGCCGGCATCCAACTCATCATGGAGCACATGAGCCAGCCGAACGGTAACGGGCACGGCCGCACTCCGGTCGAGGTCATCGAGGCCAGGTTTCGCGATGTCTGGGAGTCGCGGCCCACGCGCGCGAAGCCACGCCCAATGTGGCCCGCGCTGACTCTCTTTCTGCTAACGGTAATCTCGACGCTCGCGGTCGGCGCGGAATTCGGGCTCTCCTATCAGCAGAACCGCGAACCGAGCTTTGAAAGGATGTTCGTCCCATTCGAACACCCTCAATTGCTGGCACTGGGCGTGCCGTTCTCGTGCACGTTGCTGTTGATCTTGATGGCCCACGAATTGGGACATTATTTTGCCTGCAAAATCTATGGAATTGACGTCAGCTACCCGTATTTCATACCCGCACCGAACTTGTTCGGCACATTCGGCGCCTTCATACGGATTCGCTCGCCGATTACGACGCGCAAGGCGCTGTTCGACGTCGGCCTGGCAGGGCCGGTGGTCGGATTCATCCTGGCTGTGCCTGCGATGGCCTACGGCGTAGCGTATTCGAAAGTCGTGCCGAGCGTGCGAAACACGGCGGAATTCGTTTTCGGAGCGCCGCCGCTGATGCGCCTCTTCGTTGACTGGTTTCATCCCCGCGCCAACCCATCTTGGATCCTGCTTCATCCCATCGGACGCGCGGCCTGGGTCGGTTTGCTGGCCACCGCGCTGAATCTGCTGCCGATATGGCAGCTCGACGGTGGACACATCGTTTACAGCCTTTTCAGCCGAATTCACAGGCGATTATCGCTCGCCCTCTCACTTGCCCTGGTGGCATGCGGAGTCTTCTATTGGCACGGATGGGCGCTGTGGGGCGTTTTGCTGACCGTCCTCTCCCTTCGTTTCAAACACCCGCCCTTGTACGATCCCTGGGAACGCCTGGACCGCTCACGCTGGATCTGGGCTGCCGTCGCGCTGGCGATTTTCGTCTTGTCCTTCACTCCCTGGCCGACCAATAACCCCTAGGGGGACCTACGATTACATCAGTGTGGCGGGATCGACGTCGACGATGACAGCGGTTTCAGGAATATCCTTCGCGGCGCAGAAATCGACCGCGCCGCTCAGCGCGCGCCCCAGCGCCGCTCGCTGCGGGGACTTCAGAACGAACTGGAACCGGTAGTCGCGGCGCAATCGGGCGAGCGGAGCCGCCGCCGGGCCCAGCACCTTCACGCCTCGCTCCTCAAATGGCGCGAAATAGGATGCCAGCGCGCGCGACCAGCGAATCGCGTTTTCGATTTTGCGGTCGCGGATCAGCACGCTGGCCAGCGCGGTAAACGGCGGGTAGTGCAGCATCTTCCGAAAGTGCGCTTCCTTTTCGTAGAACGAAGCGTAGTCCTGCCGCCGCGCATATTCGATCGCGTAATGCTCCGGGTAATACGTTTCCACAAGCACTTCCCCGGATAATTCACCGCGTCCCGCGCGCCCTGCCACCTGGGTCAGCAATTGAAACGTGCGTTCGGCCGCCCGGAAATCCGGGCGCCCGAGCGCCAGATCGGCGGCCACCACGCCGACCAGCGTAACCCGTTGAAAATCGTGGCCCTTGGCGACCATCTGCGTTCCCACGAGGACATCTATCTCGCCTTTGGCGAACGCGCCTAAAACCTGTTGGTACTCGCGTTTCGTGCGGACCGTATCGCGATCGAGCCGCGCGACGCGCGCCGCTGGAAATTGCTCGCGTAAATATTCCTCGACGCGTTCGGCGCCGTCTCCGACAAAATACAGATACTCCGCGTGGCATTTCGGACATTGCTTCGGCGGGCGAATCGAAAAACCGCAGTAGTGGCAGACGAGACGCTGGCGGCTTTTGTGGTACGTCAGCGCGATGCTGCAATTCTGGCATTGCACGAACGCGCCGCAGTTCCTGCACAGCAGCGACCACGAATACCCGCGGCGGTTGATCAGGATCATCGCTTGCGTCTTTTCTTCGAGCCGCAGCGCAATGGCCGCTCGCAGAGGCTCCGAGACTGGCATCGCCTTACGTCGCTGCCGAAATTCCTCGCGCAGGTCAATGATGCGAACTTCAGCCAGCGGCCGATTTGCGACGCGCTGAGTCAGTTCGAGCAGGCGGTATTTTCCTGCATGCGCGTTGTGATACGACTCGAGCGATGGTGTCGCGGAGCCCAGCAGAGCGACCGCACCTTCCAGATGAGCGCGATAGACCGCGACATCCCGCCCGTTATATCGCGGAGTCTCCTCCTGTTTGTAGGCAGATTCCTGCTCCTCATCGACGATGATCAATCCGAGATTTCCGACCGGCGCGAATACTGCCGATCGCGTGCCCACAACCACGCGCGCTTCTCCATTGCGGGCGCGCCACCATTCGCGAGCGCGCTCGATGTCGGGCAGACCGCTGTGCAGGATGGCCACGTCCTCGCCAAATCGCGCGCGCGCCAATCGGCTGGTCCACAGAGTCAGCGCGATTTCAGGAACGAGCACTATCGCGGATTTGCGGCGCGAAAGCGCCGCATCAATCGCTCCCAGATAAACCTCTGTCTTCCCGCTGCCCGTCACCCCATGAAGTAAACCCGTCGCGAACTTGCCCGCCACCATCCAGCGCCAAATTTCCGCTAAGGCTTGGTTCTGCTCCGAATTGAGTACATTGTTGGGCGGCGTGAAATCCGTATCCCACGGATCTTCGTTCGCTGTGAGCGGCTCTTCCCACATCAGTAAGCGCCCATTTTTCTCCAGCCGCTGGATTGTCGTTCGCGTGACGTTCGCTTTTTCCATCAGCAATCCAAGCGGCACGGGGCCACCTGTTGCGGTGAGGACTTCGCGAACGCGCTCTTCGGCGGCGCGCTCATTCTGTGCACGTCGCGACATTCGTTTTTCTTCAGCGCTTGTTTCCGCCGAGTGTATCGTCAGGTTCGCACCGGCGCCGCCTCCCTCTGGCTTCCAAGCGACAATCGTTTGCGTGCGGGCCTTGCGATGGCGAGCCACATCACCCGCAATGACCAAGCCTCGCTGGACCAGCTTCTCGATCGCAGCTTCACCTCCGGGCCAGCGCCTCGCTTGCGCTGAGGAAACAGATTCGGCTTCCTCAAACCGGCGCAGCAGAACCATGTCTTCCGGTTCTGGGATGTCATCGCCGGTGCCCAGCGCGAACTGCGCAAGTTGCGCGCGCCCTGCGTTCGTTAGCGTGTACTCGCAATCGTGGCGAAGCTCGGTTTCCGGCGGAAGCATGGCGCGGAATGTTTCGCCAATCGGAGCCAGATAATAGCCGCTGATCCAGCGCCCAAGTTCGATCAGATTTGCACTGAGCGCCGGCCCCCGGTCCATCAGCTCAGCGATTGGCTTGATGCGAACCTCTGCGCCCGCTGTCTCCGGCGCACGATCCGATTCGCTGACGGCCACGCCCACAATCGGACGATTGCGGAACGGAACCACGACCCGGCGCCCCACAACTGGCTCGCCGTTCAATGACGCCGGCACGGCGTATGTGAATGTGTTGCGAAGCGGAACCGGGAGCGCGACCTCGCAGTAACGTTGGTGCATCTCGCGCGTAGTTTAGCAGAAGGGTGATTTCGGAATGGCGTTGACTCGCTATTGGCGAATGACGCGAGAGAACCTCGACACCCATACGGTTGACCTAGATCAACCAACCTCTGGGATTTTTACGGCAAACATAAGCCAGAAGGCGGTTGCGACTTCGGCGATGGCCATGGGCGCCCAGCCATACTGAAGCGTTGCAGCGTGTTCTGGAAAGATGAGGCTGCCAAAACAAACGAGAGTGACCATCACCGAGGCAAAGACACCGAATGCCGACAGAATCCTGGGGATGTATCTCGATTTCAAAAATAAGTAGAAGAAAAGGATCGAGCCGATACTGAAGAATGTCGCGCTGACATTGACGACGGCGGAACCCGCTTGGCCGGTCAGATCCACCAGAGCTTCTGACTGCTGGGCTCCTAATGCCGCGATCGAGTGCTGAGAGCTATGAAGCTGCAGTCCCAGAAAACCTAAGATGACACCCGCGCCGCCAATGAACGATTCTCCCAATCTCCAATACATGGCCATCCGGGCCAGCAGGTTGTTGACGGGCTTGAGCGTCACGTAAAGGGAGAAGGCAAGCAGGAGCGCGCTGATCGTTTCAACCAGCTCGGTGCACAGCGCGAAGCGGTACAAATGTTCCGAGGCCATGATCCTTTTCGTGGTTTCCGCGAACGCCCCCGAGCCAACGATGTGAGAGATGATGATGGATCCGGCCAGACCGGTGATGATGAGCCATAGAAATAAGAAGCCCGCAAGCCTGGCGTAAATGCGTTGTGTTCTGCCCGTCGAACGGCTCTCCACTCCAGTCTGTGCCATGGAATCGCTCCGGCGGCGGCTCGCCGCATTCCAGTTTTGACTTATGACTGCACTCGTCGTTAAGAAGGAATACGCAGAATTGCCTGATTCGGTTCCTCTGCTGATACCCCGCTGGAAAAAGGTCCTGCAATACGTTTCACCAGCAATATGGTCACATCATCTTCGTTGAATTTGGGGTCCACCAAGGATTTGAGATTCGCCATTGTTCCTTCCGCGCTCTCAGCGAAAGCGTCGCACAGGCGATCTTCGGGATTCTTTCCCCGAATCGAGTCGGTCAAACCATCTGTAAATATGAGGAGGCTACTGCCGGGGCTAAGAACAGTGCTACGAGCTTCATACTCCGCATCTGCGAAAAGCCCGAGAGGTGGCCCGGTGGCTTCCAGAAATGTCGCCGATCCGGAAGTGAACACGAACGGGGCATTGTGACCCGCATTCACATACGACAGTTCTCCCGACTCGCGCCTCAGCACGATGAACAAGGCCGTGGCAAACCGATCACTCGGAGTATATCGACTCAGGTGCTTGTTAATCTGCTTGGCCAGTGCCAGAGGATTCGATTCAACGCTTGCGATGCTCCTGACCAGTGCCTGTATGTTTGCCGCGAGCAGTGCTGCCGGAATCCCCTTCCCAGACACATCAGCTAACGCGAATAGAGTTCGGTTAGCAGAAAGCTCGATGACGTCGAAGTAGTCGCCACCCACTTCACGCAAGGGCTTGTAAAACGTCTGGACCTCGTAGCCTGGCAAGTCTTCCAGTTTCCCAGGCTGCAGCGTCTGCTGGATCTGCCGCGCGGCTATTTGGTCAGTCTCAAGCTGTGTCTTGCGAAGAAATTCTGAAGTTAGCATTGCCTTCTGGATGTAGCCGCCGGTCAAATAAAGCAGGAGCACCAACACGTAGCCGACTGGCCGTCTCGGCAGGACCAGAAAATACGGATCCAACCACTCCGGCAACCTGAAAGCCCACATCAGCAGAAAGTAGAAAACATATCCCTGAAGAATAAAGCTGACATAGGTGATGATGCGTTTGGGCCGAGGCATTTCGCGGGTCCAATCATAAAAGCCGTACTGCAGCGAGCGGCGAATGGGACCGGCAGATCTGTCGAGCTTCACGGTCTGGAGGCGAAACCGCACGGCAGGAGTCTAACAAGAAGCAGCCAGGCCGGCGACGAAATGGCAGCCACGCGTGCTTCAGGAATCCTAAAGGCTGACCAGAGCGATCCCGCCGAAGATCAGCGCGATGCCCAGCCACTGTGTCCGCTCCAGTCGCTCGCGCAGGACAATCCATGCCAGAAGCACGGTCACGGCGCTGTAGAGTGATGCCAGCACACTGACCACGGAAACCTGCCCTGTCTTCAGCCCCGCATTATTTGCGATGAATGCGACGGTGTCGGTGACTGCGACGGCCGCAATGAGCCACCAGACGCTGCCGCGCGGCAGGCTCACACTCTGGCGCGCGGGCGCTGCCGCCAGCGCTAGCGTCGAAAATGCTGTGAGGCGAATCATCCATACCGAAAACATGCTGCCCGTAAGCGGAACCACGTGAAAACCCAGAAACCAAAACATAAATCCGAATCCGACCGCCGCCGCAACGGCCCAGCCCACGCCCCTCGCGACGTGGGCCTGCGCCGCATGCGCCGCTTCTGCTCCCGCTTGCGCGTCTGATCCGGAAGCCCCGCCCGAGTTCGCCGCGAACGAAGTGGCCGCGAGAATCACGCCAAGCAGGGTCACGCCAAGTCCGATGCCGCGCAGGAGTTGAAATCTCTCGCCGCTGAGCAACGCGAGTACTAGCGTCAAGGCCGGATAACTCGATGAAATTGGCGCGACGATGCTCATCACGCCGATTTGAAACGAGTAGTACAGCGCAAGTGACGCAAGGGCGTTGATCACGCCGGCCACGGCTGCAAGCGTCCACGTTCGCCATCCGGGAACAACCCCGCGGGTAATCCCGCCCGCCCACTGTGAATACGCTGTCAGCAGACAAAAGCCGATGATCTGCATGAATAGCAGCGTGCGGTAGGCGCCCACCCGCCGCGCAGCAAAACGCGCCGCGAAATCCGCCAGGCCCCAGCAGACCGCCCCGACGAGTCCGAGAACGATGGCCAATATGTCCTCTGAAGGGTGTAGCTATCGACGTTGCTTCGGCTTGAGGCCTAGGACGGACATCACCTTTTGCAGATCCTTCCAGACTTCGCCCTTGGCGTTTGGATTCCGCAAAAGATACGCAGGATGGTACGTCGCAATGAGTTTCGCTCCGCGATAGTCGAACCATTCGCCTCGAAAACGCGAAATCCCTTGATTCGTTTCGAGCAGAGTTTGTGCGGCGCAGGCCCCCAGGCAGCAAATCACTTTGGGTTGAATGACGGCAAGCTGGCGCACCAGAAATGGCGAGCAGGTCGTGATTTCGTCTCGTTCAGGCAGGCGGTTTTCCGGCGGCCGGCACTTCACCACGTTGCAGATATAAACATCCTGCCGGCGCAGGCCCATGGCTTCGATCATCTGCGTGAGAAGCTTCCCCGCGCGGCCCACGAACGGCTCGCCTTGAACGTCTTCGTCGTGGCCCGGGCCTTCGCCTATGAACACAAGGTCCGCCTTCGGATTGCCAACGCCAAAAACGATATTCGTGCGCGCCTTGTGCAGCTTGCAGCGCGTGCAATCGCCAATGTATTCGCGAATGCGTTCGAGCGAATCGTTTTCGATGTGCTCCTCGAACAGCGAAGCGCCCGTCGAAACCTGAATGATGGGAACTCGCCGCTCCTGTGCGGCTGCGGCGAGAGGCGCTGCAGAAGACATGCGCCGCTCGAATGCGCTGGAAGATGTTGCTGGTATAGCCGAGCTTGCAGCCGTTTCGGCTGCTGCCGGAACTTTCATCGCTGATGCCGCACTTGGCGAACCTTTGCGGTCGCGGTAATACGGACCGAGGCGCAAATCCTCGGCATAGCGCAGAAAACTTTCGATATGGCTGCGTGTGTTTTCGTTCATCGCGGTTGGGATTATCGCGAAGCGAACGCGAATTCACAAGCGAGGAGTGAGCACCCAGAAAGAACCTGCGCACGACTGAATCGAAAATCAGCGATGCTGCTGAAGAAGCAGCGCCTGATCGAGAATACGCTGGGCCACGTCCAGCTTACTGAGTTTCGGCAAGGCGATTTCGCGTCCATCGCGCAGAAATAGCGTAACGATGTTCGTGTCGACGTCGAACCCGGCGCCTTCCTGCGTCACGTCGTTCGCCACGATCATGTCCGCGCCCTTGCTGGCGAGCTTGGCCCGTGCCTTTTCGGCGACCGAATCTGTTTCCGCCGCGAACCCAATGAAGAGGCGCTTGCCATGGTTGCCTTTGTTGCCTTTGTCGCGCCCCAGTTCCGCGAGAATATCCGGCGTCGGCTCGAGTTCGAGATTCAATCGTCCGCTTCCGCGCTTCATCTTGGTTGCCGACGCAGCTACCGGCCGGTAATCCGCCACTGCCGCGGCCATAATGACGATGTCGGCATCGCGCGAATGCTCGAGAACCGCGCGACGCATTTCCTCCGTTGTGCGCACCGGGATCCATTCCGCACCTTCGGGCGCATGCAATTCCGTCGGGCCGCTGACGAGCACCACATGAGCGCCGCGGCGAATCGCTGCTTCCGCAAGCGCATAGCCCATCTTGCCCGACGACCGGTTGCTAATGAAGCGCGCAGGATCGAGATCCTCGCGCGTCGGTCCGGCGGTAATCACTAGCGCTTGCCCCGCGAGGTCCGCGCGCAGCCCGAGAACCTCACGCACTTTGCCGGCGATCGTTTCCGTCGCCGCAAGACGCCCCGCGCCCGTCATGCCGCAGGCAAGATAGCCCTCGTCTGGATCGACGACGTGCACACCCCTCGCCCGCAAAATCGCCAGATTCCCTTGCGTCGCTCCATGCTCCCACATGTTGACGTTCATCGCCGGCGCCACTACCACCGGCGCCTTCGTCGCCAAATACAGCGTCGATAGAAAATCATCCGCGATTCCGTGCGCGAATTTCCCGAGGATGTCCGCCGTCGCCGGCGCAACCAGCAGAAGATCGATGCGCTGTGCGACCGCGATATGCTCGATGGCGCTTTCCACGTTCGCCTGCGACGCCTCGCCGGCTCCGAACATTTCGGTGATGACTTTGTTTCCGGTGATCGCGGCGAACGTAAGCGGGGTGATGAACTCCTGAGCCGCACGGGTCATGACGACCTGCACGTCCAGCTTCTCTTGTTGCAGGCGTCGAACCAGTTCAGCGGCCTTGTACGCCGCCACGCCGCCGGTTACTCCAAGGGCGATCTTCATAAGCCCCCGCGCACGCTACCTGCGCGGCTTGCCGTCCTTGTCTTCCACATCTTCGGGGACTTCGGGCGTTTCGTATTCGAGCAGGCCCTTTTGCAGTTCTTCTTCTGCGATGCGAGTGTTCTTGCGCGACTTCGGGTTGTCCAGAAGCGGCCGTCCGCCGACCATCAACTGCCTCGCCCGGCGCGCCACCACAACCACGTAGGCAAATTGGCTATCTGGTGCCTGTTTGAGAACAGCCATGAGACGGTCAGCCTCCAAAAGACTTCAGGATTTCGCGGATTGTATCTTCGTTGCGCACCACACGGCAACGCGAACCGAGGGCGATGGCCTGCGCCTCGCGTCCGGCCCGCTCCAGATCGTCATTGATGATCGCGAAATCATACCCGCTGTAACTCAGCATTTCCTGTCTGGCGCGTTCGAGACGCCGGCGAATCTCGTCCTCCGAATCCTGCCCGCGCGCGCGAATGCGCCGCTCGAGCTCTGCTCGTGACGGCGGAAGCACAAATACGGCTGTCGCGTCGGGGAGCTTTCGCTTGACTTGAACCGCTCCCTGAACGTCGATCTCCAGCACAAGATCTTTTTTCTGGGCGCGCGCTTCGTCCAGCCATTTGCGCGGTGTGCCGTACCAGTTTTTTCCAAAGACCTGCGCGTATTCGAGGAATTCGCCTGCCGTCACCATCCGCTGAAATTCAGCTTCTGAGACGAAATTGTACCATTTGCCGCTGCTTTCCGTCGTGCGTGGGAGGCGCGTCGTGCAGGAGACCGAGAGCATCGTGCCCGGAAGCTGCAGGATCTTGTCCACCAGCGTCGATTTCCCGGATCCCGAAGGACCGGAAACGATCAAAACCAGCGGTCCGGTTTCGCTCATTCGATGTTTTGCGCCTGCTCGCGCAGTTTTTCGATTTCCGATTTGATTTCCAGCCCGCTTTGCGTGATCTCGAGCCCTTCCCCCTCGTTCCCCGGAGTCTTCGACAGCAGGGTGTTCGTCTCGCGTTGCATTTCCTGAAGCAGGAAATCGAGCTTCTTGCCCACGTCCGCGCCGCCTTCGAGAAGCGATTCGAACTGCCGGACATGGCTCTCCAAACGCACCAGCTCTTCGGAAATATCGCCGCGTTCCGCCATCATAGCCGCTTCCTGCGCGAGCCGCGCAGGGTCGAGCTGAGTATCGCCGACCAACTCCTGGATCCGCGCTTCGAGACGGCGCGCAAAAGCGGGGCGTGCGCTTTCGGCAAGAACCTCCACCTTACCTGCGAGACTCGCGATCCTTCGCAGATGCGACGACATTTCGCCCCGCAGGTGCTGCGCTTCGCCCGCGCGCATCCGATCCAGTTTATCGAGCGCTTCCGACAGGCAGCGTTTCACCACCGCTTCCAGCTTCAACATCTCCTCATCAAGGGATGCGGCCGGCGGCCCAATCACCCCGGGCAGCCGCAAAATCGCCGCGAGGTCCGGTTCCGAAGCGATCGAGAACTTCGCGCGTAGCGCGTTCACCGCCTGAAGGTAAGCGGCAGCAACCTGCTCGTTCACTCCCACGGCGGCCGGCCCTTCGAGTTCGTAGTGCAACGTAACATCCAAGTGACCCCGGCGAAGTCGCTCGCGAACCATTTGACGCATGGCCGGCTCGACTGGCTCGAAGCCTTCGGGAACGCGCAGATGCAAATCAAGGAAGCGGTGGTTCACGCTGCGGATAGACACTCGCAGGCTCCAGCCATTCTCCACTACGCGCGCCTGCGCGTAGCCCGTCATCGACTTCAAACCGCCGGACCGACTCTTTGCCGTTTCCGCGCTGATGGGTTTTGATTCTGTCCCGGGCATGATCACGAATCCGCCATTCGCGTCGCCGGCTCGACATCTCGGAACTGAATATCGTGCAGACGCGCGTAAATTCCGCCGCGAGCGAGAAGATCCTCGTGCGTGCCAAGCTCGCAGATTGTGCCATTATCCAGGACAGCGATCACGTCGGCACGGCGAATTGTCGATAGGCGGTGCGCAATCACAAACACCGTTCGGCCAGTCATCAGGTTGTTCAGCGCGTTTTGCACGAGCAGTTCCGACTCCGAGTCCAGTTCCGACGTCGCTTCGTCAAGAATGAGAATCGGAGCGTCCTTGAGCAACGCGCGGGCAATGGCCAACCGCTGCCGCTGGCCACCAGAAAGCCGCTGGCCACGGTCGCCGATCAGCGTTTGATACCCCTGCGGCATTTGCATGATGAAATCGTGCGCCAGCGACGCTTTCGCCGCAGCAATCACTTTTTCCTCCGGTAAATCCGGACGCCCATAGCACAAATTGTTCCAGATCGTATCATTGAACAGGATAGTTTCCTGCGTGACAATCGCCATCTGCTCCCGCAAGGATCGCAATGAAACATCGCGCAGATCCACTCCGTCGATCCGCACCGTGCCTGAAGTGGGCGTGTAAAATCGCGGAAGCAGGTTCACCAGCGTCGTTTTCCCGGCTCCGCTCGACCCCACGATTGCCACCACCGTTCCGGCCCGCACCTTTAGATCGATCCCCTTCAAAATGAGCCCACTGCCATCGTACGAAAAGCTGGCGTCCTCAAACTCGATCGACTGCGAAAGACGCGGCAGCATCGTGGCGCCGGGCGCATCCAGCGTCTCCTCCGGCAGGTCCATAAACGAAAAAACCTGGGACGAAATACCTATCGCCTGCAGAAACAGTTGATAAATGCTGCCCAGACGCTTGACCGGCTCATACGCCCGGAACAGCGCGAAAATGAACGCAAAAAAGATGCCGGTCGTCATCTTGTGCATCCGAATCTGATCGCGTGCAAACAGCAAAATCATGCACACCACGGCTGCGCCCAATAGATCCATGAGCGGTGACGTCGCCGCCAGAGCGCGAATCCAGCGCATGTTTTCACGCAACAGATTTCGTGCCGTCTCCCGAAACTTGCGTATCTCGAACCGTTCCATCCCGAATGCTTTGACCACCCGGTTGCCGCTCATCGTCTCCTGCAGAATCTGGCTGAGGTCCGCGAGCCTCGACCGGCTCTTTTCTGTGGACTGCCGGATGCGTCGAGCCAATTTCCCGATCGGCCACACTACCAGAGGGACCAGCAGCGCCGATCCCATCGCCAGCTTCCAGTTGATGATGAGCAGAACGAGCACAAAGGCGATCAGCGTAAAGAACTGCCGCACAAAGTCGGCCAGATAATCCGAAAACGTGCTACGCATCTGCTCGATATCGCTCATCACCGCCGACATGACCCGCCCCACCGGGTTGTGCTGGAAGAATCCGACCGGCTGCTGCACGACCTTGGCGTAAACATGGTTTCGCAGGTCAGTCACGCTCGCCAGACCCACATATTGAATCAGCGTGATCCCGAAAAATTCGGCAAGCCCCTTGATGCAGAAGAGAAACACGAGGGCGAGAGCGAAAACGGACCAAACGTAGTGCACCCGCGAAGGAACGAATGAGTTGAGATAAATCGTCGGGCCGCCCCAGGGCACTGTGAACAGCGCGAGGCGTTGATTCAGACTGCTCGGCGTCAGAACAATGTCCACGGCGGGCCGGATCGATAAGACCACAAGCCCGTCGACCGCCGCCATAACGGCCAGCAAAACGATTCCCGCTGAAAGCGGGGCGAAATGTGGGACTACGTAGCGGAGCAGCCTGCGAACTTCGTCCCGTTGCTTCATGCGAACCTTAGGTTCCATCTCCAGTCATTCTGGCAGAAATTGTGCGCGCCCCTTCCTCATCGCAGGCGAATCTGCTTAAGATGGCGATTTCTCCAAATCGCGATGTACGACCTTCGCCGCATACCCTTTGCGTTGCAGGTCGCGCCGAATCTCTTCCGCCAAAGCCACCGAACGGTGCCTGCCTCCCGTGCATCCCAGCGCCACAGTCAAGTAGCTCTTGCCCTCGTTGATGTAATGCGGAATCAGATAACGAAGGAGGCTTTCGATGCGCCGCAGGAATTGCTTCGTTTGCGGGAAAGAATGAATGTAACGCGCCACGCGCTTGTCCTTGCCGCTGAAGGGACGCAACCTCGGCATGAAATGCGGATTCGGCAGAAAACGCACGTCAAAAACAAGATCGGCTTCCGACGGGATTCCATAGCGGAAACCAAAACTGACGATCGATACGAGCATGGGCCTCCGGCCCGGATTCTGAAAACGGTCGATGATAAACTGCCGCAACTCATGCACGTTGAATTTTGTCGTGTCGATGATCACGTCCGCGAGACGCCGTATCGGCGCCATTCTGCGGCGCTCTTCCTTCACTCCTTCCGAGACCGACATCCCGTGGCCTAGCGGATGGGGACGCCGGGTTTCGCTGAAGCGGCGCAGAAGTGCTTCGTCGCTTGCTTCGATAAAAACGAGCGTGGCGGGATGATCCTTGGCCAATGCCCGGTAGAATATGGGCAATTTCTCGATCTGCTCGCCTTCGCGGGCGTCAACAAGCAGCGCCGCCCGTTCTATTTCGCCGCGTCCTTCGTCGTAGAGTTCGCTGAAAACGGGAATCAGAGCAACCGGCAGATTGTCCACGCAGTAGAAACCGAGATCTTCGAACGTGTTCAGGACGGAGCCCTTGCCCGATCCGGAAAGACCGGTGAGGATCACAAGCTGGCGTGAGTCGCGCTTCTGTTGAGGGCGGGTCACGGCCTGACCGCTAACCCTTCACGCGCCGCCGGTGTGTGCTCGGAATGCGTAAATCTTCGCGGTATTTCGCCACCGTTCGCCGGGTAACGTGGATGCCTTCATCGCTCAGTTTTTTCGTGATCTGCTCGTCGGTAAGCGGGTGCGTCGCATCTTCTTCCTCGATCATCTGCTTCACGCGTCTTTTCAGTGACAGCAGCGACATCTCCGCCCCTTGCGGACCTTGCACCGATTCCGAGAAAAAGCTTCGCAGCTCCAAAACGCCTTGGGGCGTGTGTACGTACTTGTTCGCCACGGCGCGGCTCACCGTCGACGGATGCACCCCGACCTCTTCGGCCACTTCTTTGATCATCATCGGCTTCAGGTGATCGGGGCCATAGTCCAGGAATTCGCTCTGGCGCCGAAGAATCGATTGGCAGACGCGCAAGATAGTGTGCTTGCGCTGTTCGATGTTCTTCATCAACTGAATCGCCGCCGTGAAGCGCTCCTTCACGTAATTGCGAACGTCCCGGTCAGCGGCGTCGCGCGCCAGCAGACGCCGGTACGTAGGATTCAGCCGGAGTTGAGGCAGGTCATCATCATTCATAAACACCTGCCACTCGCCGTCCACCTTCCGGAACTGCACGTCCGGTTCGACCAGCCGCGGCTCGGTCTTGTTGTACCGCAGCCCCGGCTTGGGATCCAATCGCTTGATCACTTCGATCGCCCGCTTGACGAGCTCGATCGGACGGTTTACTGCTCGCGATACTTCCTTCAACTGGTTGTTTTGCAATAGCTTTAGATGTTCGCTGACCACTTGCTGTGCCAGCGCGTTCTGCGGATCAAGAACCTTCAATTGCAGCAGCAGACATTCGCGTAAATCGCGCGCCGCCACGCCCGGCGGATCAAACTCCTGCACCATAGCCAGCGCTTCTTCCACATCCTCCATCGAGTACTCGCCCGACTGCGCGATTTCCTCGAGCGTCGCCGTCAGGTAGCCGTTCTCATCGAGGTTGCCGATGATTGATTCCGCTATCTTGCGCACCGTTTCCGTACAGATGCTGACGCTTAGCTGCCAGGTAAGATGATCGGCCAGGCTTGCAGGGGAGGAGAGGAACTTATCGTAGGATGGCTTTTCGATTTCTTCAAATTCGCCGCTGGCCGCTCGTTCCGCGCCCGTGTCCAGGTACTTGCTGAAGAACGACCCGAAATCGAACTCGTCGAACGGGTTGGGCGCTTCTGTCTCGGGAACTTTCTCCGTTTCCTTCTTGAGAAAGGCCTCGTCCGTATAGCTTTCCGCCGTGACCCCTTCTTCCGGAAGCTCTTCGAGCACCGGGTTGGCCATGATTTCCTGGTTGATCATCTCGCGCAGCTCCAGACGGTTCAGCGCCAGCACGCTGACCATCTGCACGAGCCCGGGCGTCAGAATTTGCTTCTGCGCCACGCGAAGATGAAGTTTTGGCTGAAGCCAGTTCATACGGCCTAGTGCAAACGAAAGCCTTCTCCCAAGTAAATGCGCCGGACGTCCGCATTCGTCGAAAGCGCCGCCGGCGTGCCCGAAAACAGAATCTTCCCCTCGCTGATGATGTAGGCCCTGTTCGTAACCGCCAGCGTTTCCCGCACGTTATGATCCGTCACCAGAACGCCGATTCCCGCCGCGCTCAGGTCCGCTATGATCTTTTGAATGTCCACGACCGTCAGCGGATCGATGCCCGAAAAAGGCTCGTCGAGCAACACGAATGACGGCGAAAGCACTAGCGAACGCGCAATCTCCAGCCTCCGCCGCTCCCCGCCCGACAGAACGTGCGCCTGGCTGTTCCGCACTCCTTCCAACCCCATCTGCGCCAGCAATTCTTCCACACGGTCGCGCCTCTGCTCCGGCGTGAGGGGCAGAGTCTCCAAAACCGCCAGCAGGTTCTCTTCGACCGTCAGTTTCCGGAAGACTGAAGGCTCCTGGGGAAGGTAGCTTATGCCGCTGCGGGCCCGCAGATACATCGGGAGGTCGGTTATGTCCTCGCCGTCCAGCAGTACACGCCCGTAATCCGGACGCGCCAGACCGACCAGGATGTAAAACGTCGTGGTCTTTCCCGCGCCGTTCGGCCCGAGCAGCCCTACCACTTCGCCCTGTTGAATCTCCAGGTTGACGTTATCGACGACTTTCCGGCCACGATACGATTTCCTCAAATCGGCCGCTTGGAGCTTCAACATGCCGCTTCATTTCTCAACCCGGTGCCTTGTCAGGGTGCGCGATCCTTTTTGTGAGTCAATCGAAATCGTATCATTCGCCACAAAGAAGGTCAACGAACGGCCCGAGGTTGTGTTTCCACAAGCATCGGTAATTGTTGGGTGTCCGCCGGATAGAACGAATTTTCCGTCCGCGGCGGTGTATTCCGCCGTGTCCGCCGAGCCGCGCCGGTCGGCTTGATGCACAACGACATTGCCCTGTGCCACTGCCGAACTCAATTGCCTGCCGCTGGCCTCAGCCGCATTCGCGCCAGCAGTCGTCGACCCAGGACCGAGATGCACTTCCAGCGTCCGCGATTCCAGCGAACCCTGCTCGGAGACGGCTTTCACGCCGCGATCCAGCCGCGCCCTCCCCTCCTCGTTCCAGTAAGTCAGTTGCGGCGCGCGTAATTGCCACAGGCTCGAACCAGAGCTTGCAACCGAGGGTTTGGCCCGCGAAGCACGCTTCAGGCTTGGTCCCGAGGTCTGCGGGAACACGGCGACCACATTCCCAGTCGCTTCCAGCTTCTCCTCGTCACGCCAAATTGTGATGCGGTCAGCCTCAAGAACCGATTCGCTTTGCCACAGCCTCGCGTGCCCCGAATACACGACTCGCCCAGACGACGTCGATCCCGTCAGCGTCTCCGCCGAAATGTGTGCTGGTCCCGAACCCAAATTCACAGAGTGGCCTTCGGCGCTGGGCAAGTAGGTCGTCACAACACCATGTTCGGCCACGATCTGCCCTGACTTTTGGCCGATCGTCACGATCCCCGCCGTCGTGCGGCTCATCGCATCGGAGACGACCGGCGAGCCGGTAAGCGTCACCCGGTCTGCCGCGCGATCGATCTTCGCGTAAGAGGCAGACCCGTGGCGGTCGCCCTGCTGAAAATTAACATCGCCCTTTTCTTCCACGGTGCTCCATTGGCCACTCGCAGAGAACTCCGCCCTCAACGATTGCGCTGTGCTGACTTGCTCTGCGGCTGCAGATGAAGACGGATTCCCACCCTGCCGCCGCACTTCCACTCCCGGCCCTCCCAGCAGGTGACTCAAGCGGCCCTTTTCGTCCAGTTGGGTGGTGAATTTCGACGCATGCAGTTGCGTCTTCTCCTCTCCGCTGCTCGAATCGATCGTCCCTGGACCCAAAGTCTCCGCACTTTCGATGCGCTGTTGATTCGGCCGCTCGCCCGGCGCAAATTTCACGCGCAAGGCCGTGGTTTTCAGATCTTGCGACACGCCTCCCTTTTGCGTTTGCGCTGCGACGTTTCCGCTCGCCGTCATCTCGCGCAGCGCATTTCGCGTCGGCGCAAACGAGAACTGGACGTGTTCGCACGAAAACCGGTCCGAGCCTGCCCCAGTTTTGCGTGATCCCGCCACATCGCCATTCGCGCTGATTCGTTGAATCCAGCCTTCGGGACTCAGAAATCCTTCGAATGTTGCCGCCGAAACCGCAAACGCGCTGCCGCCCTGCCCCGCTCGAATCGACGGATGACCCTCGACGATCGCATGTTGCGCATGAAAATTCTCATCCAGCCAAACGGAAATCTTCTGCGCCGACAACTCGCGGTCGCCCTCTTGCACTCGCACCGGCCCATTCAGCATCACCGCACGATCGTTGCGCCGGATTTCGAGGCTGGCCGCGTTCAGGCTGACCGGCAACCCGCCCGTGCGCTCCGAAGGCGCCATCTCGAATTCGACGGAATTCTCCACGCGCACCACCGCGGCTTGCGTACTGTACGACACACCTACGCCGCGCCCGTGTCCCTGCGGCAATGAGAACTCTACCGGCGCAGGAGTCGAAGCCTGCCCCGTTTGACTGTCGAACGTCAGGTCGCTCGTCTTGATTTGCATTGATTGCGGAATCGGTCCCGTCGAGACGGGGGTCGCGCCCTTCAAATCGATTGCCACTTCGCCTTTGCACCGCACCGTCCCGGTCTTTTGTTCGTAGCTGCACTCATGCGTGTGAATGTTATCGTTGCGGTTGCCTTCGCGGCCGTAAATCGTGATCCATACGTCTTCGAGCACCGCTTGGTTTCCTTCTTTGAACTGCGTCGCTTGCGAAGCTCGAATCGTATAAATCGTGCGGTTCCCCTCCATGCCGTTGTACGAAAACGTGTGGGTTTGCTGCTGGACCGCGGACGTCACATTCGTGGGGATTGCATGGCGCCGCCGCGCCGCGCTGATGGCGCGCACGGCGTAGATTCCGATCACTAGAACGGCGATCGCCCCCGCGGCCATCGCCGCCCAACGCGCATAGCGTGCTGCCTCTTGATTCCGCACCGGACTCTCGTTGGATTAGAAGCTGAGTATAAGCGAACGGGTTACCATGGGACAAACGCGGGAGGCAGTTGCCACCTAGCAGTAATTATTGTGTCCGGCATCACCCCGAAATTGTGCCGGCAGAATTTTGCAAGTTGTTGTGAATAGGAGACTTACCGAAACAGTTCCCGGCAATACGTGTCAGGAATACTTTATCCGCGCCGGGTGGGAGCGCCGCGCACCGTCGAGCGACTTTGCGCGTCCGATCTTACAGATTGCCCGCGAACACGAACACATCGTGCTCGTTGGCCAAATCCCGCGCGGCCGGCGTGACAATCGTCTTCGGACCAATCCGGATTTTCGCGTCCCGGTGCAACGCCGCGCGTACATCCGTTTCGCACACGAATTCGGCAATGGGAAGTTCCGCCGCCGCTGCATCCGCCTTCACAGCGCCTCCCGTGGTCGCAGCCGCTGCGTCCTGCGCCAAAGAAGAAGACGCCGGACTCACCGCTGAAGACTCAGTCGAAGATTGACCGGGCTGCTCCGCTCCCCTCCGGGGAATGCCGCGCGCGGCGAGAACTTTCCCCACTATTTCCGCAATCAACTCGCGGCCCGCAACTCCTCTGCCCGCGGCCTCGGCGCTTGCGTTCGCCGCTCCCTGCGAATCAACAGCATTAGGTTGGACTTCCTCCGGCGACGCAGCTTTCGTTACTATCGCAGACTTCGCCGCTTCTGGCTCGGCGCTCGGAGCGGTTGGATACGAAGTTTGTGTCGAAGAACTCGCCATTCGTCTCTCCACAGGAATCGTACGGTGCTCGACCGCGCGCGACTCCCACGCAACGCGCTTGATGTTCATCAGGTGCAGCGGACTGATATTGTCCGACGTGATATTCCCGCCATGTGACCCGCAGCCCAGCGTCATCGCCGGAAAAAGGTTCGTCGAGTACCCAATCGACCCGTGTACCGCCGACGTGTTGACCACGATTCGAAACGCCGGTATAGCCAAACCAAATTGCTTCACCCCCGTTTCGCTTTGTGAGTGAATTGACGCGGTATGCCCCAGCCCCCCATGCTGCAGCAGCTTGGTGCAGACCTCCACCCCCGCCGCAAAATTCCGCACGGAATAGAACGCCAGTATCGGAGACAGCTTTTCCGCGGATAACGGATACTCGCGCCCCACGCCATTCAGCTTCGCGATCAACACCCTCGTCGACGCGGGCGCCTTGATTCCCGCCATGTCCGCAAGTACGGTCGCGGCGCGCCCCACGATTTGCGGATTTGGCGTGCTCGACCCGCTGCGAAACACCAACTCCCCAACTCGCTGAATTTGTTCCGCGTCGAGGAAATACCCGCCCTGCCGCTCGCACTCGTCGAGCGCTTCTTCGCGCGCTGCCTCTTCCACGACGATTGCCTGCTCCGAAGAGCAAATGGTGCCGTAATCAAACGTTTTGCCGGCAAAGATATCCGCGACAGCCTTTCGCACCATCGCTGTGCGCTCGATGAACGACGGTACGTTGCCCGGTCCCACCCCGTACGCCGGCCGCCCCGAGCTGTATGCCGCGCGAACCAGCCCTGCTCCGCCCGTCGCGAGAATCACGCCCGTAAGCCGGCTCTTCATCAGTTCTCGTGTCCCCTCCATCGTCGGGTGCGCCAGACACACGATGAGGTCCTCCGGCGCGCCCATCTTCAGCGCCGCCCGCTGCAGCACGCTGACCGTCTGGCAGATGCAATTCATCGCCGTAGGGTGTGGGCTCAGTACGACGCTATTCCCCGCCTTCAATGCGATCAGCACCTTGTAAATCGTCGTTGATGTGGGATTCGTCGACGGGATAACTGCAGCCACCACCCCAACCGGCTCGGCAATTTCCACAATACCCTTTTCGCGGTCTTCGCGCAGGATGCAAATGGTTTTCATGCCGCGAATCGCGCGGGCCACATCCACCGAGCCCAGCCGGTTCTTGATGATCTTGTCCGCTACGTTGCCGTATCCCGTTTCTTCAACGGCCGTACGCGCGAGTTGCTCGGCAGCGGCCGTAGCCGCTTCTGCGCACGCTTCGACCACGGCGTCCACTTGTTGTTGGGAAAACACGGCAAACTTCTTCTGCGCTGCGCTGGCCCGCTCGAGGGCCTGGCGGGCTTCCTGGATCGAAATCAGGTCGCGGTCGTGGAGAGTCAAAGAACCATACCTGACGACTTAGCGAATAACACCGAACGGCAAATGCTCAGATCGATTGCCCCTAAGCGCGGGTCAATCGGGGATTCGAATGGCTCCGTCGTCTCGTATCGGAAACGACGGGTTCCATGCCACCTCCCATAAAAACCCGTCGGGATCCGAGAAGTATCCCGAATAGCCGCCCCAGAACGCTTCCTGCGCAGGCTTCACGATTCGTGCGCCTGCGATTTTAGCCTCGGCAAGGACCGAGTCTACTTCTTGGCGAGTCCTAGCGTTGTAGGCGAGTGCTATTCCGCTGAACCCGTGGCCCGCTGGGGCAACATTCGCGTCCTTGGCAAGTTCTTCCCGCGGGTACAGAGCGAGAGCCATTCCACCCGCCTGGAAGAACACGATACCTTCAGTCTTAGCCATGGATCGTCGCCAACCGAGGCGCTCGTAGAATTCTCTGCTGCGAGTAAGATCGGCGACGCCGAGGGTGATTATGCTCACTCGCTGTTCCATGAGCTGCACTCCCGGTCGTGCGGACCCTTGTCCTACTTTTTTGCCGCCGGCGCTTGACCGCCGCCCGGCAGTATCTTTTCGACCAGCTCATGAGGACGCGGTATGACGTGCACAGACACCAGTTCGCCCACGCGGCGAGCCGCTGCCGCGCCCGCGTCCGTCGCAGCTTTCACTGCGCCAACGTCGCCGCGCACCATCACCGTCACGTACCCCGCCCCAATGTATTCCTTGCCGATCAGGATCACGTTGGCCGCTTTCACCATCGCGTCGGCCGCCTCGATCGAGCCCACCAGCCCCTTCGTTTCGATCATCCCCAACGCTTCGTAGGACATGCGTCCTCGCCCATCTGCGGCGCTTCGCCCGCAGATTCCCCCGCCTTGCAGTTGAAAATTCGTGCGCAGACTAACACGCGCAACTCACCGAATCAAGCCGCCTTACTCTCATTTGCTATGGATATAGGAATAGGACAGAGCGAACCTACGCGGTCGGCTCCCCAGTGGGCACCACGCCCAGCGCCGCCGCGGCCACACTATCACGCGTGGTGTTCTTCACCAGATACATGGCCTCATCGGCCAGGTGCAGAAGTTCGGCCTTCGTCCGCGAGTCGGTCGGATACGAAGCCACTCCGACGCTGGCCGTTATGTTCACATTCAGCTTCGGCTCCTTCAGCCAGACCGTCTCGCGGATCAGCTTGTGCAGCCGCCGCGCGACTCCCAGCGCGTTTTCCTTGGAAGTCTGCGGCAGCAGAACCACAAATTCATCGCCGCCATATCGGAACGCCAGGTCGATCAACCGGCATTTGTCTTTGATCGCTTGCCCCATTTCCGCCAGCAGCTTCGACCCCATCAAGTGCCCGTACGTGTCGTTCACATTCTTGAAGTGATCGAGATCGATGAAAATCAGCGAAAACTCGAACGCATAGCGGTGCGAGCGGTAAATCTCCGTATCCAGCATGAAATTCAAGTGCCGGGCGTTGTACAGTGACGTGCAGTCGTCCGTGATGGTGAGTTCGTGAATGCGCTGCACGTGCCGCGCGTTTTCGATCGCGATCGCTGCGTAGTCGGCGAGCGCCTCCAGCAGCGCCAGGTCTCGCTGGCTGAATCCTTCCGGGCCGATGCAATTGATCAACTCGATCACGCCCAGGCACTGATCGCGGAACCGCACCGGCACAGCAACGATCGACCGCGTCTCCATCTTCGTCCGCTCGTCCACTTGCGCGGAGAAACGCGAATCCTTCGTCGTATCCGGCACGACGACCACCTCACCCGTCTGCGCCACCCATCCCGCCAGGCCCTGCCCCACCTTGATCCGCACGTCCTTTAGGGAATCGGCTCCCCGCCCCGTCGCGATCTGGAAGTAGAGTTCACTTTTGTCCGCGTCCATCAGGAGCAGCGACCATGTGTCGGGGCGCAGCACTTCATTGATTTTCTCCATGATGGTGCGCAGCACCTGGTCCAGTTGCAAAGAGGAAGTGAGAGCCTTGCCTAACTCGTGAAATACGGTGACTTCATTGCTTTCGGGCAGGTCGAGCGCCCCGCCCGGATTTCGCCGTCGTTCCACGCCATCGAAGGGCTTGGCTGTCGTCCTTCGCACGGGCGATACGGGCGCGTGCGACTTCGCGTCTCTGGATTCCGGAGGCAACTCCCGCATTATAGTGAACCGTTTTCGTCAACTGCAACGCCCTTCGCAGTCCCCATGCCGAATCTTCCATGGGGCGCTCCTGTGGTTGGTCAGCCAAGGACCGTGCACTCGCACGAGCGGTGCGATTTCGTACTTGAACCCGCGGCTGTCCCACCCTCGTACTCCGGCCAGGCACGCGAGTTTTCAACAGCTTAGCCCCCAAATTGCCCGTAACCGCCATTGACACTGTCCCCACCTGCGCCTATATTTTTCCCTGATCGGGCCCTTGGCGGATGGCATCGACGTCACCTTTTGGCGAGCACCTCAGGCGCGAACGCGAAATGCGGGGCGTTTCTTTGGCGGAAGTTTCGTCCGCCACGCGCATCAGCACCAAATTCCTGGAAGCAATCGAGAATGGCAACTGGGACGAGTTGCCTGGCGGCGCCTTTAATCGAGGCTATATCCGCTCGACTTCGCGCTATCTCGGCCTCGACGAAGACAGCATGGTCAACGAGTATTCCCTCGAGACCAACGGCAATGGCACGCGTACCGCGCCACGCACTTTGCCCGAGCCGCCTCGCGTTTCGCGTGGTTTCGCTGTCCGGGCTGGCTCAATTGTCGGCGCAATAATCTTGCTGATCGCGCTTGCTTGGCTCGCCACGTCGAAAATCACTACGCGCTTCCATCAACGCAAGCAGGCCGCTGGCGCTACAGCTCCCCTCCCCGCGGGTGGGCCTCCAAATGCCGCCCAGCCAAACGCCGCTCCCCTTGCGCTACTGATCCACGTCTCGGCTCCAACCGTCCTTCGCGTCACCGCCGACGAAAAAGTTGTGTTCGACCGCCAAGTCAGGACAAACGACGAATACCAGTTCAACGCGCGCAACGTTTTCAATGTCGAAGCCGCCGATGCCGCCGCGGTGCGCCTTGAACTGAATAGACAACCGCTGCCTCCGATCGGCCGCGCCCGCCAGCACGCAAGCGTTACACTCACAGCGAAGGACTTGAAATCCGCCGCTGGAGGAAGCCATTAACCCGGAATTTCGCCAGGCGGTACGCTCCGGGCGCGGTCGCCCAGAACAAAAACTAGCCATTTGCGGAGGCGGAGTCTCTCTGGCTCCCGAGGAACGCGCCGAATTGCTGACCGTGCTCGCCTCCGATTCCGACGCGGCCATCGCCGAACGCGCGAAAAACGTCGCGCTGGCGCTGCCTCTGCAATCGTTTCTCGCCGCGCTGGCCCTTCCGGATGCCGACCCGCATTTGTTCGCCTATTGCGCCAACAATCTTCGCGACAAGCCCGGTGTGGCCGACGCGCTCGCCAAGAATCCCGCCTGCGCTCCGTCTCTTCTGATCCGCGTGGCGCCCCACCTGACTTCCGACGGAATCCAAGGCCTTCTCGATAGCTTGCATTGGCTGACCCACGATCCCCAGCTCGTCATCGCGCTAAGAAAATCGCCCGCCGCAATCCCGGCTCAGCGTGAAATGCTGGACGAAATGCTGAAGGGCGCGATGACGCCCAAAGAAGTCGAAGAGGCCGTGGAAGCGGAACCCGACCCCGTGAAGCGCAAGACCTTGACGCAAAAGCTGGCCTTCATGACCGTGGTGCAGAGAATTACGCTCGCGTTGAAGGGCGGCCGCGAGGAACGCATGCTTCTGATCCGCGATCCCAATAAACTCGTACAAAAATGCGTTTTGCAGTCGCCCCGCCTCACCGACACCGAAGTCGAGCTTTTCGCCGCCATGAGCAACCTGCCTGCTGAAATCCTGCGCACGATTTCCCTGAACCGGTTGTTCATGAAGAACTATTCGGTGGTCAAGAACCTGGTCATGAACCCCAAGACGCCTCTTGATGCCTCCCTGCATCTGTTTCCGCGGCTCACGGCAACCGATCTCATCAAGCTGACCGCAGACAAGAATGTGCCCGAAACGCTGCGCTCGATGGCCCAGAAGCTCCACCGTAAACGCAAACAGGGCAAATCGGAGTAGCGCAGGCCTGCTTCGCGTCAGCCCGACGGCTGACCGATCCCACCCACGAAAATCTTATTGCACACATAAGAAACACGAATCGCGCTAACCCCAGCGATCTCGCGCGATGGTGTATAGTTTCCTGGAACTGGTTCGCCTCCAGACCTGCTGCGCGTGTTCGCAAGTATTACAATCAATGGCGGCCGCTTTCTCGAATATGAAAAAGCCTTTGCGAGTCATGAAATTCGGCGGTACTTCCGTCGGTGACGCGAGTTGCATCGCGCGTGTCGCCCAGATTGTCGCCGGCGCTGCCCGCGAGAGTTCCATCGTCGTCGTCGTTTCCGCCATGCGCGGGGTCACGAACCATCTCATCGAAGCCGCCAGCCGCGCCGAGGCCAATGACCGCAACCACGTCGCGCGGTTATTCGAATCCCTGCGTAAGCAGCATGCCGACGCGCTCGCCGTCCTCATCAACTCCGACGCCAAACGCCACATCCTCGCCGAATCGATGCGAGAAACGTTCGCCAAGGCCCAGCGCCTTTGCGAAGGCACTTCCCTGCTTCGCGAACTGACGCCCCGCGCGCTTGATTCGCTTTCCAGCGTGGGCGAGCGCCTATCCGCGCCGATTATCGCTGGCGCCCTTGCCGAACTTGAAGTGCGCAGCGAGCCCGTCGACGCCACCGAATTGATCCTCACCGACGACTCCCACGGCGCCGCTCAGCCCGTCATGGAAACCACCCGCGAACGTTCCCGTTCTCGCCTGGTGCCCTTACTGGAGCAAGGAATTGTTCCCGTCGTGACCGGCTTTATTGGCGCGACGCACCACGGCGTGCTCACCACTTTAGGCCGTGGCGGCTCCGACTATTCCGCCACCATACTCGGCGCCGCGCTCGATGCCGACGAGGTCATCATTTGGACCGACGTTGACGGCGTGCTCACTGCCGATCCTCGCCTCGTTCCCGAGGCGCGCACGATTCCGGAAATCTCCTATCGCGAAGCCGCCGAACTCGCCTACTTCGGCGCGAACGTCTTGCATCCCAAGACGCTTCGACCTGTTATGCCCAAAAGCATTCCCGTTTGGATTCGCAACAGTTTCACGCCCGATCGCCCCGGCACGAAAATCACCGCACACGGCCAGAGCAACGGTGGTGGCGTCAAGGCCCTGACCGCCATTAAGGACGTCGCCCTCATCGCCGTTGGCGGGCCTGGAATCGTCGGCCTGCCCGATGTGGTTGGGCGGACGTTTTCCACCACCGCCGATGTTCGCGCCAACGTTCTCCTGATTTCGCAATCCTCGTCGCAAAATGATATTTGTTTCATTGTCGCTGCGGCCGACGCGAAGAAAACTGTCGAGGCCCTGCGCAAGGAATTCGCCCAGGATGTGGCTCACGAGAAGGTCGAACACATCACCATCGATCCCAACATCGCCATCGTCGCCGTTGTCGGCGAAAACATGCACGGCACGCCCGGCGTCGCTGGCCGGACGTTCAGCGCCCTAGGCCGCGAGGGCGTGAACATCATCGCCATCGCCCAGGGTTCGTCGGAGTTCAACATTTCCTTTGTCGTCGAAGAAAAGCATGTGAAAACGGCCCTTGCGGCCGTGCATCGCGAATTTGGACTCGGCGCACCCGCCACAGCCGA
>Ga0187815_10000251_pt1 | contig 26739 bp, 25 predicted proteins | sample NC_S_5_FD_132962 | JGI IMG/M metagenome (GOLD analysis project Ga0187815, IMG submission 132962) | Wetland sediment microbial communities from Neuse River Estuary, North Carolina, USA - ASW-S_5 | ecosystem: Environmental > Aquatic > Freshwater > Wetlands > Sediment | place: USA: North Carolina...
ACCGACATCGGCGCCAGCACGCAATTCTCGATGACCGATAGATGCGGGAAAAGATTGAAATTCTGAAACACCATGCCGACATTGCGGCGTATCTTGTCGACGTTGCGGCTGTCTGAACTTAGTTCAATTCCGTCGACGAGAATGCGACCAGACTGGCATTTCTCGAGATGGTTGATGCAGCGGATGAGCGTTGACTTGCCGGAGCCGGACGGACCGCAGATGACGATGCGTTCGCCGCGCCGGACCTCCAGATCGATATCGTGAAGCACCTGAAAGTTGCCGAACCATTTGCTGACGGCCGAGAATTCCACAGCCAACGCGCCCGCAGCGACGCCATCTACACGTTGATCCTCGCCGATCATCGGATCCACCGTCTAGCGCAGCGCGACGACAGCGATTTCCACTTTGGCAGCGGCAGACACAAGCCTCGCCTCGACCGTCGCGCGCGCGGGCGCATTCCCCGCCGGAATCCATGCGTCCCAGGCGCGGTTCATCTCGGCAAAGTAATCGATATTGGCAAGCCAGACGGTGGCGCTGATAAGGCGCCCCTTGTGCGTGCCGGCCTGGCGCAGGCTCTCGTCGAGCGCCGCCAGAATCTCTTCGGTCTGGCCGAAGGCCGACTTCGTCTTGTCGCTGGCGACCTCGCCGCATGTGAAAACCAGGCTGTCCGTGTAGACCGCCTTGCTCATTCGCGGTCCCGCGCCAATACGCTCGATCTGCATGACTACCCCCGTCAACTCAGGATTTGGCGGCGCGCGGCGGCATATCGACCGGCACGGTGTAGTTCAACGGCATCCGGCCACCGTCGATATAGAGAACCTGCCCGGTGACATAGGACGCATCGTCGCTTGCCAGGAACGACACCACGCTCGCGACTTCCTCCGGCTCGCCGCAGCGCCCCATCGGCGTGCGCGAGAGGATGCGATGATAGGACTCTTCGTTCGACAACACGCCGTTGCGCGTCAAGTCGGTGAGAATCGTGCCGGGTCCGACGGCGTTGACGCGCACCTTCTGCTTGGCCAGCGCTACCGCAAAAATGCGGCTCATCTGGTTGATTCCAGCCTTGGAAATTCCATAGGGGACGTTGGTCGGAATCGTCATGATCGCCTGCATGGACGACATGTTGACGATGGCGCCTCCTCCTTGCGCTACCATGACGCGCGCGGCTTCCTGAGTACCCATGAATGTACCGGTGAGATTGACGCCGATAACGCGCTCGTACTCCTCGTCTGTCAGATCCAGAACCGATTTCGAGATCGTGATGCCGGCGTTGTTCACCATGATGTCGAGGCGGCCACTCTTGCTGACCGCTTCCGCTACCAAGGCGGCAACGTCGGCGCGCTTGGAGACATCGCAGGTGAAGGCGAACGCGGTGGCGCCTTTCGGATCGAGCTTGGCTGCTGCGGCCGCTACTTTCTCCGCGTTACGATCGGCGAGCCAGACCTTGGCCCCCTCGCTGTGAAGCCGCTCCGCGCAGGCAAAGCCAATACCCTGCGCAGCCCCCGTAACAACCGCGATCTTGCCAGCATGCTTCACGTAAAGCCCCCTTCCAATTTGATACGTGAGATCGATATTCGACACTATGTACCAATATGTCAATAGGCGCAAACCGGCCAAGTTTCAGCCGCCCGGAAAACCACGAGAATTTTCAGTGATGGGACCGGTCGCACCGCGTCGATAGGCATTTTGGCGCCGCAAGCGTCCTATGCTCGATGCCATAGAGTTTCGCCGAAACAGCCGCGCGACTAGCCGCCTGCAAGAAAATCATCGCCGCCGCCGCTCAGCGCGCGTCCGTATTGGAGAAGCCGTAGTTCGTGTCGTTGCCGCTGGTGCCTGCACTGGCATTGAGCTGCTGGATGACGTCTTCCCAAGTCAGAACCGTGCCACACCGGTAAACTCCAGTCGGACGCGTTTTGCTCGGCCCTTGCAAATCAAGAGCTGACGAAGGCAATCGAGGGAATGGCGCTGACCGCGCCGACCCATATGACACTCGTCGACAAGCCAACGGTGATCGCAACGATCATCGCAGACCGGACCCGAGGATACAGCCTTGTCGATCAGGAAGCCGAGGAGGGTTTTCGGTCGATATCCGCGCCGATACGCAGGTACGATGGAGCGGTCATCGCGGCGGCGAACATCGGCGCCCATGTGGATCGCATTACGACCGGAGAGATGATCGACCGCTTCCTTCCGCTCCTTAAGGAAATGTCTCTTGCTGCTCAGCCGCTGCTTGTCTGACCAGGCCGCAACGCTGCGGACTTAATAGAGCCATCTGGAATGGATACCGGAAAGCTGACGCCACCAAGTTAGAAAGACCCCATGGGTTCGCCGTCGCGACGTCGATCACCTCAGGCGCTTCTTATAGGCAATCGGGTCCATATCGCGGATATCCACGCTCAAGCTGGTCACATCAAGGCATTGTTCCGTCATAGTCTGGCGAAGCCGCGTACTCAGTTCTACCTTTTGCTCGGGTGTACGACCGACCAACAGATAGACCGAAAGGTGCACGAAACTATCGCGCTTCCCGGCAACCAGAAATTCGCTGTAGCCACGCGCTCGCACCTTCACATCTTCTGACTTCATGACACCCGTCCGCCAGGCAGTCTCAAAAAGTCGCTCCATCAAGCTGGAGATCCCACCCTGATCGAGCGCGCCCTCGGAATACTCGATCACCAGATGTGGCATGCCCCTATTTCTCCCTTACCGCTTGTTGCTAATCGTGTTTACCGCGCAGTCGTTCACCTATCGAGTATTCTCAATGCCTCCAGCTCTCAATTGTCAAAAGGTATCCACACCTTAGATTCGTCATAGCTCTCAGCATGCCTCGAATTCACCGCTTGTTACAGCGCTCATTCTACTTCTACTTCGAAGCATATCGGTGCAGGAAGGCTTATCGAGTCTTGCTCGCTATCCTTGTTTGAATCCAAGCAATCAGCCCATAGAGCAGGATCGAAATCACCACGAGGATGGCAACGGCCGTCATAACCAGATTCATCGCGAATATCTGACTACCGTATTATGACGGCAAGCTGAGTGCGACGGAACAGTGCAAGCAATTGTTCGAGAAAGCGCAGGGCCGGCTCGACAAGCTGGGTAGCAGCCGTTCGCATCTGTTGTTCGTCGCCATTATGCTCGCCGACATGGCGGATTTCGATGCCGTGAACGAGGTGTGGGACGGCTGGATCGATCAGGCCAACCCGCCGGCGCGCGCCTGCTTTCAGGCCAAGCTGACCCAGCCTGAATTGAAGCTCGAAATGATCATGGTCGCTGCGGCGAAGGAGACGGCGTGACAGCGTATTTTGGGTCCGCCGGTTCGAACGTTGATCGGCTTTGTCTTCGTGCCTTCCTGAAAGTTCACAGATCCAGCACCAGCACATCCGAGTGTGCGCGCGAGCAACAAGGCGTAAAGCAATCATTCGCCGCTTTCTCGGCGTCAGTTAGAACGGAATCGCGATGATCAGGTGTACCAGAGAGAATGCGAGTAACGCATGAACCGCAAAATCCCTGTTCGCAGGAGGTCGAAAGAAAGATGCCGCGAGCGCTTAGGGCCTCCACCACGGTTTCATTGGCACCAATCGACACATCCACGCCACGACCAGCAAGCCGAACAATAAACGGCCTTTCGCCCTGACTTTTTGGTTGCACACTGCCAAAGTACTCACAGTGCATACGATCCGGTGACCAGCCGGCATCACGTCCAGACGACATTACCGCCTGCATGAAGCCGTCCGGGCCACAATAGTACAAATGGCTATCCGCGGAAGCTTCGCTAAGCAGCTTTGACAGATCCGCTTTCTGTTGCGGGGGACCGTCATCGAGATGCAAATGCACCCTATCTCTCAAGTCAGGAGCAGAGACTCGCGAATAGAACGCGGTTCGTTCGATGGAACGCGTACAGTAGTGAAGCACGAACTCGCTACGACTCCGAAGGAGCGTATGCGCCATTGAGAGGATAGGCGTGATGCCAATCCCTCCGGCCAACAAAACGCTTGGACCAGAGTGTTTCACGAGAGGGAACTTGTTTCGGGGACAACTAACGCGCAACGCATGACCGTCACGTACTTGCTCGTGAAGCGATCTTGATCCGCCCCTCCCATTCGCCTCAAACAGCACAGCCAGGCAATAGCGATGCTGCTCGGCAGGATCGTTGAACAACGAGTATTGGCGAACAACACCGGCTGGCGTGAATACATCCAAGTGCGCACCGGCTTCGAAACGAGGCAGCGCTGCGCCCGACGGATCCACCAGCTCGATCCCGATGATATCTGCGGCCTCCCGCCATACTTGGCTTACGCGAAGGTCAAGCAGCCTATCGCTTCTTTCTGGCACAATTTCACTGCTCATAGTGCAAACTTCAATGCACTCTGACGATTCGCAACGGAACGCTCCGCGATATCTGCGCCGGCGATATAGCCGAACGTCATGGCGGGACCGAGCGTGATGCCGGCACCGGGATAAGCTCCTCCCATAATGCTCACTGCGTCGTTGCCAACAGCATAGATGCCCGGAATCGCCCTCCCTTGCTTGTCCAAAGCGCGCGCTCTTCCGTCCGTTCGTATGCCAGCAAACGTGCCTAGGTCCCCCATAACAACTTTCACGGCATAGAATGGCCCACTTCGTACCGGTGCGACGCACGGATTTGGTACGTGCGATGAATCTCCGAGATACCGGTTGTAGGCGCTGCTGCCCTTTCCAAACTGCGGATCCGTTCCTGAATTTGCGCTCAGATTGTATCGCTCAACTGTCTTGCATAGACCACTCGATGAGATCCCAGCCTTCTCCGCTAGCTTTTCCAGATTGGATGCTTTCAACAGATAGCCGCTCCGCAGGTGTGGCCATAACGGCAGCGGGAATGGCTTCGCAAAGCCAAGGCCGTATCGTCGAATCGTTGGATGATCGCAGACCAACCACGCTTGGGGGAGCTTGCCCGGAAGACTATCGCGCTGCATAGCTTGACCGAAGTCGTGGTACGAATCTGCCTCGTTAACAAATCGATCGCCACGTTCGTTGACTGCGATAATGCCCGGCTTATAGCGATCAATTAGATGGGGAAACACGTCAAATTTTTCATCGGCGCGTCGTACCAGCGATACCGGGATCCAGGCGCCATTGTTAGGCAAATTGGAGACGGTATCAGCCCCGATACGCTCAGCAATCGTCCAACCATCACCTTGATTGCCAATCGGCGCTGGTGACCAATGCTCTTTGCCACTTGGTGCGTGACTGAAAAGTTTCCGACGAAGCGCAACGTTCTGCGGAAATCCACCTGTTGCTAGCACCACGTTGGCAGAACGCACAGATAACGTTTTTCCGTCATGGCGACAGATCAGAGTAAGTAGACCATCCTCATTTTGGTCGATTTGCTTCAAGGCCATGCCTGTCCGGACCACGACGCCGGCATCGAGCGCACTTCGGAATAGTCGGGCAACCAATGCATTGCCATTCGTCAGCCGCTGCGGACGACCGTACCGCAACATTTCGCCCGCATGCTCGAGCAAGCGTCGAACTACGTATAGCGCCGACTTCAAGGAACGAGTGCAATTGAAAAAGTGCGCAACCTCCTGGCTGGCGTTGAACATCATGCCTACAAACGTCAATACGCGAAGCGGCGGGCTGAGCCGGTTGATCTCGGGACCCAATTGCTTGGCTTGGTAAGGCGCCGCCATGATCGAGCGCCCCTGTTCGCTGGCTCCAGGTGTCGCTGGGTGGTAATCGGAGAAGCTCGGCAGCGGAAGGAACTTGACTGCCGTTTCACGCTCGAAAAATTCGACCATCAGCGTGCAGTTCGCTAGGAAGGCCTCGACTCGCTCTGAGTCATAGTGCTCGCCTGCCTCATGCCGCAGATACCGACGAGCTTCATCGATAGTATCGACAATGCCAGCCGATTTTAGAACTGCGTTACATGGCGCCCACAAAACGCCTCCGGATCTAGCAGTCGTGCCACCGACGACATCTTGCTTCTCCAACACCAACACGCGCAGCCCTTTACGCGCCGCCACCACGGCAGCTGCCAGGCCACCCGCGCCCGAGCCGGCAACGACGACGTCATATACCCCGTCAAAGTCATGCTGCGATGGCTCCCCATCCATTTTCCGCATGGGTCACTACTTTCAAGCCAGGAGGAGCTTCGCAGCTTCGCGAGCCGTCTGCCCGACACGCACCCCCTTTGCGGCGGCACATTGGTTGGCTGCACTGACCACTCCATCGAAGTACGTGCTTTGGCCGTCGCCCATTCGCGCCGTCAGGGCATCGACTGACGCTCCAGGAATGCCATCCTTGTCAACCTCCTCAAGGGCGCAAACGCCGCTGCGATTCTTCCCAACGCCCCCGTCGGAACAGATAAATGCCCACGGCCGAAACGTTCGAAAATACTCAATGACGCTTCGGCCGGTATGTCCGGCAGTACAGAGTACGTTTCGCTCGCGATCCTCTGGCAGCGCGAAGGCGATTGAGTCGGTACACACGATGCTTCGGCCGGACGAGGCGGTCTCAACGACCAGACGCCGCGTCGGATCGTACTCAAGGGCCGTCCGCGAACCGGCCAACACTGCTGTAACGGCTTCGCGCACATTCAGTCCGGGCTCCAAACCCAGACGCTGACCACACTCATTTACCCGGCTCAGCACTCCAAATTCATACATGTCGCCGCCATTGCCCATCTCTGCCGTCTGAGAATCGATTGCCGCGGCTGGAACATTCAGCGCCTCATAGAACCAAAGACCAGCGATACCTGCGCCATCTTTCCCGATCGCACAGTCGAGCCCGAATGCGGCGCGCGGTTTGGCCGACATGATCATACGAGCGCAGAGCACGCCGGCATAAGATGCCGCGACGATTACGTCATCAGAACAAGGCTCATGAGCTACATACGCCTCCACATGCGTGGCTGAGTCAAACACGAGCGCTCTGCCGGCCGGGCTGGTGATTATCCGAGGTAGATGCAATTCCGCCATGGTGTATCCGTGTTTGGTTAGAGATCTGACTGCGTACGTCACAATCGAAGAGTCAGGCCGCGTTAAAGGCTGCCTGTTTGGCCATGCTCATGCCAGCACCTGAGCCAAACTGGCGGGAAGTCCGGTCCGTCTCATCAGCAATTCAGGATTCAGCGAATGGGAGAGAAGGACGTCGGCAGAAGGATGCGGTTCGTCATCGTGTCCAACATTGGAAGGATCTGGCGCAAGTAGTCCTGCCACAGCGGCTCCTCGCGCAGCTGCGCGCGCCGTCGCGCTCGATCATCCATGCTCTCGTAGCCCCACAGATGTACAATCGAATTGAGATCGCCGATTTCCGTAACGAAGTAACCGATCATGTTCCCGAGAAGCCGCACCTGCAATTCCATCGCCCCCGTCGATTGATAGATGTCGAGAAATTGAGCCGGTGTGTGCGCAGCCTTCAGCTTGTAACATCTCTCTTCGACCAGCAGGCTCATTTCAGTTCTTGTCCCTTACTCGCACCACTCAAGAAGCGGTTGGGCTTCAGAAAGAAGGAGAGGACCAGCGCTCCTCCAGGCGAGCGCGCGAGATGTCGATTTCCCTTTGGGCGCCAGACATAGTCTCCGGCCCGAACCTCGCCTTCGTCATCCACTATGCTTCCGCTAAGAACATAGGTTTGTTCGATCTCGACGTGCTCGTGCAGGTCAAGAGCTGTTCCGGGCGCCCAACGAAATAATGCCGTAAGCAAGCCACTTTCTTCGTCTTGCAGCAGAACCTTCATCTCAATGCCTGGTGTAGGCGTTGATTTCCACGGAAGCTTTTCAACGCTGACATACCGAGATTCCAATTCACCAAGAGATTCCTCGCCAGCTAAATGGGGGGTGTTTGCCATTTATATCTCCTCTTCAACTGTGGACTGACGCGATGCTCTCGCTGATCCGGGCCGCGGCTTGCTTGGCCAGATCGATAAGCTTCGGAAGGTTGGATTCTCTGAACTTCTTCTTGGCCAGCGCTACAGTAATACTTCCAGCCACGTCACCTGGTGAGCGGAAGATGGGAGCGCTAATCCCAATCAGTCCTGGGTCCAATTCCCCGTACGCCACACAAATTCCGGCATTGCGAATAGCTCGCATTTTGTCCCGAAACTCAGGCCAGTCCTCCCCGAGGCCGGCGGCGCGTATGTGGCGCGCCTCGTGAAGCATGAAAGCTCTCAGTTGATACGGCGGCAGGTTGGCCAGGACTGCTTTCGACGGCGATCCGCGGAACAGCGGAAATGGCTGACCCCGCTGCATACTGAAGCTAAAAGAATGATCTGACGCCTCATGATGGATCGTCATCACCTTGTCGCGATAGTAGGTGCACAGAAGCAGCAACCCTTCAAACTTTTCGATAGTCTGCTGCATTACAGGAACAGCGATGCGAAGCATCGGATCCGACAGGCGGATCTGACGGTCAAGCTCGATGATGCGAGGCCCGAGAACGTATCCTCCGCCACCGGCGGCCGATACAAGACCTGAGGTTCCAAGGGTGCGCAGATAGCGATACAGGGTCGTCTTCGTCAGATTGAGTTTCGAGCCTATTTCATCGGCGGTCCATGTCGGTCGCTCGAGTGAGAAAAGATCCAAGACGGCCAGTAGGCGATCGTGGCTGCTTTCACGCGCCCGCCCCTTGATGCCATCGACCTTGATATCTTTTGGCCGAGACGAGGCCGGAGGCGCGCCACCAGGAAGTAAATTCAGCTTCCTTGAATGCTTTCTCGGGTTGGAAGGCGGCATAATTTCTAACCAATCTCAGAAGGAGAATTTTTTCTCGAGGGACTTAAGGACCGCAGCGCGCTTGGAAAGATGGAACGAATAGCTGTCCGCAATTTCGGAGAAGAGGTCGTACCCTAATTCGTACGCGGCACGCATTGGCCAGTTCGGATTCCAGAGAGCCTCGCGACCAATCGCCACCAGATCGGCATCTCCAGAACGAACGATCTCGTCCGCTTGCGCTGGCTCTTGGATCAACCCAACGGCAATCGTTCGAACACCGACCTCCCGTCGCACGCGCGAGGCGTAGGGCACTTGATAGCCCGGATAGGCCATTAAAGTCGGACCAGACATTGCTGGACGCATAAGTCCACCCGACGAGCAATCAACTACCTCCACGCCCCGCTTGGAGAGTTCCGCAGCGAAACGAACCGAGTCGTCAAGCGACCAGCCCGTATCATCAGAGCCGTCAACAGCAGAAATTCTCACAAAGAGAGGCAGATGTGCCGGCCATACGGCTCGCACTCGCTCGACAATTTCCAGCGGGTACCGCATGCGGCCGGCGAGATCACCACCATACTCGTCTCTCCGCAGGTTCGTTGCAGGTGATAAGAACTGATGAAGCAAATAACCATGAGCACAGTGAAGCTCCACCACGCGGAATCCGGCGCGTGCCGCGCGCAATGCCGCCGCCTCCCATTGCTGAGCAACTGTTTCGAGATCCGTCGCCGTCAGCTCTCGCGGAGTATGCCATTGCTCATGCACCGGAACGGCGCTCGGGGCAAACACCTGCCACGGGCGCTCACCTCGCTGTTGAACGTCTGCCGTCCCCAGCGGGCCGTTGCCATGCCACGGTCGCTGAGCACTACCCTTTCGGCCTGCGTGTGACAGCTGGATGCCCGCCACTGCGCCTTGACTTTCGATGAAGCGACAGATGCGAGACAGGCCTGAAGTATGTTCATCAGACCAAATTCCAAGATCGCCATACGTGATACGTCCGTCGCGACTGACGGCTGTCGCTTCGGTCATGACCAGCGCCGCGCCTCCTTGCGCGAACTTGCCCAAATGCACGTCATGCCACTGGCAAGCGAACCCTTCTTCCGCCACGTATTGACACATCGGAGAGATAACAACGCGGTTTCGAAGGCGCACGTCGCGCAGCGACAGCGGCGCAAACAGATGCGCTTCGTTCACCTGCGGCTCGTCGGGGACGCCTGCAGCAATTTCACTGTTGCATGTAGACGACATGGTGAACCATGTTTTCGTATAGACCGTACTTGCCGTCGGCTCCTCCCAATCCCGAATGCCGAACGCCTGCATGGAACCCCTGCAATGCTTCGAAATTCTCGCGATTAATGTACGTTTCGCCGAACCGAACTTCGTTGCAGGCTCGTAGGGCTGTACTCAGGTCACGGGTGTAGATTGCGGAAGTCAGACCATAGTCCGAGTCGTTCGCCCGGGTGATCGCTTCGTCGAGCGTGTCAAAGGCATTGACCGGCAGAACGGGGCCAAACACTTCCCGTTGCATAATCTCCGCATTCTGTTTGCAACCGATCAAGACGGTTGGCTCGAAGTAGAAGCCTCCATCTTGCTCAACAGCATTGCCGCCCGTGACTAGCTCCGCACCGTCTTCCGTGGCGCGCCCGACCATCAGACGCACCTTCTCCATGTGACCTTCGTTGATCAGAGGCCCCATATCTACCGCCTTGTCTCCAAGCGGATCGCCGAAAGTCGCCGCGCTCATCGCGGATGCAAGTCGCTCGACAAATTGGTCGTGAATAGATCGATGCACATAGATGCGCTCGGGGCAATTGCAGGCCTGACCACTATTCAAAAGCCGACCGCCCTTTATCGCGCTAACGGCCAACTCTAGATCGGCATCCTGCATCACGATTGCGGGCGCTTTACCCCCAAGCTCCAGGTTGACTTTGGTGATGTTGCGCGCGGCCAGCTCCATGATCCTCGAGCCCGTTTGAACACTGCCGGTGAAACTCAGCATATCGACGTCGGGATGTGCCGAAAGCGCTGCACCGGTCGAGGCGCCACGTCCATAGACCAGGTTGACGACCCCAACCGGCAACTCGCATTCCATTACGATCTGGGCAAAGAGATCCGCGCTCATGGGCGTCTCCTCGCTGGGCTTTACTACCACCGCATTGCCGGCGACCAGGGCCGGTGCCACCTTTCGAGCAATTAGGAAGAACGGAAAATTCCAGGGCAAGATTCCAGCAACGACGCCGATAGGCTGCCGCAGCATCAACATGGTTTCGCCTGGCCGATCGCTACTGATCACCTCACCTTCGATCCGACGTGCCCACTCCGCCATATAGTCGAAGTACTCGGACGCAAAATTTACCTCCCCCATGGCGAGGCCAAGCGTCTTTCCTTGCTCGTTCACCACGCTACGCGCGATTGCTTCGCTCTTCTCTCGGATCCTCGCGGCAATCCTTTTCAAATATCCAGCGCGGGCAACCGGCGGCAATTTTGCCCAACCGATCTGGGCGGCCTTTGCGGCCGCTACGGCGGAATTGACTTCGGCTTCGCCGCTGTCAGGAATATCGCCGATCAATTTTCCCGAAGCCGGATTGAGCACCTTGATCCGAGAGGCGCCCGCGCAGTCGACGTACTTGCCATCGACAAAGTTCCGCAGTCCAGATTTCATCGAATCACCCATTGCACCTGATTTCACTATCGCCACCGGATGAGACGCGATTCCAACGCAGACATCCCGTAAGTGAGGCTACTTCCGAGCAAGGCGAGCAACAGAAGCACAGCAAAGACGCCATCAATCTGAAAGGTACCCGCGAGATAGCTGAGTTGCTGCCCCAATCCGTGCTGCGCTGAGATGATCTCACCGGCGATCACGCCGAGTAGCGAGTAGATCAGGCCCAACCGCAAACCGGAGAACAATGTTGGCACCGCGCTTACGAGCGTGATGCGCATGAAGATCTTCGCCGGGGACGCACCCAGAGTACGAGCCAGTACCAAGAAGTCTCGGTCAACACTCCGCGCGCCCGCCACGGTGCTGCTCAGAACGATGAAATACGTCAGGCTGAATCCAAGCGCGACTTTCGATCCAATCCCGAGCCCGAACCAGAGCAGAAACAATGGCGCGAGCGCGATTCGCGGTAACGCATTCATCGCCGAAAGGAAGGGCTCGCAGAAGCGTTCAGCGGTGGGAACCGAGACGAATAGCAGGCCGGTCGCGATGCCCGCCACGCTGCCGAGAATGAAGGAAATTGCCGTACCGGCAATGGTCCACAACATGTCCTCGACGAGCTTGCCGGTAACGAAAAGCTCGACGTAGCCGAACTTCAGAATCTTGGACGGGGTGCCGATGAACAGCGGATCGATATAGCCGTTTCTGGCAACGAACTCCCACGCCAGGCCGAATGCGAACAGCGTGAGAAGCTGCCAATGCCATATTGTGGGCCCGACGCGAACAATGTGGGCCTTCTTTTCTGACCCAATGGCTCCGTCTTGTGCTTGCATAAGGGGTTTGGAGGTTGTGACGCTCATTGTTCAGCTACGCAGGCTCAAAAATCCCGTATTCCAACTTTTCCCAGATCTTCGAATAAAGTTCGTGATACCGGGGATCCTTCTGGAGAGACCGCACTGATCGCGGTCTCTCCAGAGGTATGGGAATATCGGCCACGATTCGGCCGGGACGCGCACTCATAACGATCACTCTGTCGGAGAGCAGCACCGCCTCGCTCAAGTCATGCGTAATAAAGATGACTGACCGGCGCTCCTTTGACCAAAGCGACAGCAACAAGTCCTCAAGCTGCAGCTTGGTCTGCGCATCGAGCGCTCCGAACGGTTCATCCATTAGCAGGAACGGAGAAGGCATGCAGAACGTACGGGCAAGAGCCACGCGCTGGCGCATTCCGTGGGAAAGCTCCTTAGGAAAGGACGCCTTGAAGTCACGCAGCCCCACTAGATTGAGCAGCCTTTCCGCATGTTCGCGGCGTTCCGGCTTCGGCATATCGCGAAATCCGTTGCCCAACTCGGCGTTTGCCTGCGCGGTCAGCCAGGGAAACAAGCAGTCGCGTGCCAGCATGTAAGCGATGTCATGCCGTCCCGCCTGTGGTGGCCGCCCGTCTATTGTCACTGTCCCGCGTTCGCGGGGAACAAGCCCCGCGACGATATTCAAGACGGTCGTCTTTCCGCAGCCCGAGGGTCCAACTATCGATACAAACTCGCCAGGGGCCACCGTAAAGGATACGTCCTGTAGAGCGTTGACTTTCCCATGGAAGCTGTGGATCAGCCCCTCGACGATTATGCGACCTGAAGACGTCACCTCAGTATGCCTTCGAGTAAAAGATTGACGCTATGTCGGGCGCACCTTGTTTGTCCTTTGTGAAGAAGCTGTAGTACGCCTTGATACCCTCACGATTGAGGACGGAGCTGTAAACCGAGATCTGGTTCTTCACCAAGCGCTCCGTAACGGCTTCGGCATCGGGCAGATCACCCAACTTGAAGTTCTTGCGGACCACGCTCATGACCTCAGAATAGTTATCGGGTCGAGCAGCCCACGCGATCGCCTCGGCAGAAGCCTGACGGAAGGCGTCAATAACGTTCGGATTCTTCTGGATGAAATTCCGCCCGGCGACGTACGTTACGGAACTGCCGCCTCGCCCGACTACCGAGCCCTGACCTTTTCGCAGATCGACGAGGTTGCTGCAGAGTTTCGAGCTATCGCAAATGGTCGGCAATGGTTCAAAGCCCATGACACCATCAATCTGCTTGGCAACGATCGCCGCATATTGCGCGGATGGTGGACCAACCGCGACGTATGTCACGTCCTTATCCGGATCTAGACCGGCATCCGCGAGAAGCAGCCGCATCTGGCTTTCAGGCCCTGAGCCGCGAGCTGTCACACCAATCTTCATACCTTTGATGCTCTTTATGTTTTCGGGGTATGAGGCGGACGAATTTACCCCGGTCACGTCGGCACGCATCGCCAAGGCGAACGGGGGAGCGGGATTTAGGCCACCGATGAACTGGATGGGTGCTCCCCCGACAACCGCCTGGACAACCGCGTCCGCCGAAGAGATTACGACGTCAAGGCTTCCGGCTACCAAAGCCTGGACGCCTAAGGGGGCCGAAGGGACGGCAACCAGTTCGCAATTTAGTTGATGCTTGGCGCAAAACCCCTTGTCCACCACTATCCACTGGATGAGGTTGATGATGGCGCCGGGATATACCTGCAGACGAATTGATTTCCCGTCCGCCATTACCGCCTCTTCCTTTGCGGAAGCACACTGTGCAAATGTTTGCACGCAGACAAACGACAGAACGATCGTTGCGACTTTGCGGAAAGCGCTCCACATTGGTTTCCCCCTAGATCTATTTTTGATTAAGTCAGATTGGCACGTGCGATCCTGGCCCGAACACACGGGTATCGAGAAGCACGTCACGCGACACCAGCTTCAGTTCGTCGCCCTCAAGGGCGATGCGATCTTGCAACTGACCGGACGCAAATATCTTGGTCTCGCCATCCAGCGCTGTATGACTGACGATAAGAGAGCTAACCGCCGACACAACATGATCCGGGCGCTCCTCATGCGTGTAAAGGCTTGCGTGACGGCGTAGCTTCCCTTGGAGCCTGACGTGCTGCGGAACCATATTCAGAAGCGCGTGCATGCCGCTCGCATCGAGATCCAGCCACGTCATTTCGCGACCAATATCTGGACTGAAAGTCAATATCCGATAACGATAGTTGCCCGAGCAGAGCGCAAGGTAATCGTCAAATCGCTCTTCATCCATCGTCATGCATGACTTCGCGATGAATTCGCGGATCTTCTCGCCCATCATTGGCCGCGCCCCTCATTTGAGGCTGGAACCTTGGGATCGCTCGCCGAACGCCCCATCCACGAACTCCATTCAGCGTAGTAACCGCGCAGTGCAGCATCATCGTGAGCACCGAAGTTCTCGCGACGTGAGATGACGCTGTAGTGCGCGGCGCGCTGATTGCCTCGCTCGACGGACTCAATGAAGAAGCCGTCTTCCGGCAACGTGCGACCGAAAGGTCCCCAATACTGGTTATGGTTGCGGATACGCTCAGCCCGCACTTCGGGCGTATCACGCTTGAGGCCCACCCCACGGAACTCCATAAGAGTAAGACTTGGACTTATCGGTGTGGACGTATCGATGCGCATCGCAGTGCCGCGAATGATGATCGAGGTATTCGGAAAGAGATCGACTGCCCGGATCTCACCAGGAGCCAGGCCCGGAAAATTGTTCCGGTCGCGATCCTCCCAGCCCGGGATATTCGAATACGACACACGGTAGGGGGGCAATGCAACGTGCCCATTCTTGCCCACGGTGATGTATCGATCATGATACCCCGGAGAGCTCACCCCCTGTCGCCGGTTAATAACGTGCCCCCACTCGTGGTACAATTCCATGTTGGTCTCGTGCCACTGCTTCCAGTTCGCATTGACCTTGAATGAGTGGTAATGGAACAGCTCAAGAGGCTCTGTTGTGAGGGCCTCCCGTAGAGTGTCTAGCGAATCGCTCAGGAAGCTTTCGAGCGAATCCGCGTTTTCATCCAGATTGATGAAGACCAAGCCACAACTGACTTCCGTTCGTACCGAGCGCAGTCCGCACGCCTCTTTCTTTGGCCCCACTTCCTCATAGCCGACGTCACGGGTCTGACTGACGCAATTTCCGTACGTATCGTACGCCCATAGATGGAAGAAGCAGACCATGCGCCGCGCATTGCCGCGAGGAGTCCTGACGAGTTCAGCCGAGCGATGAGAGCACACATTCACGAAGGTTCGAATCTTGCGATCCTCGCCTCGAATGACAACTAGGGGCAAGCCGCAATATGTCAGGGTGCGATAGTCACCAGGCTGCTCGACCTCGCTTTCATGACAAGCGAACTTCCAGACTTTTTCCAGTAAGAGCCGCTGCTCGTCCCGGAAGATATCAGGGTCTCGATAAATATCGGAACTGAGGTAGTGGTCTTTGGGCAAGTTGGGCTGTCGAGCCCACTCAGCGGCGCTTCGTGACATTTCCAGTTTCCTCGGGCGCTCGCAGCGCGATTTTGCGCCGCAAAAAATTGTCCATTTGCAGGACCATTCTTAATTCCCACATTATAGCACTTTTCAATCATGTCAACATACGGCAGTACAACGCCACACGTCGCAAAGCTCGCGTCTTTGGCCAACACCCCAACCCCGAGCCAATGGAAAGCGGCTCGCCAATCCGCAGTCGAATTCAACGGAAGCGGAAACTCATTTGATAGTCGTCACGCATTTCGCGCATGACCGGCGGGGCCTATGCATCGACCACGCTTGAGGAAGTCGCTGCCGTGGGGCGGAACCGACGGCGAGAACATGCTGCTGATTGTCCAATGTCGCTCAGTTCGAGGACGGACCTCTCGCAAGCGCTCTATGATCGTTGACAAAACCGAGAGCGTCCCCGCGGCGGAATTCAATAACCGCGTCGGAATTCATCCGAAGGACAATGCTTGCCGCGGATGGCCGCCGTCGAACGCGAGTCAATCGATCAGCTACTCGTCCAACAACTCAAGGAAGTCGCTTATTCGCTCGAACGGCTTCGCATTGCGATTGCCGACATAGACCACGCGATCGCCATCGCGCTGTAGCGACTTCGCTCTCGACTTGCGAAGCCGACCAGGGAGGAACGTCGCCGCAACGGCCTCGGGGCCGACGTCGAGCCTCATGATGCCGCGCCGCTTGCAATCGAGCCTGAGCCTCGCCGCCGCGAAAAACTCGCCCGCGGGCGGCGGCAGCCTGCCGAAACGTCGCGCGGTTTCGTCCTCCAAATCCTCCAGATCATCCTCGGTACGGCATCTGGCAATACGGCCATAGATTTCCAAGCGAACAGCGTCCGATTGTACGTAGCCCGTGGGCAGCATATCTGCGATCGGCAGGTTCAGATCCGGCACCCACAGATCGGCGCCACCGTCGGCGCCCTTCTCCGAGGCCCGCTTGAGAAGATGGCTATAGAGCATGGGCCCGAATACCTGCAGATGGCCAGACTGCTGTTCGGAGAAGAGGTCTCCGGCACCTCGGAGATCCAGATCACGCTCGCTGATGGCAAAGCCGGCACCGGGCTTGCTGAACTCCTCCAGCACGGCCAAACGCTTCTCGGATTGTTCGGAGTTCGACTCGGTCAACAAATACGCGAAAGCACGCGTGCCGCCTCGTCCGACGCGTCCCCTTAGCTGATGAAGTTGTGACAGACCAAACTTCTCCGGCCAGCAGACGACGATGGAGTTCGCCCGCGGAATATCGAGGCCGCTCTCCACGATATTGGTCGCGAGGAGCACGTCCGCCTCACCTTCGACGAAGCTCATCATTCGATCGTCGATATCCTCGGCAGGCAGCCGACCATGGAGACATACGATGCGAAGGTCCGGAGCGGTCGACTTCACCCTTTCCAGCATCGGCTCCAAATCCTGGATACGGGGGCAAATCAGGAAGCTCTGTCCGTGGCGTCTCTGCTCACGCAGCAAAGCCGCAGCGATCGCGGCGTCCGATAGCGGAGCAACCTTCGTGACGATAGGCAGCCGATGAACTGGCGGCGTAGCGATAGCGCTCAGATCCCTGAATCCCGCAAGACCCGCCGCCAGCGTGCGCGGTATCGGCGTGGCGCTCATCCAAAGGGTATGAACGCCCTTCGCAAGGCTTGAAAGTTTCGTCTTCTCCGCCGCACCAAAGTGCTGCTCCTCATCGATGATGACGAGGCCGAGGTCGGCAAACCTCACGTCAGTCGAGGCGAGAGCTTGTGTGCCAACGACGACCTTCAGCTTGGCGCGACGGAGTTTTTTTTTCGTGTCTCTTATCTCCGCTGCCGACGCTGCCCGCGACAAATTCGCCACTTCTATTCCGAGCGGGCCGAACCGCTTGCGAAACGTCTCGACATGCTGTCTGGCCAGGACGGTGGTCGGAACCGCGACAGCGACCTGCTTTCCTGACAGCGCGACAGCCGCTGCCGCCCGCAAGGCGACCTCAGTCTTGCCGAAGCCGACGTCACCGCAGACCACCCGGTCCATCGGGTGACCAGCCGCCAGATCGTCCAACACGTCCCGGATCGCCTTGGCCTGATCAACCGTCGTGAAATAGGGAAAGCGCGCGACGAATCTTTCATAGGCCGGCCCCGGAGCGACCAGCTTGGGAGCGCGCCGGCGCCGTCGTTGAGCGATATGTTTCGCAAGCTGCTTGGCCGCTGCTTCGATTTCCTGCTCAGCCTCGCCACGCCTGTTCCACCAAGTGCTGCCATCGGCCTTGTCCAACGTGAGCTTACCGGGCTCTGCAGCGTAGGGCCATATCAAGGCGAGATCAGCAGGCGGAACAAGCGCAGCATCATCCCCGGCGAATTCGAGCCTGATCATCTCGCGGCTTGTGCCGTTGCCCATGTCGAGGGTCTGCAGGCGATCAAGCAAAGCCAGGCCACGCTGGAGATGAACGACGGCCGCGCCGCGCTCGGGAATATCCGGGTGATCGAAGGCGCCCGTCCAGGCTTTGGCCATCGGTTGCGGATGATGAGCGCGGCTACCAAGCACGTCGGACGCGGTCACAACCAGGGTCGGCTTTTTGCCGGGAGCGACAAAGCCGGCGTCGAAGTCGGCCAACAGCGCGCCCTCGCGACTTCTGGTCTCCGCCGCCTCGTCCCAATCGGCGAGACGCTCCGCCCTGACCCCGCTCATGCGCTCCATCGCGCGCAGATCGTCTTCGACCGCGGCGACGAAGATCAAACGAGATCCGGCGCGTTCCGCGTCGGCGACGAACGCGCGAAGCGCTTTCCTCGGCGCCGCAACCTTCGAGAAGTCGGGCGTCGCCACAAACGCTGCCTTGGCAGGCAACACACTCATGCGCTTCTTCAGTTTCTTCCAGTCCCCTCGCCCCAGATACTCGCGTTCCGAATCCCTGCGGCCGGCTGCCTCCTCGATCGTACTCAGCCAGCTGTCAGCGTGGGCCGGAACTTTTGCATCCGCGATCCATCGTGCCCGATCGCAATAGTCCGGGAAGGTCGCCCGCCGAGCCCGGCTGCCGCCGAACGCGAGGCGTTCCGACATCGGATCGATAATCAGTTCCTTGAAATCGGATATGACGTCATGCTCATCCGGGTCGACGGCAACGATTCTGCGGATCGCACCGCCGGAATGCTCGATCCGGTACGGCCCGAGAGCACCTGCTGGGAAGATCTCGAATGTCTTGCCGTGAAAAAGCGCGGTGCCCGGATATTCTGCCTCTTCGTCGAGATCGTAGCCCAATGCCTCCATGCGGCCCTCGAGGTCCTGCTCGTCATACGACGCTTGCACCTTGAGGCTTAGGCTGATGCGCGACCAACTCGCCGGCAAAGGCAGCCGCTCCATGATCGCCTCCGCCGTCGAGACGAGGAAGACGGGCTTCTTTCTTTTGGCGAGACGGCGCAAGACCGAACTCCGCCTGCCAGCGATCTCGCGCGACGGTTCCAGCCCGTCGAACGGCAAGGTATTCAATCGGGGGAATACGAGGACATCGAGCGATGGATCGAGTGCATGGATAATGCCACCCAGCCGCTCGGCCCTGTGCTCGTCTTCAGCGAGAAACACCAACCCATCGCGACCGGACTTTTTCCACTGCTCACGAAGATGGAGCGCCAACATGCCGAGGGGCGAGGATGTCGAGATCGCGGAACCCGCGGATTTTCTGCTTTTCTTGGTCGCGCCGCGGGTGCCGACCTTCCTGCTTTTCTTCACGAGACTTCCATCGCCATTCGAGAACCCAGGTGCTGCGAATCGCCGGCAAAATACAAGTTATCCACTTTCTACGCTTCCTTGGATTGCCGTGCTCGACCCGATGCGAGCAGATTGATAGACCCGCTTTCCGGGATGAGATTTGAGTCGGAATATGACCGTTGCCATCGAGATTGGTCGGACCGCAACGGGAGAGTCGGCGTCATTAGACCTTGAGGAACTTCTGGCGACCCGTCTGCTTGTGCAAGGCAATTCCGGGTCCGGCAAGTCCCATTTGTTGCGCCGGCTGCTTGAACAAAGCGTACCGTGGGTACAGCAAGCGGTAATTGATCCCGAAGGCGACTTCGCTACGCTGGCGGAGCAGTACGGTCACCTCGTCATTGACGCTGAGGAACACACCGAGCGCGGCCTACAGGTAGCGGCTGAGCGTGCCCGCGTCCATCGGGTCTCCACCATTCTAAATCTGGAAGGGCTCGACGTCGAAAACCAGATGCGGCGTGCCGCGGCTTTTCTTGGCGGCTTGTTCGATGTCGCACGAGATCACTGGTATCCGATGCTAGTGGTTGTCGACGAGGCTCAGTTATTTGCGCCGGCGGTGGCCGGCGAGGTCTCGGACGAAGCGCGCAAGCTGTCCCTTGCCGCGATGACAAACTTGATGTGCCGCGGCCGCAAGCGCGGACTTGCCGGGCTCATAGCGACACAACGGCTTGCGAAGCTTGCCAAGAACGTGGCGGCCGAGGCCGCCAACTTCCTGATGGGCCGGACGTTCCTTGATATCGACATGGCACGAGCCGCCGATCTCCTCGGCATGGAACGCCGCCAGGCGGACGTCTTTCGCGATTTGGAGCGCGGACAGTTCATGGCACTCGGATCCGCCCTTTCGCGGCGGCCGATGAATGTGCGAATAGGTCCGACGGAGACGCACTCGCGACACGCCTCTCCGCGACTGATGCCACTGCCGGAAGCCAGAATGGACGGAGCGCGCGACATCATCCTGGCCGCGCCGCCACCGCAGATAAACCGGCCTGCCCGGCGTCCCTCCACAGACATGGCCAGCCAACTGATGGCGGCAAGGGAGACAACTCCTGAAACGGTCGAGCAGCCACTCAGCGCCGAACAACAGCTGGAGCTGCGTCAGCAATTGGACCGCATTCTCGGCGCAATTCTGGCAGAGCCCGACGCCGATTTCAGACCAGTCGGCATTCTTTATCAGGAGTTTGCTGTCCGCTGCCGGATCGAGGGTCTCGGCTCGGCGGCCCCCAATCTCAGTACGTTCCGGCGCATGTTGACATGCGCCAAAGCCGGTCTTTCCGCCAATACCGAAGCGGACGGTATCTGGAGGGAAGTCTCGGGTCGCGCCGACCTTCTTCCAGAAGACATGCAGGGCGTATTCCTGATGATTGCGCGTGCTGCGCGGGAGAACTTGCCGTGTCCGAGCGATATGACAATTGCTCGTGTTTACGGCACGCACTCAATTCGCCGTGCACGACGCGCGTTGGCTTACATCGAAGAGCAAGGACTTCTGGTCTCTCAGCTCGACGGCATGGGCCGAAGAACAGTGACACTGGTCGAGCCAGCCTGGACGACAGCACCGAGCGATCCAGGCGGCGTCGAGGTGGCCAACGAAAGCTGCGGGCTCTAGGAAGAGTTTCCACTTCGCCGAGGCAGTCTTCCATCCCGCGCCGCAGACGCCTAGAAGTATGCCGCCAATTACCGCGGCGCGACCGATGAGCGAACCTTCTTCAAGTTCGATCTCGACGACAACGTTCCCGCCATGGATTTGCGACGCTGCCTTGATTGCTGTGCGCTTGGCAAAACGACCGAGCGACCGAATTTGCTGGCCTGACGCTTCATAAGGCTTCAGATGAGGATTTGCCATCGCGCCCCCGCCCCACGCGCGATAGTTCAACACGGAACAACCTTGAACTGAAGGACTGCGAATACGCTCGGTGAACAGCAATCGCAAACCAAGCAGCAAACCGCGACAACCGCTCCGGTTCTGTGCTGATCTAAGCTATTGAAAGACTTGGTGGGCGCACCAGGGCTCGAACCTGGGACCCGCTGATTAAGAGTCAGCTGCTCTACCAACTGAGCTATGCGCCCGGAACTCGTCCGGAAAAGCCTTTGCGAGGGGGGTCGTTTAGCAAAGCGACTCCCCCTTGTCCAGCAAGGGGATGCGAGTTTTCCCGGGCTTTGCGGGCGGGTCCCGGGCGGCGAAAAGCCGCCGGATTCCAGCGGCTTTGCGTATTGGTCCAGAGCTTGGGCAGTGATCAGAGCCGCCCCTCGCCGGACGCGCTGTCGCGGTCAAGCCGGTCGCGGTGGAAGCCGCGGCCATCCGGGCCGTCGTCGCGGTCCATCATGCGGTGACGCCAGCCGCCGAAACGACCCTCGAAACGACCCTCCATGCGGGTGAGGAGGGCAAGCCGGCGCTTCTGGCCGTCATCGAGGGTCTTGTAGAGCGGATCGGCGGCATCGGCGATCTTCTTCAACGCGGCCGCGGAAGCCGCCATGTTGTCGGCGCGGTCGCGCAGGCGGGTCACCGGATCCGGCCGCGGGTTGTCCGCCGGCGCGTTCATCCGCGCATTGGCGCGATCGATGCGCAGCTTTGCGAAGTCACGCACCGCGCCCTCGACCGGCGGCCACAGCTTTTCCTGGTCCGCATTGAGCTTCAGCCCGGCATGCACCGCCGCGATCCTCGCATCGACAAGGGCCGCGCGATCCTCCGGCGCAATCCGCGTCTGGCCCCAGTGCCGCTGATGCTGGGCATAGACCGCCGTCGAAGCGGCAATAGAGAGCGCGGCGACGCCGGCGATCCAGAAATTCCTCATGCGAACCTCCATGCAAAGGGGTTCCCTGAGGATGGGCGCGCCACCTGCCCCTTTCAACTTACGGATTGGACAGAACCGCCTCTCTTACCAAGATGTAATGTGCGATTGCGATTTGCTTGCAACCGCTGTCCCGTTTTGGCGCGCCACGTCACAACATGCCGAGCACGCGCGGCAACCACAGCGATATTTCCGGCACGTAGGTAACGAGCCCGAGGAACACCAGCATGGTCAGCAGCCACGGCCACACCGCGATGGTGAGCTCGGTGATGCCCATCTTGGCGATTCCGGACGCGACATAGAGATTGAGGCCGACCGGCGGATGGCACATGCCGACCTCCATGTTGACCACCATCAGGATGCCGAGATGCACCGGATGGATGCCGAGCTTGACCGCCACGGGAAAGAGGATCGGCGCCATGATCAGCACGATCGAGGACGGCTCCATGAAGTTACCCGCGAGCAGCAGCAGCACGTTGACCACGAGCAGGAAGATGATCCAGTCGACGCCGACCGAGGTGATCCAGTTCGCGATCGCCTGCGGAATGTTCTCGTTCGCCATCAGGAAGGAGAACAGCACCGCATTGGTGATGATGTAGAGGATCATCGCGCTCATGTTGGCGGAGCCGAGCAGCACCTTGGGCACGTCCCTCAGGGACATGTCGCGGTAGACGAACACGGCGATCACGAAAGCATAGACCGCGCTGATCGCGGCGGCCTCGGTCGGCGTGAAGACGCCGGCATAGATGCCGCCGAGCACGATGACGATCAGCAGCAGCCCCCACACGCATTTGCGGAACGCGGCGATACGCTCTCCCCAGGTTGCCTTCTTCAACCGCGGATAGTCGTTGCGCCAGGCGCGGTAGAAGGTGGTCAAGCCGAGAAACGCCGCCAGCATCAGGCCGGGAATGACGCCCGCAATGAGCATCTGGCCGACTGACGCCGACGACACGCGTTCGCCCGTCGGCCCGAGCGCGATGCTGCCGCCGGTCGCGACGCAATAGATCACCATCACGATCGAGGGCGGGATCAGGATGCCGAGCGCGCCCGAGGTGGTGATGACACCGGCGCCAAAGCGCTTCGGAAAGCCGTGGTTCACCATCGCCGGCAACATAATCGCGCCGATCGCGATCACCGTCGCAGGCGAGGAGCCGGACACGGCGGCGAACAGCGCGCAGGCCATCACGCCCGCGAGCCCGAGACCGCCATACCAGTGCCCGACCATGGCGGTTGCGAAATTGATCATGCGCCGGGCGACGCCGCCGTGGGTCAGGAAGTTGCCGGCCAGGATGAAGAACGGGATCGCCATGATCTCGAAATTGTCGATGCCGGTGAAGAGCTTAAGCGCCACCGACTCGGTCGGCACGTTCGTCATCGTGTAGATGAAGGTCAGCACCGTGAGGCCGAGCGCGATCGAGATCGGCATGCCGGTCAGCATCAAGAGGATCAGCAGCCCGAAGATGATGAGCGAAGTCATCGCGTCACCTCCGCAGCGCCAATCCCGGGCTCGGTGACATCGACACCCTCGACATGGGCATGGTCGTGATGCGGCAGCTCGCCCGTGAAGAAGTAGTTCCAGGCGACCTGCAGGAAGCGGAAGCACATCAAATAAGAACCGAGCGGAATGCAGAGGTAGACGAACCAGCTCGGAATCTCGAGGTCGGGCGACACCTGATCGGTAAAATACAGGCCGTAGACGAAGTGTGCGCCCATGGTGCCGATCACGGCGGTGAAGAAGGCGCCGCAAAGGAGGCCGAACAGCACGATCGCGTTCCTCCACGGCGGTTTGATCTGGTTGACCACGACGTCAACGCCGACATGGATGCCGGTGCGCACGCCATAGGCGGCGCCGAACTTGGCCACCCAGACGAACATGTAGATGCAAAGCTCCTGCGCCCAGGACAGGTTGATCGGAAACAGGATCGGGAAAAGAAAGGGGACGCCGAGCAGATAGCGGTGGCACACGGCGAGAAAGATGAGGAGCGTCGCGAGCGCCATCAGCGTCGCGATCAGTATCTCCTCAAGCCTGTCGAGGATGCGAAGAAGTATCAATGTGCCCCCCACTCATCGTTACTTCGTCATGGCCGGGCTTGTCCCGGCCATCCACGTCTTTTCTTGCCGCATGGGACCAAGACGTGGATGCCCGGGACAAGCCCGGGCATGACGAAACTTGTACTGCCGGCAAGCCACATCGCGACTCGCCGGCAATCCCCTCACCTCAGTTCGTCGCGCCGCGGGTCTCCTTCAGGAACTCGTCGATCAGCGGCTGGCCGACGCGGCCGGCGACGTCCTTGTAGACCGGCTCCATCGCCTTGCGCATGGCGGCGTCCTGCTCGGGCGTCAACGTGACGATTTCGCTCTTGCCGGTCTTCTTGATGTCGGCGAGCGCGTCGTCGTTTTCCTTTTGCGACTGGGCGTTGCCGTATTCGGTGGCCTCCTTCATCGCCTTCTCGCAATTGGCCCGGACGTCCGCCGGCAGGCCGTCCCAGAACTTCTTGTTGGTGACCACCACATAGCCGATGTAGCCGTGGTTGGTGTTGGTGATGTACTTCTGCACCTCGTGCATCTTCTGGGTATAGATGTTCGACCAGGTGTTCTCCTGCCCGTCGACGACGCCCGTCTGCAGCGCCTGATAGACTTCCGAGAACGCCATCACCTGCGGCACCACGCCGAGTGAGCGGAACTGCGCTTCCAGCACCTTCGAGGACTGGATGCGGAACTTCAGGCCGCGATAATCGGCCGGCGTCACGAGCTTCTTGTTGGCGCTCATCTGCTTGAAGCCGTTGTCCCAATAGGCAAGTCCGATCATGCCCTTCGGCTCGAGCAGCTTCAGGAGTTTGGTGCCGAGCGGGCCGTCGGTCACTTTCCGCAGCGTTTTCAGATCGGGAAGGATGTAGGGAAGATCGAACACCTCGAATTCCTTGACGCCGATCGGGCCGAACTTGGAGTTCGACGGCGCCAGCATCTGCACGGCGCCGAGCTGCAGCGCCTCCAGCTCTTCCTTGTCCTTGTAGAGCTGCGAGTTCGGATAGACCTCAACCTTCACCTTGCCGCCAGTGTACTTCTCGGCGAGCTCCTTGAACTTCTCGGCTGCCAGGCCCTTCGGCGTATTGGTCGCCACGACGTGGCTGAACTTGATGACGATCGGTGATTGCGCCGTGGCCGGCCCGGCAAAGGCAAGGGCTGCGATCGAGGCCGCAGCCAGCAGGATTTTCCGCATTCAGTTCCTCCGATTTTCTTGTTGGGGATTTTGGCCCCGCCATCATCCTGCGGCATGCATAGCAGGCGATTGGCATGCAAGGCTATTGCCCCTTAGAAGGGACCTCACTCATGTTGATGCTGCGGCGCAATATGCGACATTCTGTCCATCAAAGAACCGACGCCTCCTCAAATGCAAAACGCGGCGCCGAAGCGCCGCGTTTTCGATCGTTGCTCGTCGCGCCGACGGTCAACTCGCCGCCGCCGTCGATGACGGCAAGTCGCGCTGACGCTTCATGACGATCTTGTTCAACGCGCCCAGATAAGCCTTGGCTGACGCCACCAGCGTATCCGGATCCGCCGCACGCGCGCTCATGGAGCGGCCCTCATGGGCAAGGCGCACCGTGACTTCCGCCTGCGCATCGGTGCCTTCGGTCACCGCATGCACCTGATAGAGCTCGAGCTTGGCCTCGTGCGGCACCAGGCGCTTGATGCAGTTGAAGACCGCGTCGACCGGGCCGTTGCCTTCGGCTTCCTCGATCCTGATCTGGCCGTCGACGTCGAGCTTCATGGTGGCGCGCTGCGGGCCGTGGGTGCCGGCGATGACAGTCAGCGAGGTCAGCTTGATGCGGTCGTGCGCGGCCGCCATCTCCTCGTCGATCAGCGCCTCGATATCCTCGTCGTAGATATCCTTCTTGCGATCGGCGAGCGCCTTCATGCGGTTGAAGGCGTCTTCCAGCTGATTGGCGCCGAGCTTGTAGCCCATCTCCTCCAGCTTGTGCACGAAGGCATGACGGCCGGAGTGCTTGCCCAGCACCAGCGAGGATTGCTTCAGGCCGACCATTTCGGGCCGCATGATCTCGTAGGTGGAAGCGTCCTTCAGCACGCCGTCCTGATGGATGCCGCTCTCATGCGCGAACGCGTTCCGGCCGACGATCGCCTTGTTGTACTGCACCGGGAACGAGGTCGCGGCCGATACCAGCTTCGAGGCGCGGGTGAGTTGCGTGGTATCGATCTTGTTCCAGTACGGGAATTTGTCGTTACGCACGTTGATCGCCATCACGATCTCTTCCAGCGCGGCGTTGCCGGCGCGCTCGCCGATGCCGTTGACGGTGCACTCCACCTGCCGCGCGCCGCCGACGATGCCGGCCAGCGAGTTGGCCACCGCCATGCCGAGGTCGTTATGGCAGTGCACGGAGAACACCGCCTTGTCGGAGTTCGGCACGCGCTCGATCAGCGTCTTCATGAAGTGGGTGTATTCCTCCGGCACCGTGTAGCCGACGGTGTCGGGAATGTTGACGGTGGTGGCGCCGGCCTTG
>Ga0187815_10000252_pt1 | contig 26737 bp, 24 predicted proteins | sample NC_S_5_FD_132962 | JGI IMG/M metagenome (GOLD analysis project Ga0187815, IMG submission 132962) | Wetland sediment microbial communities from Neuse River Estuary, North Carolina, USA - ASW-S_5 | ecosystem: Environmental > Aquatic > Freshwater > Wetlands > Sediment | place: USA: North Carolina...
CAAAGGAGATCGCGTCGACGCGATCTCCGACCTTGCCATCAGCTTGCGGCGGTCTCAACCATGCGCAGAGTGTCGCCCTGCTGCTCATAGCGCTCGCCCGTGCGCGGGCACACCAGCGTCTCGTGGAGGATTTCGCCCGCGCGCGACACCCAGCCGATGCGCCGCGCCGGCACGCCTGCCATTAGTGCGTGAGCGGGAACGGTTTTGGTCACCACGGCGCCGGCAGCAATGAGGCAATATTCGCCCAATTCGTTGCCGCAGACGATCGTGGCATTGGCGCCGATCGTGGCGCCGCGCCGCACCTTGGTGGGCCGGAACTCGTCCTTGCGCTCCACTTCCGCGCGCGGGTTGAGCACATTGGTGAACACGCAGGACGGGCCACAGAAAACGCCCTGCTCCAGCTCTACGCCCTTGTAGAGAGCCACGTTGTTCTGAATCTTGCAGTTGTCGCCCACCGACACATCCGGGCCGATCATGACATTCTGGCCTACGGAGCAATTGCGGCCGATGCGGCTGCCACCCAGGATATGGCTGAAATGCCAGATCTTGGTGCCCTCTCCCACCGTCACGCCATCATCGACATAGGAGCTTTCGTGAACGAAATAACCCTTGCTCATCTTGCCCGCTCCTACCTTCTCACATCCTGAAGTTTCAGATTTTCCGCCAGCGCTTTCTCGGCCTGATCCAGGGCGCGCAGCACGCGCAGCCCCTCGGCGCCATCCGTGCGCGGCGCGTTGTTAGTATCTATCGCTTCGATGAAATGACTGCATTCAGCCTTCAGGGGCTCGGATCGCGGCACAACAACAAATTCGGCCTCGCCCTTGGCCGGCACCGGCACGGGACCGCTGGTATCGATCGCATGACGATAGATCTTTAGCTTGGCGTTCCAGTCCGGCTCGCTGTCCTCGAATACGGCCATGGCCTTCTCGCCGATGACGACAAGCCGCTGCTCCTTGAACGGGTGCATCCAGGAGGTCAGCACATGGCCGCTTCCGCCGCCTGGAAAGTGCATCTGCATGGTGACCATATCGGCCACGCCGGGTGTGAACGAGGCGTTGCCCTGAGCCGAAACATGCAGCGGTTCGGCATCGAACAGGCCAAGGACCATCGAGATGTCATGCGGCGCGAAAGACCAAAGAACGTTTTCCTCGCGCCTGAATTTGCCGAGCGAAAGCCGGTTCGAATACACGTAAGCAAGCTTGCCCAGTTCGCCGGCCCGCACCAGCTCGCGCAGCTTTACGTAGATCGGGTGATATTGGAGCAGGTGGCCGACCATCAATCGCAGACCGCGTTGCCCGGCGAGCGCGCAAAGCTGCTCGGCCTCCGCAACATCGAGCGCCAGTGGCTTTTCCACGAATACATGCTTGCCCGCCTTGAGCGCCGCGCAGGCATGGGCAAAGTGCATCTCCGCCGGAGTTGCGATGGAAATTCCGTCTATGTCCGGGTCTGCCAGGACCTCTTCGAAAGAGGCCGCACGGACATTGTGGGCCTCGGCGGCCGCAGCCGCGGCTTCGGGGTTGAAATCCACGACCGCCGCAAGCGCGCCGAGTTCTGCGAAGTTACGTGCAAGATTGCGGCCCCAATAGCCGTATCCCACATGCGCAATCGATGCCATGATGTTCCTGTTCATATTGTCCAGTCGTTGAGGCCCTGATTAATTGGCGCCGGACTGTAAGTCACGGGGCAAGATCGCCAAAAAGCCGTCCGGCGATTTTGTCGGCGGCTTTGCCATCACCGTAGGGAGCAACGCTCCGACCACGGGTACCAAAGGCCTCCAGAACGCTGGCCGCAATCGCACCCGCATTGCTTGGAGGCACAAGTTTGTTCCAGCCGGCCTCGATCAGTTCTGTCCACTCAGTTTCATCACGAAGCGTGATGCAAGGCACCTCGTGGAAAAAAGCCTCCTTCTGCACGCCGCCTGAATCGGTCGCGATCACCGCCGCATGCCTTTCCAGCCCAACCATGTCCAGGTACCCGACGGGATCAACCAGCTTCAGGTTGGCAGCCGAGACGGACACCAAATCCATTCTCTCCAAAGTTGAACGGGTGCGCGGATGAAGCGGCCAAATGATCGGGCGAGACCCCGCTACAATCGCAAAAGCTTCGACAATAGCCTTCAACCGTTGCGGATCATCCGTGTTTTCGGCCCGATGGACCGTGGCAAGTACGTACTCGCCTGAATTCACGCCAAAAGTCGCGAGCATGCCATCGGCGTCGACCATTTTGCCAAAATGCAAGGCAACGTCGTACATCACGTCGCCTACACGTTGTATATTCTCTGGCCGAACGCCCTCTCGCACGAGATGAGCATCTGCCGCCGAGGTGGGCGTGAAAAGCCAAGTCGATATGCGATCAGTCAGTATCCGATTGATTTCTTCGGGCATCGCCATATTGAAGGAGCGCAGCCCCGCTTCCACATGCGCGACGGGTATATGCAGCTTTGCTGCCGCTAGCGCACCGGCAAGAGTGGAATTGGTGTCGCCATATACCAGAACGGCATCTGGCTTTTCCTCCAGCAATACTTTTTCGACTTCCGAAAGCATCCGGCCCGTCATTTCCCCGTGGCGGCCACCATGGATATCGAGATGATATTTTGGCGCCTGGATTCCCAATTCAGAGAAAAACACATCGGACATATTGGCATCGAAATGCTGGCCAGTGTGGACGATGATCTCTTCCGCGCCAGCCAGCCGATCAAAAGCGCGCGAAACGACGCTGGCCTTGATAAACTGAGGGCGGGCACCAAGAACTGTTACGATTTTCATTCGATGTGTCACGCTTTCAGAGATCTATAGAGGGCCAGAAGTTTTTCTTCCTCCTTGCCCCAGTTGTAACGGTCATAGACTGCTTTGCGGCCACTCTCGCCCATGCGTCGTGCCGTTTCAGGGTTCTCGACAAGGTAGTCGATCGCAGCGGCAATCTCCTCGGGCTTTTGCGGATCAATGCATATTCCACACTCGTTGCCCTCGACGATTTCCCGCCAGAGCGGAAAGTGCGAGGCGATGACGGGGACGCCCGCCGACATATACTCGAACATTTTGTTTGGTTGGGCATCTATGTGGTTCGGCAGAGGCAGGAACGTAACGACCCCCGCCATTGCATGGGCGAGCACGCCGCGAACCTCTTCCCTGTTCAGGAAGCCCTTCTCATCGACCTGCTTCCACTCGCGCATCTGACGCAAGCTTGCGGCCAACTCAGACCCCTGGATTGGCCCGGCAAAGTTCAGACGAGCGCCCGACTGGCATAGCCCTATAGCTCGAACGAGTTCGGTGGCACCTCGGATTCTTGCCATCCCCCCCACATAACAAACTTCTCGTTTTTTCTCCGACCAACCGGCATCGGATTCCAGTTCCCCCAGCATCGGAAAATTGTTGATGTCGGCGCACTCGATCCCATGCCTGAGGAACTTGTCACGGATGAAGGGCGTGGCCGCCAGCACGTGATCGAAACGATGGCAGGCATAGATCTCAAACCGGTTCATAAGACCGGATGCCACGCGGCGAGCGATGGGGTGCAGATAGGGTTTGCTTAGTATCTGTTGGGGAACATCCTCGTGGGAATCGAAAATCACACGCTTGCCACGCCGCTTAAGAGACAACCCGACCGGAAGCAGCTCGGGATCGTGCAATTGGTAGACATCCGCATCGATTTCGAGAGCCCGGGTCAAGACGCGCCTGGTCGCGCCGAGCATGCGCCCAACCCGGCCTACCGACTTGCCGACGTCAGCAATGCGGACACCATCGCGCGTCTCGTTGCCCAAACCATCCGCAACGACAAGCGAGACATCGTAGCCGGCTTTGGCCAGACTGCGGCATTGCTTCAGAAAAATCCGCGTATCATAGCGAGCGTGCACGGAGGTCAGGTGTGCAACCTTCATATCATTCGCCCCAATTGCAGATAGTCCGTTTCGCCACTATTCATTACCGCAGCAAATACTCGAAGAATTCCCGATCCCTCCTCTTCAGGAAAAAGGAATTGTGCCAAAGGAGCGTGAAATCTCCTCCCGCCCACATTGCCTTTTCCTTCAAGAAAGACATCAGCTCAAGCGCAGCGTCCGTATAGCCCATTCCGAGGTAGGTTGGCTCTATGACGGAACATTCCATCACGACAAGCGGCCTTTGCTCGACGTTCATCGGCGCAAAATTCTTCCAGCTCCACATCGGAAACGGATGAGCGGTGCCATATCTGAAACCCGGCCGATCGGCGAAAGATCCGCTTGTGTCGTAATCAAACCCGGCGACATCCAGATGATCCGCCGTTTCGACCACGCTCCAGCGCAGATAGTGTTGCCTGTTGCCCTGGATGCCGCCCTGCAACCCGGCAGCGCATAATGCCTGCTCAAGCGCGTCACGTTCTTTCTGTATCTGGGCGCCGTCGCGATATGTGTTATAGCTGCCATGCATGCCAATGCAGTGACCGCGCCCGGCCATCTTGCGCATGAGCTGCAGTATTCTTTCTTCCTGTATATGATAAGTGCCGTCTATCGCACCCGCCGAATGGTCGGGAATGAAATAGAACGCAGCTTGCCTCCCGTGGCGTTCACAGACGTCCATATACCAGTCAAAAGTGTAGTACGGGTCGAAACGAAAATCGCCGCGCCTGTGAACGAAAAAATTCCTGAGCCGACGATAGGCAAGACCCGGATCGCCCCGCTTCGCCAGGTCCCCTGCCAACGAACGAGCGAGAAGACGTGCATTCTTCCCGACACGATCGAAAGGCTGATCGACGTCACAGCTTACCGTCACTTTCCCCTGCCGGCGCTTTCGCTGCAAACCGGGCCAGAGACGGGACATCATCGCCCACAAAAGCTCGACATATTCGTCCACGATGGGCCGATAGAGAAAACCGGCCTTATGCGCGAGCGAGGCTGAGCCCGGGAAACGGTCGTGCCTGTCGCGCTCCGGCAGGACGACCTCCTCATAGCGCGACAACATGAGAAAGATGCCGCCAAGGAGATCCAGACCACAATCGACTTGCTGGTACCCCATCTCGATTGCAGGACTTCCGAACAAGATCGGCAGGAGCGCCTCGGTCCCGGCTTCAGCAAACCCGGCTTGCTCGAGATCGAGTACCGTCAGAGGCAATGAAGGCAGCGGCGCGCTCAAATCGATAGCGTCGGCGGCAACTCTCGGAAACAGTGACGGTGTGGCCAGGACCTTACCGTCATATTGCAGACGGATATCGCTCGTCCCCTCCTGGCCCTTCACAGCGACCGGAATGGCGAGCATCCGGTTAAAGACAACATCAGCAACCCAGCGGAGAGCAACAAGACGATCAGCCGGAACGGTGAGATGCAGCGTCATCCTATCCCCTCGCCATCATCTTCAGGGCTTCATACCCCCTCAACAGCCGGGAGGGCGTTCTGCTGATCCGGAAATAGGGAACCTGTCTTGCCCCGAAAGCTCGAAAAAAACGTTCGATCGGCTCGATCATCGACCCTTCGAAGTCGAACTCATTCGTGACCGTCGTTGCGAACTGAATCGCGTGCCACATGCAAAGGCTCATCGCCCCGCTGTTTCGCAACTCTGGGTCACCGCCGCCAATCAGGTAGTATGCCTTGTGCGCATCCCAGACGATGTACGCACCCGCATGGCTGCGCCCCCCACTGTCCTTCGCAACGAAAATGCGGCGACATCCCCGGTTTGCACATGCTTCATCAAGGCGCCGAAGATAAGCCTCGTTATACGGCCGCTTTCGACCTTGCCGGGCAAATGTCAGCTCATTCAGCCTCGAAAACTCTTCAATTGTGCCGTCGGCATCGACGACGACGCCGGCCCGCCCCTCCGCTCGTCTGATTTCCCGGCGAACGTTTTCGCGAAACTGCTGCCAGAGAACGGCATGCTCCCCCAGTTCTGGAAGAACATAGGTGTAACCGGTCGTTTGCTGAAATCCCTGCCAAAAGAAAGGGAGCCAGTTGGTGAGCTTCGGGCTCCAATTCTGTCTGTACTGATCGAATTGCGGCAATGCTTCGATGAGCGCCGTCATGAGTTCCTTCTGACGGCCATAATCATTAGCTGTCTTGGCCCCTGTCTCTCGTATCCAAGGCCCGAGAAATTGCGTGAGAGGTGGCTGGGAAAGCACGGTGAAACCGTGCCGACTATTCATCCGGAAGGGAAGCGCCGCATGAACTTCCTCTCCCTTCTGAACAAGAGCGACATCCCAGCCTGCCTCGCCACAGGTTGCATCAAGCCACCACGCCTGCTGAAACAGGGCGAGCGTAGGTTCACTTTCACAGAACTCCCGATAGATCGCCTTGCGGTCCATCAAGCGGTCGCCGTTTTTCTCAGAAGGACGTGATAGCGGTACTCGTAATAGCGAGAGCTGACGATCTCGATCTCAAGCTGCTTTTCATCAGCCACTTCATGCCAGAAACGGGGAAGGAAGCCATAGCCCATCCCGTCGCCGCGGAGCTTCTGCGATGTTTGCCCGAGAGACCCGGCAGCGAAACGCGCGGCGATCAAGCCCCGTCTTACCATGCGATATAGGCTTCTGATTGCCTGCTTGCCGCCTGTTGCGTGAGGGGGCTTCATATAGCCGATACCATAAGGGAGCATCTGAATCCTAATCGGATCGACGCAGTCATAGAGGAAAAAACCTTTCGCATCGGCATTGTCGCAAAAAAAATCTAAAATCTCCCTCAATCTCCCTTCGTCAAGATACTGATTGATTGCAGCGGACGTTACCCAGATCTCTTGCTTTGATATTTTCAGATATTCAACCAAATCACGGTTTAGAATATCAATTTCTTTTCCAGATAGCCTATTTTTCGCCTCAGAAATCATTGAATCAGAATAATCAATAGCGACCTCCACTTTTACATAATCTGAGAAGAAATACAGAATTTCTCCAGCACCACACCCAAGATCCAAGCAACCGACATCGCGCTCATCATCTCGGAAAAACCCCGCATGTTCCTTGGCTTTTTCCCGAAAGAACTCTTCCGTATTCAGGCGATGCCGGCTGGAGACCTGATTGCTCCAAAATTGCTTAGCTACGTCCATATTCCCAATGCACCTTCTTATGGCTCAAGAACAGGGCAGCATGCCCGATGAAAGATGAAACCGAAGTCAACCCGACTGCGGCGATGAAACTAAGCCCGAGAAAGCTGGCCAAGCTTATCGATACAACAACCAAGACCAATCGAATACAATCAACCAGAACCTGCAAAACCTGCCTGTTCAAGACAACAAGATGGTTGGTCGGTGAAAACATTATCGTCCCGACGAAGAGCGGCATCATCGCACGGAGAATATAGCCAGCCTCCTCCCATTCTTTCGAGCCGAGAATTGGGCCTACGACATAGGGCCCAATCATGCAGACCCCGACCACAGGCAGGGCCGCCAAACCCAGGCGAAATGTCGTTTTCTGATAGAGTGCACTCAGATCGGCAACGCGCCTGGCACGAGCCAATTCTGCCGCACGCGACCAGAAACTCTGCCCCAGCGCGGAGGAAAGCGCCCCAATAGGCGCGGCCAGCAGCCGGAACATCAACGAATACCACCCGACCTCCTTGGAAGAGTAGAAGTATGAAAGAACCAGAACCGGCGCGGTCAAACTGGCAGCATTGATGACGGACACAAGTGTCGACCAGGTCGCATTGCGTCCATGTCTGGCGACCGTCATGCCCATCAGGGGGACATCAACCTTCGCCAGGCTCGAACGAAGCCCGCTCCAACTGTGCCTGAGCAGTGTTCCAATGCCCGACCACGCCGCCAGCGTGCTTGCCATCAGCAATCCGAATGCCCCCGGCGTCACCATCCCCAGAGCAAGGGATGCGGCGGCATTGGCGCCGGCTTGAGCTATCGTCGCCTTGCCGACATGCTTCAAGTCACCCTTGCGCACAAACCAGCCGGAAAGCAGCGACCGCACTCCTCCTGCGAAAAGAGCAACGGGCAGCAGAAATGCCAGCGCCCCCAGACTGCCAACGGAAGACCAATTGAAGGCGCCCAAGGACAAAAGGCCCGTAATGACCAGGCAAGCGATCACCAAGCACAGCAGCCCAACAAGGAACAGACTTGCAGCCGAAGCACGCGTTCGCGCGTTCGGAATAAGCCAATCGAAGCGCCAGGTCGAAAAAGCAATGGATAAGGAAAGAAACGCAGCAAAGACCGCCAACGACCCGAAATCTTCCGGGCCATACAGTCGAGTCAAAACGGGCGTAATCAGAACCGGTAAAGCCAATGCAAGTATATTTGCACGAGCAATATGGATGAAATTTCGCCGAAGCTGCGATCCATGCCGTATGGATATGATTTTAATTATTTTCTCTTTCACGAGTTTCGAACACAACTCTGTTGTCGACGACAGTATGACGCGGCTGCCCGCCAGGCCATTGTTCCTGCATGACAACCTCACATACGATACTAAATCCGGCGGCGTCTCGCATAGGCGCCGCGGAGCAGCGCGATGATGGAGCCAAGCACAAGTCCGAGCAGAACCGAGCCGAGCGCAAACACCTTCAGGCGCGGTGCCACCTTCTTTGCCAGGATGCCTTGAGTATCATACTGGGCAAGTTTCAGATTTGTAGGATCGTTCAGCCGGGAGCCCTGCAGCAGGCGCTCAACACTCGCCGTCTTTTCGTCGTTCTGAATTTCGTTGGCTGCCTTTTGCAGGTTGCGAAGACCTTCGATGAAGGGATCAAGTGAATTGCGCTCCTTCAGCAATTTGATCTCCTCCTCTATGGCAAGATACCCCCGCCGGAAGAAATTGCTGTCGTTGTTGCTGGATCGGAATGCCGATATCTGCGACGGATCACCTGACAGAATGATGTTGTCGCCGCCACGCACCGAACCAGGCGCCTTCAATTCGATCGGGCCGTCGAGGTCGAACGACCGGGCGATTTTCGCTTGCTCGATCAGCCATTCAATCCTGTCCGACTTGTAAACTTCAGCCTCTTCCCGAAGCGCCTTTATCTCGCCCTGCAGGCGAGCAAGCTCTATGGACTTGGCATCGCGGTCCGCAGCAATGCGTCTACCGACTTCAAAATTCAATGCTGCTGCAAACGCAGCATTGGCTTCCTCCAGAGCCTGGCGGACAAAAACCGCTACTGCAAGCTCATCGTCTCCCCGAACACGCATGTGGGTGACCCCAGGTGCGTCGGCCGTGCTGGAAAACGAGACACTGGACAACATGGAAGCCAGCGCAGCGCGATATTGTGCATCGCTCAGGCCGTCATGCTTTATCGCTCCGCTTTTTTCGGCAGCCTTCGCCAACAAAGACCCATCCGTCAGATAGTCGGCAAAGCCACTGGACAAATCCTCGGCTTTGTAGGGAAATACCTCTGCATTCGCCAAGCTCAGAAAATTGGCAAAATCAGCCTGTCGCATCGGCGAAATTTTGGCGGTAACTTCGTACGTCCGCGGAAGAACAAGGTAGGCGCCCGCACCGGCGATTACCGCCGCTACCAGAACCAGCACGATAATGAGCTTGCCGCTCCAGAGCATGTCGATGATGTCGAGCAGTTCGAGTTCCCGATCACCGTCTATCCGCTGTTCCATCAGCAGCACTTCCCTCTCATATCGAAATTGTCGGGTATCATGGCCCACCTTTGCCCGGCAGACCACGAGCGTCGCACTATCAACCCAAGGATCTCAGGCCTTTATGACATTGTCATAGCCGTCGCGATACTTCCCGCGGGTATCCACAATCAGCCGCGCATGCTCAAGAACGCGGTCGTACGGAAAACGCGAATGATCGGTGAGCAGGACGACGCAGTCGTAGGATGCGATAGCTTCCGGCGTCAACTCGACCGAAGATAGCTCGAAACGGTGCTCCCGCATCTTGGGAAAGACAGGCACGTTGGGGTCCGAATAATCTACGTACACACCCTTGTCGCGCAAAAGCTCCATGACCATCACCGATGGCGACTCGCGCATATCATCGACATCACGCTTATAGGCGATGCCAAGGGCAAGGACGCGGCTGCCTTTCAGAGACTTCTTGCGATCGTTCAGCGCATCCGCGATCTTTCCGACAACCCACTGTGGCATATCGCGATTGATCTCGCCGGCGAGCTCGATGAAATGGGTATTCAGCCCATATTCCCGCGCCTTCCAGGTGAGATAAAACGGGTCGATCGGAATGCAGTGTCCGCCGAGACCCGGCCCCGGATAGTAGGGCGTGAAGCCGAACGGCTTGGTTGCGGCGGCGTCCACCACTTCGAAGATATCGATCCCCATCTTGTCGGCAATCATCTTCATCTCGTTGACGAGGCCGATATTGACCGCGCGCTGGATGTTCTCCAGCAATTTGGTCAGTTCGGCCGCGCGCGTCGAGCTGACGGGAACCACCTTGTCGATCACCTGGCCGTATAGGGCGAGCCCCACCTGAAGGCAGGTCTGCGTGTGTCCGCCGCACACTTTGGGAATGGTACGTGTCGTGAAGTTCGGATTGCCGGGATCTTCACGCTCGGGTGAGTATACAAGGAAGAAATCCGTTCCGACCTTGAGGCCACGCGATTCCACGCGGGGCAACAGTTCTTCCTCGGTCGTTCCCGGATATGTCGTGCTCTCCAGCGAAAGCACCTGTCCGGGCCGCAAATAAGGAACGACGGACTCCACCGTATCGATGACGAAGCTGAGATCGGGCTCGCGATGCTTGTTGAGCGGCGTGGGAACACAGACGATCAGAGCATCGACTTCCGACGCGCGCGAAAAGTCGGTCGTCGGCTCGAAGCCGTTGTCGACCGCCACCCCGATCTTGTCGGCCGCGATGTGGTCGATGTAGCTGCGCTTGCTCAGCAGCGCGTCCACCTTCGACTGATCTATGTCGAAGCCAATGACCTTGTAGCCGACTTCGCTAAAGCGAAGCACCAGCGGCAGGCCAACATAACCCAGGCCCAACACGCCTATGCGCGCTGTCTTTTGCTCAAGGCCCGCGACGAGGCTGAGACCGGAAGTGGAATGCGTGTTCAACGTGTTTGTCTCCGCAGAAGTCGGCTCGTATGCGCCCGTTGATCGGACGGCTGGTGGTTTGTCTCTAGTTTCTGGAGCTTTGCGAAAGAAAGCCCCCACGCCAGCGTTCGGTCGGCTAAGCTTCAGCCCCATATGCTGCAGGCCCGATATCCGGCCTCTTTTTCAGGACAGGCAATTTTCAGTCAATCGTTTCATGTTCACATGAGCTAACCGCCTGAAACAACCGGCACATCCGGCGTCCGTGCTTCCTTGCCATATTCCGGGACGATGTGCAGAAGAAGTTCAACTGCCCTCTTTGCATCCTCCCTGATCGCTGCTGTCTCGATGCCGGACAAGGTCTGGTGAAGCAGCGCCCTGTCGATCACCCTCGGCGAAGCAACGACAAAAGCATCGTCTTCCTGTTCGTCCTGGGCTTCGGAGGGATCGAAAAGCTCCTCGAAAAGCTTTTCCCCGGGTCGCAGGCCCGTGAACTTGATATCGATGTCAACGCGCGGCCGCAGACCCGCAAGCTGAATCATCCGTTCGGCCAGATCGACGATCCGAACCGGCTTGCCCATGTCCAGCACCATGATCTTGCCGCGTATGCTTTGACGGCGCAGCGCATGCGCCGAAGCGTGCAGCACCAGACGCACCGCCTCCGGGATGGTCATGAAATAGCGCACGATATGGGGATGAGTGACCGTGACCGGACCGCCCGCATTGATCTGCTCCTGGAAACGCGGGACGACCGACCCGTTCGATCCCAGGACATTGCCAAAGCGCACAGTCTTGAAGACGGTCTCGGGAGAAATGACGTCCAGCGCCTGGCAATATGCCTCGGCTGCCCGCTTGGTCGCCCCCATGATGTTGGTCGGGTTCACCGCCTTGTCGGTGGAAATCATCACGAATGTGGAAGTGCCATATTCGAGCGCGGCATCGGCTACATTGCGCGTGCCGAGAACATTCGTCTTGATGCCCTCCAGCGGATTTTCCTCCACCAGAGGAACGTGCTTCAAGGCAGCCGCGTGGAAAACCAGTTCCGGCCTGAACTCGGCGAAAATCGCGGAAACGCGTTCGGCTTCGCGGACGTTAACGATCTGGGTGACGATGTCCAGCTTCGGGAATGTTTCGCGCAACTCCTTGTCGAGCAGGTAGATGTGAAACTCGGAAGAGTCCGTGATAACCAGCCGGCGCGGCTGGAACGTCGCGATCTGGCGACAAAGCTCGGACCCGATCGAACCGCCCGCACCGGTGGCGAGCACGACCTTGCCCCGGATCAGCCGCGCCACGCCCTCGATATCCCGCTTCACTTCCGGCCTGCCGAGCAGATCGCCAAGTTCTATCGGCTTCAGGTCCCAAAGCGAGCTTGCGGTGATGGAAGCGGTCTGGGTGACATCGGGAAGTCGCGACACCTTGAGCCCAGCCGATGTTGCAAGCTCAAGCAATTCGTTCAAGCGCTGGCGGCTGGGATGCCGCTCGGCAACCACCAGTTCGGTGATCTTTACCCCATTGTTGGCAAAGCGGCTGACAAGCGTCGGCAGAGCCGCGAGACTATGATAGACAGGCACGCCCTGCACCGAACGGGGCCCGCCCTTCTTGCCATCCTCGATCAGGGCCACGACTGCCATCTGCCGGCTTCGCAGCCGTTGACTGGTGCGGATGAAGCCTTCCGCTTCATCGGTCAGGCCGCAAATTACGATGTTCTTGTCGGCGCGATGGTAGTGGCGGCGACGGCCAAGCAGATGGACGTCCCAGCCATCGATCAGCAGCCTATAGCCCAAACGGACGGTCGAGAGACCCGCAATCAGAAATAGCACCGTGAGGATAGGAACGCTGCGGGGAACGTTGTCGGCACGCGACACCAGAAATGCCGCCGTCGTGTAAATAAGGGTCGCGCAAACCGATGCCTTGATGAGCGCAGCAAGTTCCGGAATCGACACGAAGCGCCAGGATCCCCGCGTGACGGAGAAGAAGAAGAAGCAGAGTGCACAGATCGCCGTGAACGCGATTGCTTTTTCGTGGAGGCCTGGGATCCGGTAAAGCATGTGCGTATAGCCGATGACCGCAGCATAGGCCGCATAAAAAGAGCCAAGCGCTATTAGCACATCACAGATCGCGACAAGATATTGACGCAGATAATACTTGGTCACAGTCGCAATTGTCCCTCATCTCGGGTCATGCCAACCCGCAGAAACGACCACACCACGATGATCGCGCTATCCCCATTACCGTCTTGGATACGCCGGAATGGACGCACCCAGTCCCCAGACAGTGAATTCCGGCAGCAGGCCAGAATCCATATGTCAGCACACTAGCATGATCCAGTAGCAGATCGAACCCACAATTTGCGACTGCAAGTTTAGTCTTAGCATCCTAAAAACGACCTGACGCGACGGAAGCCCAGCTGCGGTCGTTAGACGCGAAAGTGCTTGGAAAGCTTGAGGCCTTGTGCCTGGTAGTTCGAGCCGAGGTCGGAACCGTAAAGGGCCTTGGGCCGCGACAGCATGCGCTCATAGACGAGGCGGCCGACGATCTGCCCGTGTTCCAGGATGAAGGGCACTTCGTGGCTGCGCACTTCCAACACCGCGCGACTCCCCGTGCCGCCGGCGGCGGAATGTCCGAAGCCCGGATCGAAGAAACCGGCATAGTGCACGCGGAACTCGCCGACCAGCGGGTCGAACGGCGTCATTTCGGCGGCATGGCCCGGCGGCACATGGACGGCCTCGCGGCTGACGAGAATGTAGAATTCGTCCGGATCGAGCACCAATTCACCCGCGCCACGCCGATAGAGCGGCTCCCAGAAATCGTGCACCTCCTGGGCAGCGCGCTTGTCGACGTCAACCAACCCGGTGTGGTGCTTGCCGCGGTAGCCGATCAGCCCGTTCTCATCGCCATGCAGGTCGATCGAAAGCGCGATGCCGCCGCCGGAAATGTTCGGCGCCTCCGAGGCGACCAGCGTCTCGGCCCGATGCAGATCATGAAGTTCGGCCTCGTTCAGCAACGCATTGCCGACGCGGAACCGTATCTGCGACAGGCGCGAGCCGGTGCGCGCGATGATCGGAAAGGTGCGCGGACTGACTTCCAGATAGAGCGGGCCGGTATAGCCGGCAGGGATCTTGTCGAACTCCTGGCCATGATCGGTCATGACGCGGGTGAAGATGTCGAGGCGGCCGGTGGAACTCTTCGGATTGGCCGAGGCCGAAATCGCGGCGGGCAGCGCAACGCGCTCCAGCAACGGCACGATATAGACGCAACCAGTTTCCAGCACCGCGCCTTGCGTGAGATCGATCTCGTGCAGCTTCAGTCGCTCGAGCTTTTCCGCGACCTTGTGGCCAGGGCCCGGCAGGAAGCTCGCACGCACGCGATACGCCTTTTCGCCAAGCCGCAAATCGAGACTCGCCGGCTGGATCTGATCGGCATCGAGCGGCCGCGCCGAAGCCAGCACTCCCGACTGGAAGAGCGCCGAAATGTCCTGATCCGGAAGAATGCCCGTCTGCGCCAATGCCTGCTCCACGAAAATTGGTCGAAAGAGGTTTAATGATGTGTGCCATTGACGCAAGCCGGCACCGGGTCTAAAGGGGCTTTATCCCGTGGTGATTTGCCGGTCGGCTTGCAGCCACGTTAAACAAGTCGCTAAAGGGCCGTTCGTGAACCGGCATGCGACTTTTTCGCGGCCGGTTTTTTTGTGTCTGGATCAAGGCTATGACAAACAACAAGCGCGACTGGAAGCCTGCAACACAACTCGTACACTCCGGAGTGCTGCGTTCCGAATTCGGCGAAACCGCCGAGGCGATGTTCCTTACGCAGGGTTATGTCTACGAAACGGCCGAGGCGGCCGAAGCCCGTTTCAAGGGCGAAACACCCGGCTTCATCTACTCGCGTTACGCCAATCCGACCGTCGACATGTTCGAGAAGCGCATGTGCGCGCTGGAGGGCGCGGAAGACGCCCGCGCTCTGGCCTCCGGCATGGCTGCGGTGACCGCGGCGATCCTGTGCAGCCTGAAAGCTGGCGACCATATCGTTGCCGCACGCGCGCTGTTCGGCTCCTGTCGATGGGTGGTCGAGACGCTCGCACCCCGCTACGGCATCGAGGCAACGCTGGTGGACGGCCGCGACATCGCCAACTGGGAAAAGGCCGTGCGGCCCAACACCAAGGTGTTCTTCCTGGAAAGCCCGACCAACCCGACGCTGGAAGTGGTCGACATTGCCGCAGTGGCCGCGCTCGCCAATTCGATCGGCGCAAAGCTCATCGTCGACAATGTCTTCGCCACGCCGCTGCTGCAGAAGCCGCTGGAGCTCGGCGCGCATGTCGTCGTCTACTCGGCCACCAAGCATATAGACGGCCAGGGCCGCTGCCTGGGTGGCGTGATCCTCTCCGACTCGCAGTGGATCAATGAAAACCTGCAGGACTATTTCCGCCACACCGGCCCGAGTCTTTCACCGTTCAACGCCTGGACGCTGCTAAAGGGCATCGAGACATTGCCGCTGCGCGTGCGCCAGCAGTCGGAAACTGCCGCCAAGGTAGCCGACTTCCTGGCCGGGCGACCGGAGGTAGCGCGCGTCATCTATCCGGGCCGCGCCGACCATCCGCAGGCCGATATCGTGAAGAAGCAGATGAAGGGCGGCTCGACACTGATCTGCTTCGACCTCAAGGGCGGCAAAAAATCGGCCTTTGCCTTCGAGAACGCGCTGGACGTGGTGCTGATCTCCAACAATCTCGGCGACTCCAAGAGCCTGATCACGCATCCTGCCACCACCACGCACAAGAACCTGACCGACGAGGCGCGCGCCGAGCTCGGCATCGGCGACGGCACGCTGCGCCTGTCGCTGGGTATCGAGGACGCCGACGATCTGTTGAAAGACATCGACCGCGCGCTGAAGGCAGCGGCGGCCTGAGGTTTCGGAGGCGCCGGGCTTCGCTCGGCGCCTCACCCAAGAAAATTTGCTCCATCCGTAGATTCATCCAACCTTCGCGTCGGCGCGAAGGAACCGCTATCATGCAACTCAAGCAGCGGGGGAGAGGAGGAGAAATGAGTGCCAGTGCTGGAAGAACCGACACCGCATCGCGCGTCATTCGCGCATCGCCGCAAGTGATCTACCGCGCATTGCTGGACCCCAAAGCGGTGGTTAGATGGCGACCACCATCGGGAATGAAGGCTCATGTTTACGCCTTCGATGCGCGCGAGGGCGGTGCCTTCCGGATGTCGTTTGCCTATACGGAAGCCAACCACGAAACACGCGGCAAAACCTCCGCAGACGAGGACGTTTTCGAAGGGCGGTTCCTCGAGCTCGTCCCTGATCAGCGCGTCGTGGAACTTATCGAGTTCCAGTCAGACGATCCCACCTTCGCCGGTGCGATGACTGTGACGACCAGCCTGTGCGCCGTGAATGGCGGCACGGAGGTCACTATCCGTTGCGACAACGTCCCCGAAGGGATCAGGCCCGAGGACCACGACGCAGGCATGGCATCGACGCTGGAAAACCTCGCCGCCTATACCGAATAGCGACGTGACCGTGCCCGAAGCGATCTAACCGCCATTCACAAGAGCAAGGATGAGCTGGTGGACATTGCCGCCATCGCTCATTTCCACCTGATCGAAATCGCGGCTGCGCTGGCGCTGCACCAGCGAGATCTCGGCGAGGCGTTTCGCCAGCTCTGTCCGGATCCTTGTGCAATCGGGGTCGTCGGGAGCAGAAAAGCCGACGCTTAACTGCTCGATTTCCTTGACCATATCCTTGATGATATCGCCATGCACCCGCTCGTGGGCATGCACGCCATTGTAGAAGGCTTCCCAGTTCTTGCGCATGGTCGGCGGAAGCTTCTCGCTCGGACGCGGCAGCATGTAGGTGATCGTCAGGTTCGGCCGCGCCGAAACCAGCATGCAGGAACCATCGGCCTGCCGCTCATATTTCCGCGACCATGTGAGCGCGAAATTGGTGTGTGCGATGGTGCGCAACTTGAGACTGCCTACCTTCGGTCCGTGCTCGCCGATCGAGGCATAAAGCTCCGGCCCAGTCCTGCCTTTGATGGCATAACTCCGAACCTTCTCGAGCGCCTGCCATGCGTCTTGCGCGGCAGCCGGCAGCGGCACAAGACTGGCCGCCAACACGCAAAATCGTACAGCCTTCCTCACGCCAATCCCCTTCTGTTGCATCGGCCGGAAGCTAAGGGCGACGCAACTCCTTTACAATCCAAGGCAGGGCAAGAACACTATGAAGCCGCAGACGGGCCCGGTGCCACAGGCGGCTTTCGCCGACAGCGCGCTGCCGCCCGCCTTAGCGGAAGGTGCGTGCCGCCAGCACGATGCGCGACAGCGCGGTGTAGAATGTCAGCGCCGCAAACGCATAGGCGATGGGCGCAAACCAGTTCGGAAACAAGCAGAAGGCAATGAAAACGATCAGCGTTTCAGTCGCCTCCGCGAGGCCCGGAGTGAAGAAGAGCGATTTTGCGCCCCTCGCCGCGCCTTCCAGCTCCCGCTTCTCGGCCATGACGGCATAGGCAAGAAAGCTCGATCCGTTGACATAGAAGGATAGAAGCAGCACGGCTCCAGCCACCGCATTGGCCGCTGGAGCGGCAAGCACGAAGCCCAGCGGGATCGCGCCATAGAAGGCGAAGTCGAGCACGATATCTAGATATCCGCCAAAGTCGGTCCCGCCGTTGATCCGTGCGACGGCACCGTCGAGTCCATCACCCAGGCGGCTGACGAGAAGCAGCACAAGGCCGGCCAGGAACCAGCCGCAAGCGATTGCCACCGCGGCCGCGACGCCGAGCCCGAAGGCCGCGAGGGTAATGGCATCGGCGCTCACGCCGGCACGCGCCAGAAAGCCGCCCCCGGCATTCAGAAACGGGTCGATGCGCCCGCGTGCCCAGCCATCCATCATCGGCTTCCCTCCCCTCGGTCATTGCGTCCAATAGACGCCAAATGTCGTCACGCGGAAATCACAATCGCGAGGATGATGGCAGTAAGCTGTTGACCCGCCTGCCGTGGCGGCAGATTTTTGCGACTGTTGAGGAGCCGATGCCATGTACCGCGCCATGACGCGCAATATCGAAGTGAGCGTCGAGCCATTCTATCTTGAGGAGCGTTCCGATCCCTCCGAGAACCGCTACGTCTGGGGCTATCGCGTCACTATAGCAAACCAGTCTGACGACTTCGTGCAGCTTCTGTCGCGCTACTGGCACATCACGGACGGCCTGGGGCGCGTGGAGGAAGTACGCGGAGCCGGCGTGGTCGGCGAACAGCCGGAACTCAACCCCGGCGACAGCTATCAATACATGTCGGGTTGTCCGCTCTCCACGCCATCGGGCATCATGGTCGGCCGCTACACGATGCGCAATGACCGCGACGAGTTGTTCGACGTGGAAATCCCCGCCTTCTCGCTCGACTTGCCTGGAACAGTGCGAACGGTGAACTGACCTTTTCGGCCGACGCGCTGCAGAGAGTTCCGGCATGGCACCCCCGGATGTCATCCGGGGAATTGCTTCAAATCAAGCAGTCGTGGCGAATTCCGTTGCCTCGAATTCGTATTTCTTCGAGCAAAATTCGCAATTGACGCGGATGACGCCATCATCCTCCATGCTTTCCGTGATCTCCTCGGCCGAGAAACCACCGAGAATTCCGTGGATCTTCTCGCGCGAGCAGGAACACTGGTCGCGCACCTCGACGCTGTTGAAGACGCGCACGCCATGTTCGTTGAAAAGCCGGAACAGCAACCGCTCCGAGCCCACCGTGGGATCGAGCAGTTCGGTCGGCTCGACCGTGGCAGACAGGGCAAGCAATTCCTGCCAGGCATTGTCGGCCACCTCGCGCGGCGACTGATCGGCATCGCCGTCACCGCCATGGATGTCGGGCGCACGCATGCGTTCCGGTGCCTTGGGCAGGAACTGCGCCAGAAACCCGCCGGCCCGCCAGCGCTCGTGGCCGCCTGCGAGGACCTGCTTGCCGACGGCAAGGCGCACGTCGGTCGGAATCTGCTCGGACTGACGGAAATAGGTCTTGGCGGCCTCCTCCAGCGAGGTGCCGTCGAGCTGGACGATGCCCTGATAGCGCTGAGTGTGCGGCCCTTGGTCGATGGTAAGCGCCAGCACGCCGCTGCCCAGCAGCGTTTCGGGCGCGTTTTCGCCAGCCGCAAGCAGCGTTTCCAGCCGCTCAGCGTCGAAGCGTGCATAGGCACGCACCGCATGCGGCGTGCTGAAATCGGCCACCAGCATGTCCACCGGCCCGTCTGTGCGGCTCTGCAGGATGAACTTGCCCTGGAACTTCAGCGATGTGCCGAGCAGCACGGTAACGACCACGGCTTCGGCCAACAGCCGCGCCACCGGCTCGGGGTAGTCGTGCCTCGCCAAAATAGTGTCCAGCAGCGGTCCGAGCTGCACGATGCGCCCGCGCACATCGAGCGGGCCGACCTCGAAAGGCACGACCGCGTCGTCTCCGGCGAAACCGAATTCGCCAAGCTTGCGTTCTTTGTCAGCCACTGAACCAAATCCCTTGTTGCAGCATCCGGCGAAGGCGCCGAAGCCGCGCGTTTCAGCATGAATGCGAGTGTGATGACGCGCAAATAGGCATGCAAGCCCGGTGGATCAAGCCTTTGCCTGCCGCCGGGCGGTCAGCCCGTACGGTAGTTCCGCCGTCAAAGGCCAGCGCCGAGACACCAGGCCAGCACCGCCTTCTGGGCGTGCAGACGATTTTCCGCCTCGTCAAACACCACCGAATGCGGCCCGTCGATCACCTCGTCGGTAACCTCCTCGCCGCGATGCGCGGGCAGGCAGTGCATAAACAGCGCATCCGACTTCGCACGCTTCATCAGTGCCTCGTTGACCTGATAGGGCAAGAAGACATTGTGGCCGCGCGCGCGATGCTCCTGCCCCATGGACACCCAGCAATCGGTGACGATGCAATCCACGCCATCCACCGCGTCTTCGGCGCTGCGGGTAAAGCGCAGCTTGCCGCCATTGTCGCGCGACCAATCGACGAACTTCTGCATGGGCTCGCTGCCTTCCGGCACGGCGACATTGAGGTTGAAGCTGAAACGGGCCGATGCCTCCACCAGCGAATGCAGCACGTTGTTGCCGTCGCCCACCCAGGCGAAGGTCTTGCCCGCCACAGGACCGCGATGCTCCTCGAAGGTCATCACGTCCGCCATGATCTGGCAGGGATGGGTGTCGTCGGTGAGGCCGTTGATGACCGGCACGGTCGCGTTCTCGGTCAGCTCGATCAGACGCTCATGCGAGGTAGTGCGGATCATGATGGCGTCGACATAGCGCGACAGCACCTTGGCGGTGTCGGCGATGGTCTCGGAGCGGCCGAGTTGCATCTCGGTGCCGGTGAGCATGATGGTCTCGCCGCCGAGTTGGCGCATGCCGACATCGAACGACACGCGGGTGCGCGTCGACGGCTTGTCGAAGATCATAGCCAGAACCTTGCCGTCCAGCGGTCGCGATCGCTCGCCGGTCTTCAGCCTTCCCTTGCGTGCGACGGCGTCGTCGAGGATGTCGCGTAGCGTGCTTACGGAAATAGCGGAAAGGTCGGTGAAGTGGCGAATACCACTGGTCATGTCGATCCTCTGAGGTCGTTTCAGCTCATGCGGCAGTTTCGGAAAGGCCTTTGGCAGCCGATCGGATGCGCTCCAGCGCATCGCGGATTTCCTCGTCCGAAACGGTCAGCGGCGGCAGCAGGCGGATCACATTGTCGCCGGCCGGAACCGCCAGCAGCTTCTGGTCGCGCAATGCAGCGTTGACCTTGGTGTTGGGCATCTTGCACTTGATACCAAGCATAAGACCCGAACCGCGCACACCGTCGATGACATCCGGGAACTCGTCGGCCACGGATGCCAGGCTCTGCTTCATCAGCAGCGCCTTACGCTGGACATCTTCAAGGAAGCCTTCCTCCAGCACCACGTCCAGAACGGCATTGCCGACAGCCATGGCAAGCGGATTGCCGCCGAAAGTGGTGCCGTGCACGCCGGCCGTCATGCCTTCGGCCGCCTTGGCCGTGGCGAGGCATGCGCCGACCGGGAAACCGCCGCCAATGCCCTTGGCGATCGCCATGATGTCAGGCGCGATGCCGGCCCATTCATGCGCGAAGAGCTTGCCCGTGCGGCCGACGCCACTCTGCACTTCGTCAAGGATCAAGAGTAAGCCGTTCTGGTCGCACAGTTCGCGCAAGCGCTTCAGGAACGATGCCGGCACCTCACGGATGCCGCCCTCGCCCTGCACGGGCTCGATCAGGATCGCGGCGGTCTCGGGCGTGATCGCCTTTTCGAGCGCGGCCATGTCGTCGAAGGGAACCTGGTCGAAGCCGTCGACCTTGGGACCGAAACCTTCAAGGTATTTCTGCTGGCCGCCGGCGGCGATGGTCGCCAGCGTGCGGCCGTGGAAGGCGCCCTCGAAGGTGATGACGCGGAACTTTTCCGGATGGCCGTTGACATATTGATAGCGGCGCGCGGTCTTGATGGCGCATTCCAGCGCCTCCGCGCCCGAATTGGTGAAGAACACCTTGTCAGCGAAGGTGGCCGCCGCCAGCCGCTCGCCCAGCTGCGTCTGGCCGGGGATCTCGTAGAGGTTCGACGTATGCCAGAGCTTGCCGGCCTGCTCGGTCAGGGCCGCAACCAGCTTGGGATGACCATGACCCAGCGAATTCACGGCGATGCCACCAGCGAAATCGAGATATCGCTGCCCGTCCTGCGTGACCAGCCAGCAGCCCTCGCCCCGCTCGAAGGACAGGGGTGCGCGCGCGAAGGTATCGTAAAGCGCCGAACCGCTCATTCTATGCATCTCCAGATGCCGAAAACCAAAAAGCCGCCCAACGGCGGCCTTAACGGGCATATTTCGTTTTCGGTCATGAAGTCAACGAAAACGTCACCTACAAGCATTGAGCCAGTCGAATTCGCCGCAATCTGCCGGCGGATTTCGCGGGCAAGTTGGGGAAAACCCAAAAAACGGATTCGTGTGGCTTCTCGGACTCTTGTCACCGAGTCAGCCGATAAGCTAATTTGAAAAGAAGAAATAACTAGATTTCGTGCGGCAAACTCATTCACCCGTGTATATGTGGTGTCGACTTGGCATTAGCCGGGGCGGGAATGGATTCCGGGAGCCGCACTTTGCAGCAGGAGCACATTCACATGTGGACTGACGAGCGCGTCGAAACACTCCGCAAACTTTGGGCCGAAGGCCTGAGCGCCAGCCAGATCGCGGCACAGCTCGGCGGCGTCAGCCGCAACGCGGTCATCGGCAAGGTACACCGCCTCAAGCTGTCGAGCCGCGGCCGCGCCACCGCCGCCCCGGCTCGCCAGAAGAAGCCGGTGCAGGCGCCGACCGCCAGCACGGTCAAGGCCGCGCCGCGCCCAGCTGCCACGCCCACGCGCATCATCACTGCCACCGTTGGTGCGACCGCGCTGCAGACGCAGTTCGACGCCGAGCCGGTGGCCCGCCAATATCTGCGCCCGGTGGAAGACGTGGTGGTGCCGATCTCGCGCCGCCTTCAGCTCGTCGAACTCACCGAGCGTACCTGCAAGTGGCCGAACGGCGACCCGCTGACCGAAGAGTTTCACTTCTGCGGCAACGAGGCCGGCGAGAGCGGCCCCTACTGCAAGTACCACTCCAAGATCGCTTTCCAGCCGGCCGCCGAACGCCGCCGCCTGCGCTGATCCCGCCTTCTGCGAAACGCTCCTCAACTCGCGCCGGGCTTTCAGCCCGGCGTTTTTTATTGAGTTGGAAGTTTTTCAGCCCTTGGGTTCGTAGCTCCATGAAGGTGCACGAAACGGCTGGAGAAGAGCCTCATCAAGAGAGGCAACCAAGCACGTCAGGTCGGACCTCCGCGCAGCCAGGTTGGCGAGCGGGCCGAGCCTGCACAGGGCCCCGAACTGGCCCTATTCCTTCTCCACCGGCAGTGTTACGCGGTGGCTCTTGTCCTCCTTGGGGCGGTCGGCAGGCATCTGGTCGCCGGTAACGACGTAGTAGATCGTTTCGGCGATGTTGGTGGCGTGGTCGCCGATGCGCTCGATGTTCTTGGCGCAGAATAGGAGATGCGTGCAGGGCGTGATGTTGCGCGGGTCTTCCATCATATAGGTCAGCAACTCGCGGAACAGTGAGGTGTACATAGCGTCGATCTGGTTGTCGCGGGCGCGCACGAATTCGATGCGCTCCACCGATCGGGAGGCATAGACGTCCAGCACTTCCTTGAGCTGGGTGAGCGCCAGTTCTGCCAGCGCTTGAAGCCCCCGAAACAGGCTGATCGGCTGGCGCCCTTCCGCCACCGCCACGACGCGCTTGGCGACGTTCTTGCCGAGGTCCCCGACGCGCTCCAGATCGGCCGCGATACGGATGGCGCCGATGATCTCGCGCAGGTCCGCCGCCACTGGCTGGCGCTTGGCGATGATCAGGATGGATTTGTCGTCGATCTCGCGCTGGGCCTGGTCCAAGATGGCGTCGTCGTCGATGACCTTGCGGGCCAGTGTGGCATCCGAGTTCACAAGCGCCGACACCGACTGGTCGACCAGCCGCTCGGCATAGCCGCCCATGGCCGCGATCTTGCGCGTCAGATATTTCAGTTCGTCGTCATAGGCGCGAACGATGTGGTGCGACTGCATGGACGCATTTCCTCGAATGGCCCCGCCAGGGGAATCCCGATCCTGAATCCCAGTTCATACGCCACCTGCATGACGGAAAAAAGAATGCTTAGCCGGGAACGGCTCCCGGCGCGCAGTATAGTCCAATTTTGGCGGCGCGGCGCGTGTGCGCCCCTCACTCTGACGGGAAGTGAACGGTGAAGGTGGCGCCCTCGCCCAGCTTCGAGTTGATAGACAGCCACGCCTTGTGGCGGGTCAGGATGTGCTTGACGATGGCAAGGCCGAGCCCCGTGCCCTTCTGGGCGCGGCTGGTCTCGGCGTCGATGCGATAGAACCGCTCGGTGACGCGCGGAATATGCTCTTCGGCGATGCCGGGGCCGAAATCGCGGACGGTGACGGTGGTCTCGCCCTCCGCATTCGCGTCCGGCCCGGCGATCGACACCGTGACGCGCCCGCCCGACTGTCCGTATTTGCAGGCGTTTTCCATGAGGTTCTCGAACACCTGGAAAAGCTCGTCGCGGTCGCCAAGAATGTCGGGCACGTTTTCGGCGAAATCGCGCTCGATGATCACGCCGGAATCCGCCGCCAGCGGCGCCAGCGAGGCGATGACACTCTCCACCACAGACTTCAGGTTCACCTTCGCCCCTGGCTTCAGATAGGGCTTCATCTCCAGCCGCGACAACGAGAGCAGGTCGTTGATGAGCCTGGCCATGCGTGCCGTCTGGTTCTGCATGATCTGCAGGAACTGCTCACGCGCGGCCGCATCGTCGCGGGCTGGCCCGCGCAACGTCTCGATGAAGCCGGAAATCGAGGCGAGCGGGGTGCGCAGCTCATGACTGGCATTGGCGATGAAATCGGCCCGCATGCGATCGATGCGGCGCGCCTCGCTCTGGTCCTTGAACACCATGACATAGAGGCCGGTGCCGCGCCCCACCGCCGACGCCGTGACACGGTAGACGCGCTCGATGGGCACCCGTTCCATGTAGTCGGTTTCGCGCGCGGCCTCGCGGCCGAACAGCACGGCCTGGATCATGTCCTGCATTTCCGGCGCCCGGAATTTCAGCAGAAGCAATATTCCCGGATGCAATGCGCCGAAGGCGGCGGCAGCGGCTGCATTGGCGTGGACCACCGCACCCGCACCGTCGAAGACGATCAGCGGATCGGTGACGGCGGCGGCGAGGTTCTCGCTCGACAGGCCGGCAAGCGCGGTGTTGCTCGCGACCTCCTCCGCCTCGACCCGGCGCTGGTCTGCCGTGCGGCTTGGCGCAAGCGCGGCAACGACGAACAGTACCGCTATGCCCGCAAACAGCCATGTTCCCGACGGAGCGATAAAATGAAGGGCGATTGCAACCACGATCGACGCCGCAAGCATCCAGCGGTTCTGACGGAACCGATAGGCCAACAGCCTCAGAAACCGATCCCGTTCACTCCCTGCCTTGCTCATGCGATGACCTGACTTCGCTTCTCTGGACCTGGTGCAATGCACCCAATAGCATGAGTTGGAAAACAGGAAAGGTTCCGCCGCATGGAAAACGCAGCCGAGACAAACACCAGGATCGGGCCGCTGAAACTCAAGGTGGAAGGCACGGAGCGCGTATTCGACATCGAGGACCCGCAACTGCCCGACTGGATCGCCAAGAAGGCCCTCAAATCGGACGGCTACCCCTACGACGACAAGATGCCGCTCAAGGAATACCAGGACACGCAGGGGCGCCTGCAGGTCGAACTGGTGAAGCTGCTGGCGTGGATGCAGAAGACGGGCGAGCGCGTGGTGGCGCTATTCGAAGGTCGCGATGCCGCCGGCAAAGGCGGCACCATAAGCGTGCTGCGCGAATACATGAACCCGCGCACCGCTCGTAATGTCGCGTTGACCAAGCCGACCGAAAGGGAGAGCGGACAATGGTACTATCAGCGCTACGTCGAGCATTTCCCGACCTCGGGCGAGTTCGTGACCTTCGACCGTTCGTGGTACAATCGCGCCGGCGTCGAGCCGGTCATGGGCTTCTGTACGCCCAAGCAGCACGAGCATTTTCTCGAGGAAACACCGCGCTTCGAAAAGCAGATCGTCCAGGACGGCATCCACTTCTTCAAGTTCTGGCTCGACGTCGGCCAGGAAATGCAGCTCAAGCGCTTCCACGAGCGCGTGCACAGCCCGCTGACCAACTGGAAGTTCTCGCCCTTGGACATTGCCGGCATGACGCGCTGGGACGACTACACCAAAGCACGCGACCTGATGATCGAGCGCACCCATAGCGATCACGCGCCCTGGATGATCGTGCGCTCCAACGACAAGCGCCGTGCCCGGTTGGCGGTGATGCGGCACATACTGCTGGAACTGACCTATCCCGGGCGCGATCTCGATATCATCGGCGAACCCGACAAGAAGATCATCGGCAAGGGCGTGAAATACCTGAAGAAGATCGCCTGATGCATCACCCCGGCTTGAAAGCTGCCGGCCTGCGGTGCGCCGTCTTCTCCCAGTGGTGAGGACGGCGCCAGAGCTGCAGCAGTGAACGCCATGCGGCAAGCGAGATCATCAACCAGTAGATCGGCATGAGCAGGATGATCTTCCAGAATCCCTTGCGTTCCGACTTGCGCAATGTGTGCCAGCCGAGAAGCAGGAAGGAGAAATATCCGCAGGCGATGTTGACCAGATCGAGCGGCAACAGCACGGACTGCCACACACTCAGCGGCTGGCCCGCCCTGATGTCGACCATCACGTCAATCGCCATGATGATGAGCAACGGGTGCATCATGGCGGACAGGATCAGCCCCGCAAACAGCACCTGCGTGACGGCAAACGAACCCCAGCCTACTTCCTGGGCAAGATGAAGCGGGCGCCGCATGTGCACCAGCCAGGTCTGGGCCCACCCCTTGAACCATCTGGTGCGCTGCGGCAGCCAGGTACCGAAATCCTCCGGCGCGTCCTCCAGAGTGGGGCAAGCGATCGTCGCCGCCCGATAGCCGAAACGTGCCAACCGTAGGCCCAGATCCGCATCCTCCGTCACATTGTAAGGATCCCAGGCGCCGATGACCTCCAGCGCCTGCCGGCGAAAATGATTGGACGTACCGCCCAGCGGCAACACCAGCTTGCGGCGCGCCAGCCAGGGCAGCAGGCCGCGAAACAGTACCGCGTACTCGAAGAAGAACATGCGCGAGATGGCTGATCCATGGCGATTGGAGATTTCCAACGGCGCTTGTACGCAGGCCAGATCCGACCCCTCCTCCAAAAATCTCTGCCAGGCTTCGATGAGCTGAGACGGATGCGGGCGGTCCTC
>Ga0187815_10000253_pt1 | contig 26717 bp, 19 predicted proteins | sample NC_S_5_FD_132962 | JGI IMG/M metagenome (GOLD analysis project Ga0187815, IMG submission 132962) | Wetland sediment microbial communities from Neuse River Estuary, North Carolina, USA - ASW-S_5 | ecosystem: Environmental > Aquatic > Freshwater > Wetlands > Sediment | place: USA: North Carolina...
GTCTTCTACGCCGGTGCGGGGCGGACGCTCGAGGCGAAGAGCCCGGGGGAGTTCACGGGGGACGGAACGACGATCTTCCGGCGGGAACCGGTCGGGGTCGTCGGGTCGATCACGCCGTGGAACTATCCGATCATGATCGCGGTCTGGAAGATCGCTCCGGCGCTCATCGTCGGGAACACCGTGGTGCTGAAGCCGGCGAGCTACACGCCGCTCAGCTCGCTCGAACTCGGACGCGTCTTCCAGGATGCGGGTCTTCCCGCGGGTGCGTTGAACATCATCACCGGGCCCGGTGCCGAGGTCGGTGACGAGATCTCCCGGAACCCGAAGGTCGACATGGTCTCACTGACCGGGGACACCGCGACGGGCAGGCGGATCATGGAGGCCGCGAGCAGCACCGTGAAGCGAGTGCAGCTCGAGCTCGGTGGCAAGGCACCGTTCGTCGTGTTCGAGGACGCCGACCTCGCGGCGGCGGTCGAGGGAGCGATGGTCGGAGGGTTCGTGAACGGAGGCCAAGACTGCACGGCCGCGACGCGGCTCATCATTCACCAGAACGTGCGCGCGAAGTTCGTTCAGCACCTCCTCGAGCGGGTCCGCCAGGTCCGCGTGGGCGACCCATTGTCGCGTTCGACCGACCTGGGACCGCTCGTGAGCCCGGTGCAGCAGAAGACGGTCCTCGATTTCGTCGAGAAGGGTCGTTCGGAAGGCGCGAAGCTCCTGACCGGGGGTACCGACGACCGCCAGCACTTCCCGAACGGCGCGTTCGTCGTCCCGACGGTGTTCGATTCCGTCGCGCCCGACATGACGATCGCCCAGCGGGAGATCTTCGGGCCGGTGCTGGACGTGCTCGAGTTCTCCACGTTCGACGAAGCGGTCGAGATCGCGAACGGGGTCGACTACGGTCTTGCCGGGAGCGTCTGGACGAAAGACCTGAGGACCGCGGTCAAGGCCGCCCACGCGCTCCGATTCGGGGACGTCTGGGTGAACGACCACCTGCCGCTCGGGTCGGAGACCCCGCACGGCGGGTTCAAGCAGTCCGGTTTCGGCAAGGACCTCGGGACCGACTCGTTGAACGACTACACCGTGGTCAAGAACATCTACATCGACTTGACCGGCCAGGCGCGCAAGGGTTGGCACTACACCGTCTACGGCGACCCCGGATAGTCAAAGGAGCGAGCGTGCTCGACGGCATCCCTGCGGGCGGCAAGGGGGCCCTCTTCATCGGCGGCACATGGCGACCGCCGTCCGGCGGGACGTACGCTCCCGTGGTCGACCCCTCCACCGGCCGGCCCCTGGGAGAAGCGCCGATTGCCTCCGCGGACGAGGCCCGTGCGGCCGTCGAGGCGGCGGCAGCGACCGAGGACCGATGGGCTGAGGTCCCGGGCCACGAACGCGCCCGCATCCTGCGGACCGCAGCCGAACGACTGCGCTTGGACCGGGAAACGATGGCCCGGCTCATCGCCTCCGAAGTCGGGAAGCCGATCGTCGACGCCCGGGTGGAGGTCGACCGTGCCGTGGGCGTCTACCTGCTCGCCGCGGAGGAGATCCGTCACCTGGGAGGGGAGAGCTTCCCCGCAGACGCCTACGAGCGGCCCTCGGGCAACGAGTCTCGGTTCCTGTTCAGCGTTCGGGACCCGATCGGCGTGGTCGTCGCGATCGGTCCGTTCAACTTTCCGCTGAACCTGCTCTCCCACAAGATCGCCCCCGCGCTCGCGGCAGGTAACCCCGTGGTCGCCAAGCCGACGAGCGCCGCTCCGTTCACCGCGCTCCGTCTCGCAGAGCATCTATCGGCCGCCGGCGTGCTTCCCGGCGCCCTCAACGTGGTCGTCGGTCCGGGAGGGTCGGTCGGGAACGCGCTCGTCGACCACCCGAGGACCCGGCTCGTGACGTTCACCGGTTCGACCGAGGTCGGCAAGGGGATCGCCGAGCGGGCGGGCCGCCAGGCGAAGCGGGTCATCCTCGAGATGGGCGGCATGGACCCGTTCATCGTCCTCGACGACGCCGCGCTCGAGTTCGCGGTCCCGGCCGCCGTGCGCGGGGCCTTCGGTTATTCCGGGCAGGTGTGCACCGCGTCGAAGCGGATCCTGGTCCAGGACTCGCTGGCCGAGAAGTTCGCGCGGGCGCTCGCGGAGAAGGCCCGGGCGCTCCGGGTCGGACCCGCGCTCGGAGAAGCGACCGAGGTCGGACCCTTGATCGACCCGGCCGCGGTTGAGCGGATGGAACGCCTGATCGAGGACGCGAGAGCGCGGTCGGCGAAGGTCCTGACGGGTGGGGCGCGCCCGTCGCCGGCGATGGAAGGGAACTTCTACGCCCCAACGGTCCTCGACGAAGTTCCTGAGGAAGCCCGGGTCGTGCGCGAGGAGCCGTTCGGCCCGATCGCGCCGGTGCTCCGGTTCCACGACCTCGATGACGCGGTGCGTATCGCGAACTCCACCCCCTACGGTCTCCAGGCCGCGGTCTACACCCGCGACCTCGTGCGCGGGTTCGCCCTCGCGAAGCGGATCCGGGCGGGAGGGGTGCACCTGAACGACCCGACGAACCTGCGGTGGGACGCCCTCCCGTTCGGGGGCGTGAAGGAGAGCGGACTCGGTCGAGAAGGCCTGCGCTACGCGATGCAGGAGATGACCGAGCTGAAGCTGATCTCGGTCAACTACGCATCCCCGTGACCCCTAGCGGGCGTCCTTCTTCTCAAGGTTCCGGCCGGGGAGGTCCGGGAGCATCGGCGTTGGGATGGGGTGTTCGGGAGGTGGGACCTCCAGGTGTGGACGCGCGACCGCCCCGGTGGGGGAGGGGACGTGGGAGGTGGAGGGCCGTTCGGGGGCGGTCTCGAGGCTCTCGAGGGCTTCCTCGAACGCATCGAAGCCCCGATCGAGTAGCTCATCCTCAATGATGAGCGGCGCCATGAACCGCAGCACCTGGTCCCAGGCGCCCGCGGTGTGCATCAGCACCCCGCGTGCGAGGAGCGCGGAGCGCATCGCCTTCGCGCGGTCGCCCCACGGCAGCCGGGAGGCGTGGTCCCGCACGAACTCGACCCCGATCATGAACCCCTTGCCGCGGACGTTCCCAATGGCCGGGTGGCGGTCGGCGAGCGAGTGGAACCGCCGAAGGAGCTGTACGCCGCGAGCGTGGGTGCGCTCGACGAGATTCCCCTCCTTCAGGACCCGGAGCGTCTCCGCGCCGACCGCGAGCGCGAGCGCGTTCGCCCGGTAGGTACCGAGGTGGAAGCCCCTCGGGAGCTCCTTGACCAGGTCCGCCCGGTAGGCCACGACCGAGAGCGGGATTCCCCCTCCGATCGTCTTCGCGATGCAGAGGATGTCGGGGGTCACCTTCGAGTGTTCGACCGCCCACATCCGGCCCGTGCGGCCGAGCCCCGTCTGGACCTCGTCGGCGATGAGGAGGATCCCATGCCGGTCGCAGAACTCGCGAAGCGACGGAAGGAAATCCTCCGGCGGCACGACGTAGCCGCCCTCGCCCAGGATGGGCTCCACGAGGATCGAGGAGATCGAGTCGACCCCCGAGTGCGGGTCGTTCACGAGATGCTCGAGGTACGAGATCGTGCCGGCCGCGCCCTCGTCCGCGCCCAGGACCGGCCGGTACGGGTCCGGATAGGGGACCCGGACGACCGTTCCACCGCCGAAGGACGAGGTGGAATGGTAGCGACGGCCGCTGGTCAGACTGACGACGCCCCCGTGCACCCCGTGGTACGCGCCCGAAAACGCGACCGTACCCCTCTTCCCTTGAGCGTGGTCAGCGAGGTTCACAGCCGTCTCCACCGCGTCCCCGCCGGTGACCGTGAAGAAGATCCGAGCATGGCCGCGGAGGCGGCCGGGCAGAACGTCTTCGAGCTCCCGCAAGAACCGGATGCGCGCCTCGGTGGGCAGCTCGAGCGCGTGCCAGATCGCGTGCGACTGGGCTTCGAGCGCCGCGACGAGGCGAGGGTGGCGGTGTCCGAGGTTAAGGACGGAGATGCCCGACACCCAGTCGATGAAGCGATTCCCGTCCGCGTCCTCGATGGTAGCTCCCTGGGCGACCTTCGGAGCGATGGGGAAGTAGTGGGGGTACCCGACCGCATCGGTTTCGAGTCGCGCTTGTTCTGCGAGCAGCTCCCGCGAGCGAGGACCGGGCGGTGGGACTACGATGCGCGGGGCGTCGGGGAAGCTCAACCAGTCGTTCTTCGAGGTCATGGGCGTGCTCCCGAGTCCGAAAGCCCCCCTTTCCATATCAAGACGACAGGGCGGACCGCGACGCCGACTCCCACGTCAGGGCCACCGTGGCCGACACTCCTAAGCGGTCCGCACCATCCCCCGAAGGAGCGTCGGAATGACCGGGGTCGCCTCGCGGGTCGACACGCACCTGCACTTGAGCCAGTGGTGGCCCGACATACGCTCGACCGGATACCGAGCCGACCTCGACTTCACCGTGGGAGGTCTTCTTACCGAGATGGACGCGGCGGGCATCGACCGGGGCATCCTCATCCAGGTCAACGATGCGCCGACGGTCCGGGAGGGGTTGGTCGAGGCCCGGAAGGTCGTGTCGGAAAGCGCGGGGCGTCTTCGCCTCGTGTCGACCATCGACTCGACCCGAGGGTCGGAGACGGTCGCGGACGTGGTCGCGCTCTGGGACGGGACCCCCGAGCTCGCGGGCATCAAGCTCTTCCCCGGGTACCATCCGTACTACCCTCACGACCGTCGGCTCGACCCCGTCTACGAATACGCTCACCGGCGGAAGATCCCGGTCCTGATCCACACCGGCGACACGATGGACCCCCTCGGTCTCGTCAAGTACACCCGCCCGGTCGAAGTCGACGAGGTCGCGGTCCGGTTCCGAGACGTTCGGATCGTCCTCTGCCATTTTGGGAACCCGTGGGTCGACGAGGCGGCGGAGGTGGTCTACAAGAACCCAAACGTCTACGCCGACACCTCGGGTCTCCTCGCACACCCATCCTATCCGTTGTACGACCGCATGGTCGAGCTGTGCCGGCAGCGACTCATGAGCGCGATCCTGATGATCGGCTCGGCGGAGCGGGTCCTCTATGGCTCCGACTGGCCGCTCCTCGACCTCAAAGTGGCCCTTCGGCTCGTCACCTCCCTCGACCTACCGGAGCGCGACCGGGCCGCGATCCTGGGTGGAAATGCGTCCCGGCTCTTCGGGCTCTCCGAGGAAACGCCGGCCCGCACGGGGTCGTCATAAACCGACGGGGGCTCGGCCCTACGACCGGACGGGTGAGCACGTCGAGGAGGATTCCGATGGACGGCGAAGAAATCCGAAAGGTGGTCCGAGAGACGAACTACGTCACGTGGCGCCGCCAGGGAGGTTGGGACCCCTTGGTGGTCACCCGTGCCGAGGGTTCCCGCTTCTGGGACGCGGCCGGAAAGGAATACCTCGACTTCTCTTCGCAGCTGATCGCGACCAACCTCGGTCACGGGAACGCGCGCGTCGCGGAGGCGATCGCCTCCCAGGCCAGGTCGGTCGCTTACGCCGCTCCCGGATTTGCGACCGAGGCCCGGGCCCGGGCGAGCCTCGCCCTACTCGAGGTCCTCCCGAAAGGGCTCAACCGCCTCTTCTTCTCGACGTCGGGGACGGAGGCCAACGAAGCCGCCCTCAAGATCGCCCGGGCCGTCACCGGCCGCACGAAGGTCGTCACCCGACACCGCTCGTACCACGGCTCGACCGCCGCGTCGATCTCCGTCACCGGCGATTTTCGTCGGAGGGCGATCGAACGATTGCAACGGGTTCCCGGTACCGTCTTCGCCCCGGACTGCTACTGCTATCGTTGCCCGTTCGGCCTCACGTACCCCGAGTGCAACGTCGCCTGCGCGGAGTACGTCGACCACCAGCTCGCTCGCGAAGGGGACGTGGCCGCGATGATCGTCGAGCCTGTGGTGGGAACCAACGGAGTGATCGTGCCCGTCCCGGAATACCTTCCCCGCATCCGAGAGATCACGAAGAAGCACGACGTGCTGCTCATCGCCGACGAGGTGATGAGCGGCTGGGGCCGGGTCGGCGAGTGGTTCGCGGTGGACCACTGGAAGGTCCGCCCCGATATCCTCACGACCGCGAAGGGGATCACGGGCGCCCAGATCCCGCTCGGTCTCACGGCGACCACGGCCGAGGTCCACGACGCGTTCCGGGACACGTACTTCCCGCACGGTCATACCTACGAAGCCCATCCGCTGACCCTCGCGCCCGCCGTGGCGGCGATCGAGGAGTACCGCCGCCTTGACCTCCTTCAGAAATCCCGGAAGGATGGAGAGTACCTGCTCGCGCGGCTGAAGGAGGTCCAGGAGAAGCACCGTTCCGTCGGCGAGGTTCGTGGTTTGGGTCTTTTCGCGGCCGTCGAGCTCGTGAAGAACCGCTCGACCCGCGAGCCGTTCAATACCGAGGACGACAAGATGGCCGGCCGCCCGCTCGTCGTCGAGCAGGTGACCGGGGCGATGATGCGGGAGGGCGTCTTCTGCATCGGCTGGGTCTCCCACCTCATCATCGCCCCGCCCCTCATCGTGACGCGCGAGGAGCTCGACCACGGGCTCGAGGTCCTCGACCGGGCCCTCACGCTGGCGGATGCGAAAGCGGACGCCGCTCCGGCGGGATAGCGGCTCAGAACCAGCGCGACGTGATGACCTTCTTGCGGGTGTAGAAATCGACCGCGTCCCGTCCGGTCGCGTGAAGGTCGCCGTAGAACGACCCCTTCCAACCAACGAACGGGAAGAACGCAGCGGGGGCGGGAACGCCGACGTTCACCCCCACCATGCCGGCCTCGATCCGCTTCGTGAACTCGCGCGCCGCCTTCCCGTCCTGGGTGAAAATTGCGGAGGCGTTCCCGAATCGAGAGCGGTTCGCCACCTCGAGCGCCTCGGCGAGCGAACCCACGCGGACGACGGACAGGACCGGGCCAAAGATCTCCTCCTGAGCGATGGCCATCTCGGGTCGGACGTGGTCAAACAGCACGGGGGCGACGAAGTATCCCTCGGTGCCGGACGGGGTCGGTCCTCGCGCGACGACCTTCGCCCCTCCCTCCTCCCCCTCACGGATCCACCGCAGGACCCGCTCCCGGTGGTCAGCACGGATCACCGGCCCGACGTCGGTGTCGGGGTGGCCGGCGGGCCCGACCGAGAGGTTCCGCACCGCCTCGGAGAGCCGTTCGACCAGGCGGTCCACGCCCGGCTCCACGGCCACGATCACGCTTCCGGCAAGGCAGCGTTCGCCCGACTGGCCGAACGCGCTCGAAACGATCGCGGGGACCGATTTCTCGAGGTTCGCGTCGGGCATGACGATGAGGTGGTTCTTCGCCCCCGCGAGCGCCTGCACGCGCTTGCCGTGGGCTGCGGCCGTGGTGTAGACGTGGCGGGCGGTGGGCGCGGAGCCGACGAACGAGATCGCATCGACCCCGGGGTGGGTCAGGAGCGCGTTCACCGCATCGGCGTCCCCGTGGATGAGGTTGAAGGTGCCGGGGGGAAAGCCGGCTTCGGCGACCAATCGAGCGAGAGAGGTCGCCGAGAGCGGCACCCGTTCGGAGGGCTTCAGGATGAAGGAGTTCCCGCAGACAAGTGCGAGCGGACCCATCCAGAGGGGGATCATGACCGGGAAGTTGAACGGGGTGATCCCCACGACGACCCCGAGGGGCTGACGGACCAGCGTCGTGTCGATGCCGGTCGCGACGTCCTCGAGGAAGTACCCTTGCATCGTGGTCGGCGCGGACGCGGCGAACTCGGTGGCCTCGATCCCCCGTCGGACCGAGCCTCGGGCCTCGTCGATCGTCTTTCCGTTCTCTCGAACGACCGACCGAGCGAGCTCTTCGGCATGCTCCACGAGGAGGTTCCTGAGAGCGAGGACCCGGCGCGCTCGCTCGGGTACGGGCACCTCCCGCCATGCCGGAAAGGCCTGCCGAGCGGCCTTTACCGCTGCATCGACGTCCGCCGCGCCCGAGCGCGGGACGCGGGCCAGGACCGAGCCATCGGACGGGTCCGGCACGTCGAGCCGCCCCGTGGCCAGCGGGCGGACCCACGTCCCGTCCACGAAGTTCTCGAGGTCGGCCGCTTCGGGCACCGCTTCCCTCTCTGAGCGGAGCCACCGGCGGTATTGACCGTAGCGGAACTCGATACTGAGGCAGACCGGAACTCCTGCGCGGAGGCCTTTAGTAGCTCCGAACGCTCCGAAACGTGTCCGACCCGGGGTTCTCGGGACCCGGACATGGAGCAGGGATCGTGGACCCCCGGTTCGAGTCGGCATTCGCCGAGTACAAGCGGCGGACCCCCCGGTCTCGCGAGCTTTGGGAGCGAGCGCGCACGTGGAGCCCTCTCGGGGTCCACTCCAATTACCGTTTCCTCGACCCGTACCCGTTCTACGTCAGCCGCGCGAAGGGCGTCAACCTGTGGGACGCCGACGGGAACGAATACCTCGACTTCAACATGGGGTTCGGCTCGTTACAGAGCGGACATGCGCACCCGAAGCTCGTGGAAGCCCTGACCCGCCAGATCCAGGAGGGGAGCGTCTACGGCTACGAGTGGGAACGCACGCCCGAGGCGGCCGAACGGATCTGCCGGCGGTATAACATGGCCAAGGTCCGTTTCAGCACCACCGGTCTCGAAGCGACCCACCATGCGTGCCGGTTCGCCCGGGCCTACACGAAGAAGCGCTACCTCCTCAAGTTCGAGGGTTCGTACCACGGCTCGCACGACACGCTCCTGGTCGGGGTGAAGCCCCGCCTCCAGGTCGCGGGCCCGCACGACCACCCGAAGTCCGCCCCCGCCTCTCCCGGGATCCTTCCCGAGGTCTCCGAGCGAACGCTGGTCGCTCCGTTCAACGACCTCGAGGCGACGCGGAAGATCGCCCGCGAGCACAAGGACGACCTCGCCGGGATCATCGCGGAGCCGATTCCGATGAACATGGGGTTCATCCTTCCCGAGGACGGCTTCTTCCCTGGATTGAGGGAGTTGTGCGACGAGCTCGGGGCCCTCCTCATTCTGGATGAGATCAAGACCGGGGCGAAGTACCCACACGGCGGGGCCGGGCGGGTCGGGGTTCGTCCGGACCTCATCACACTCGGAAAGTCGATCGCCTGCGGCGTGCCGCTCTCGGCGATTGCCGCCGGCCCGGGGATCCTCGATGAGGTCGGGCCTCGCAAGGTCGCGCACGCGGGGACCTACAACTCGAACCCCCTCTCGATGGCCGCCTGCCTCGCGTCGCTCGACCACATCCTGACGGACGAGGGTCTCGAACGGTCCGCGCGCCTGAACTCGCGTCTCGCGAAGGGATACGCCGAGGTCTTCGACGATGCCGGCGTCACGGCCTTCGTGTCCGCGGACGGAGTTTCAGGTACCGTCTTCTTCGCCGACCACCCGGTGCGGAACTGGCGGGACTTCCTGACCGTGGACGGGGACCGCTCCATGCTCTACTATTACCACTCGCTCAATCGAGGGCTGATCCCGAGCGGGACCGGTCCCGACGAGCAGTGGACGATCTCGGTACAGCACACCGACGCGGACGTCGACCGCCATCTCGAGATCCTGGGCTCGGTCGCCGAGCACCTGGCCGGTACCCCTCAAGCGGGCGAGATCGAGGAATCGGTCTAGGACGCGCCCCGCCCGGCCGTCCGCGCCCTATGCGATCACGCCGGACGACCCGTCGGAAGCGGACGGGGGGGCTGTTCGCCCAGCCACGGTTCCGATGAACGTATCGGGGGAGATTTCAGCGACCTCTTCCGCCCGGTGGCACGAGACGAGCCGTCCGGGGTGACCGGCGATTTCGCGCAAGCGGGGGGCCTCGACCTTGCATCGGTCGATCACGAACGGACAGCGGGCGGCGAACCGGCACCCGGGCGGGGGGGTAATGAGGGTGGGGATCTCGCCCGTGATCCGGTAGCGCGCCCGGCGGCGGCGCACGTCCGGTACCGGCACGGCGGCGAGGAGCGCCTTCGTGTACGGGTGGACCGGTCGCTCGAGGAGGTCGCGGACCGCTCCGACCTCGACCACCTCACCCAGATAGAGGACCGCGACGCGGTGTGCCACGTACCGGACCGCGGCGACGTTGTGCGTGATGAGCAGGTAGGCGAACCGGCGCTCCCGCTGCAGAGCGACCAACCGATTGAGGATCTGGGCCTGCACCGCGACGTCGAGGGCGCTGGTGGGCTCGTCTAGGATCACGAGCTTTGGGTTCACGCTCAACGCGCGCGCGAGGGAGATCCGCTGACGGCCCCCGCCCGAGAATTCGTGCGGGTACTGGTCCAAACAGTCGGGGGGGAGCCCGACGGTCGGCATGAGCTCCCGAACCCGCTCCCGAAGCGCGGGGCCGTGCAGACCCTCTTGGGCCCGCATCGGCTCTCCTACAATCTGCCAGACGCGAAGCCGCGGGTCGAGAGAACCAATCGGGTCCTGGAATACCATCTGAACATTTCGATGCCATATCCTCAGCGCGGTACCTCGGAGGCGAGTGATGTCCTCGCCTTCGAAGAGGATCTCTCCGGAGGTCGATGGGTAGAGACGTGCGATGAGCCAGCCAAGGGTCGTCTTCCCCGACCCTGACTCCCCGATGAGGCCGAGGGTTTGGCCACGCTCGACGCCGATCGACACGCCGTCGACGGCGTGGATCGCACGAGGCGGTCGTCCGCGAAGCGACTCCCGGATCGTCCGGTTGAGCGGGAAGTGCTTCACGAGATCTCGCGTCTCGACCAGCGGGGCGGACGCGCTCACTGCAACGCCTCCACCTCGCCCGGGTAGTAACAGGCAGCGGCGTTCACCCGCCGAGGTGCGACCTCGAAAGGGCTCGCGAGGGCGGGGCCGGGGTCAACCCGACAGTTGTCCCGCCCGAGCGGGCAACGGGGAGCGAACGCGCAGCCGGTGGGAAGCCGCGAAAGGTTGGGGACGGAGCCGGGTAGGGTCGGAAGCGGACCGTCGTCCTGGTACTGGTTCGGGATCGACCGTAGCAACGCCTTCGTGTACGGATGGCGGGGGTGCTCGAAGACGTCCTGAACCGGGCCAAGCTCGACGAGGTGACCGGCATACATCACGGCCACGTCGTCCGCGATCTCGGCGATGACGCCCAGGTCGTGGCTGATGAACAGAATCGAGGTGTGCGTTTCTTCGAGCAGCTCCTTCATCAGCGTGAGTACCTGCGCCTGGATCGTCACGTCCAGGGCGCTCGTGGGCTCATCGGCGATGAGCAGCGCCGGCTTCTCTGAAAGCGCCATCGAGATCATGATCCGCTGGCGCATCCCGCCCGAGAGCTCGTGGGGGTAGAGGCGAAGCACCGTCTCGGGGTCGTTGATGCGAACGAGGCGCAGGTAGTCGAGGACCTCGTCCGTGAGGGAGCCGAGTTCGGCGCCGGTCTGCTCCTGCGCTGTCGCCCCTCCGATCGACACGGGAGCGCTCGGAACGAACGGATGGGTGACCGACTCCGCGGTCCGCACGGGACGCGGTTTCGAGTAGTCGAACGGCATCGACCCTCCGGTGAACATCATCGCCCGGCCCGACTCCCGCAACCTCCGGACGCGAACCGCTTCGGCCACCTGAAAGGAGACGCGGAACGCCGGGTCGAGCGAATTGATCGGCTCCTGGAAGATCATCCCGATACCGGTCCCCCGAACCATCGGGATCTTCCACTTCGGCACCTCAATCAGGTTCACGCCCTGAAAGATGACCTTCCCCGCGACGATGCGCGCGGGAGGTTCCGGGAGGAGACGCGGGATGGCGTGCCCGAGCGTGCTCTTGCCGCAGCCCGTCTCGCCGACGATCCCGAGGACCCTCCCCGGGAGCATTTCGAACGAGACGTCCCGCACGGCGTGGAACGTACCGGCCCCGACCACATAATCGACTGAGAGCCCCTCGACCGAGAGGATGGGCCCGGTCATCCGGCGGCCTCCCGTGGAGGAGTCGCCAGACGCGGGTTCAGTCGCCCGGAGCTCCGTGCAGCGGGTTCGACGGACGACCCCGCCGGAGGCCAGATCCGGGTCACCCCCCACGGAATCCGCGGCCGGCCGATGCGTCGTGCGGCGTGCCAGCGTCGAGGTGCCGCATCGAGCATCCGACGGTGAACTCGAGCGACGCGGGGGGTGGACGTCACGCCGTCGTCTGTTCGGCGGGGGCGAAGACGACCAGCAGCACAAGTTCCTCCTCGATGGAGTGGAAACGATGAGGCTCCTGGGCGGCGACGAACAGGACGTCGCCTGCCGCCACGGTCACCTCTTCCTTCCCCCGAAGGAAGCGGGCCCGTCCGCGGACCACATAGTAGACTTCGTCCTCTCGATGCGGGGTCTGCCGGTCGACCGATCCCGGCGGCAGAACATACACTCCGGCGCTCATCGCCGGGACCCGAAGCAGTTCGGCGTAGGAGTCGGCGGCAGCGAGCGCCTGGGTTCGGAAGGTCTCCACGTTGGGCACCGCGTCGGGCATCGATGAACCACCGCCCGGCGCAGGTCGCGAGGTAGGATAGCGCGACCGGGGAGCGCTGAGTCACGGGCGCGTCCCCGACCTCGTTGGTCGCATTACCAGGAGCTCTTCCGCCGCGCGTTCCCCTGACGCGATCGCGCCGGCGACCGTGGCAGAATGGCCGGTGAGGTCGGTCGCCTCCCCGGCCCAGAACAGCTGCCCGTCGATCGGTCGGGCCAGCTCCTGTCGCTCCTCGAAACCGACCCCCCGGGGGAGGAACGAGTAGGATCCCCGGACCCACGGGTCCGTCGTCCATCGGTGGACGGCGAAGCCATCGACCGCTCCCAGGGTAACGCCGTCGGGAACCGCGGATTCCCACTCCGCGACGGTCGCCGCGACGAGTCCGTCGTCCGACAGTCCGGCCCGGCGGCGCGCCTCCCGTCCGACCGTGAACGCGGTGACGAACTCCCCCGGCTCGCCCGTCCCGATTCTCGGCCGCCGGAACGAAGTGTGCGTGCCGCCCCAGAGCGTGCCGAAGTTCCCGAGCCGTCGTCGCATCGTACCGTCCCGTACCCGCAGCTGAAGGGCGTAGGCATCCCCGAATCCGATCCGCGCGATGGCCGAGCGAAGACGCTCCGGGAGCGGGGGGTCGAACTGAATGGCTCCCGAGCGAAGGACTGCGAGGGACACTGTGACGATCACGGCCGGCGCGCGGAGCTCCGACTCCGCTCCTCCGGACGGAGCCCCGATCCTGAGGCAGACCCCGTCGGTCGACCGGAGAATCGCCGTGACCGGCGCGTTGCGAACCACACGGGCCCCGAGGTGGGCTGCGACCCGGTCGGAGAGGGCGGAGTACCCTTCCACCACCTGGAAGTTCCGAAAGCCGTACGGCTCGCTGGAGCGGCGCTCTTCCTCCCCCGGTCCGAGGACTCCGAGGACGTCGGGGTCGGTGGAGTACGAGTGAGAATTCAGAAGCTTGACGATCGATCGGGTTGCGACGGAGACGTTCTGCTCGTCCAGGAACTCTGAGAGTGAACGATCCGGGCCGGAGTAGCTGCGAAGCGCCTTCGGGATTCGGTAGAGCGCGTCGAGGGTCGCGGTCGTCCCGACGACTGGGTGGAACGGGAGGGTGTACCAGGGGTACCGGCCCACCTTCCGATCGATCACGATCCGACTGTGCTGGTTCAGACGCAGCGGCCGGGTCCCAAGGCCGAAGCGGCGGAGCCAGCCGTGAGTGACCACGGTGCGGCCGTGCACCATCTGGGCGCCGAGCTCGAGCGGGACGCCGTTTCCGAGCGCGTAGTCGGTGAGCGCGCGGCCTCCGACCCGGTCGCTGGCCTCGAGCACCCGGATCTGGAGGCCCGCCGCTGCGAGCCGCTCGGCGGCGGCAAGGCCCGCGAACCCCGCGCCGACGACGATCGCGTCAAGCGCCGACACATCCTTCACAGGGTCCATGGTAGTCGAGTCGTCTCCCTCCGGCGGCGAGTGCAGATCACTCCTCTTCGGCCACGGCGAGAGGGGGCGGAGACGGCTCGGGCAACGTCGACGACTGCGCCTCCCGGGCGAACGCCCGCCGGGTCCGCGGGTCGAGCACGTCGCGCAATCCGTCGCCGAGCAGACTGAACCCAAGGACGGTGACGAAGATCGCCGCGCCGGGTGCGAACACGAGCCAGAGGGCCGAGGGGTAGAAGTTGCCCTGGTAGTAGGCGATCATGCTGCCCCATTCGGGGATATTGGGCGCGACCGCGATCCCCACGAAGGCAATCGTGGAGAACGTGACGATCACCGATCCGATGTCGAGCGTCGCGTAGACCGTCAGGGGTTCGAGCAGATTCCTGAGGACGTGCCGCAGGACGATGAGGGGTTCTGAGACGCCCGCGATGCGGGCCGCGGGAATGAACCCCTGGTGTTTGATCACCAGCACCTCGCCCCGGACGATGCGGACGTAGTACGGCCACCAGGTGGCGGTCAGGGCGATCAATGTCGCGTTCAAGTTCCGCCCGAGGGTCGCGGCGAGGGCGAGGGCGAGGACGAGGCTCGGGAACGCGAGGAATATGTCGGTGATTCTAAGGATCACCGTGGAGGCCGTCCGCCCGACCCGGCCCTCGTCCCAGAAGCCAGCCACGAGGCCGAGGGCACCCCCGATGGCCACCGACAGGAACGTGACGAACATCCCAATCCCGAGGTCGAGCGGCAGTGCCGCGAGGACCCTCGAGAAGATGTCCTGTCCGAGCTCGTCCGTGCCGAGGATGTGAGAGAGGTTCGGCGGGAACTGGAGCGGCCACGTCCACCACGTGGGGCCCACGGTGGTATCGGTACCGAGCCCGTTGGGATCGTAGGGTAGAAGGGTGTACGCGTGGCGGAAGAGGAACGCAGTGACCGGAGGGATCACCAGCAACAGCACCGCGACGACGACGAGCAGCACGACGATCACGAACCCGGCGAGCGTGAGGGGGTTGGAAGCCAGGGTCCGCAAACTCTCGTAGACCACCTCCCTCCCGACCGAGACCCTCCGGGTCGCGGGCGTCGGCACCGAAGGCAGTTCGGTCACGGAGAGTGGGGGTCGGTGAGGAGCCGGGCTCGCCATCTAGCGCCACTCCACGCGGGGGTCGAGCACCCCGTACAGGATGTCCGCGATCAGGTTCGCGAGGACGACGGCGACCGCGAAGACAATGACAACTCCGATCGTTCCCGAGAAATTGTAAGTGACAATCGCGTCGAACGAGTACTTGCCGATCCCCGGCCAGCGGAAGATCTCCTCGACCACGACCGTGCTCGACAGGAGCCCGCTCGCCGTGAATCCGAGGACGGTGGTGGTGGTGATCAGCGAGTTCCGTAGAACGTGGCGATAGATGACCCGAGTTTCCGAGAGCCCCTTCATCCGGGACCCTTTCACGAAGTCCATCGGCAGGATCTCGAGCATCGAGGTGCGGGTCATCCGGGTGATGATGCCGAGGTTGAGGAAGGCAAGGGCGGTCGCGGGGAGGATCAGATGATCGATGGCGTCGACGGTGTACGAAGGGTTTCCGGCCAGGAGAGCGTCGATGACCGACAGGTGCGTCGGCTGCGGGAACGGCGGTGGGTTGATCGAATAGGCTCCGCCCGTGGGAAACCCAAACGCCGGACCCACAACGATTGCGAGCAAAAGCGCTGCTAGGTAAGTCGGTGCGGCCCAGCCGCTCAGGTAGAAGACCCGGACCAGATGGTCGGGCCATCGACCCGAGTACTGGGCGGCGATGACGCCTAGCGAGATCCCGAAGACGATCATGATCAGCAGCGCAGCGAGGACGAGTTCGAGAGTCTCTGGAATCCCGGCGGCGATCAGGGGGAAGACCTGGGCTCCGCTCTGGTCCGTCCCCCAGTTCCCTTGGAGGAGCCCAACGATGTACTTTTCGAACTGAACGTAGAGCGGCTTATCGAAACCCCAGAACGAGCGACAGTTGGCGAGCACGAGAGGCTTAGCATGAGGGTTCCAGGCTGCGCAGGGATCCGCGACAGCGAAGTGGGTGAAGAAGAATGTCAGTACGATGACGCCGAGGAGGACGGGGAGCATCTCGAGGAGGCGGCGGCCGATGAAGAAGACGAGGTCAACGAGGCTCCGTCCCATACCTCTTCAGCGAGGCGCGGTTGGCGGGTCCGCGCGCGGGTCCTCCTCGGACACGAGGCGTTCTAAAAGGGCACCGCCCAATAAATCAGACGGACGGGCCCGGCAGGGTCTCGGCCGGAGCACCGCCGACCCGCTCGTCGAGGGACTTCGCGAACTTCTCTGCGTCCGACCGCACTCGCTTCGAAAGGTACGCGTCCACGACCGAGCGCAGCGGTCCGATGCCTTTCATCGACAGGGTGAACTCGACGTCCGTGCCGCCCGTTGGGACCGAAGTGAAACGCACCGAGCCCTCGATCGTCGCTTCCGGTCCGGCCGCCCGGAAGCGGACCCCGGCGTCGCTCGACTCGAGCAGCTCGCCATGGTAGAGGCTCTTGCGAGCGATCGGACCGAGCTTGACCTCCACGGTCCAGAGGGCGGTCGTCTCCCCCGTCCGTTCCACGGCGACGACCTGCGGCACGTTGGATGCCACGAACGTGGGGTCGGAGAGGAAGCGCGAAAGCGTGGCCACGTCGGCGCGGGACCTAAACCGGATCGTCGCCTCGGGCATCGAGCCTTACTCCGGGAGGGCATCCGAGGGCCGGAGGGCGGAACCACCCGCCCGGCCCAGGCCGGCGTGCAGGTCTTGTAGGAGTACCCCGGCGGCGTTATGCCCCGGGGCTCCAATGACCCCGCCACCGGGGTGCGCGGCCGAACCGCACAGGTAGAGACCCTCCACGGGGGTACGGTAGTTAGACCAGCCGGGGATGGGCCGAAAGGAGAAGATCTGGTCCGGTGTGATGTCGCCCTGGTCGATGTTCCCACCCGTCATCCCGAGCGTGCGCTCGATGTCGAGCGGGGTTTGGACCTGCCAATGCCGGACGAGCTCCCGAACCCCCGGCGCGTACGTCTCGAGGGTCGAGAGGACCGTGGAGGCGACCTGTTCGCGGGCATCGTCCCACGAGCCCTGCTTGAGTTCCGACGGGGCGTACTGGACGAAGCAGGTTAACGTGTGCTGCCCCGGCGGCGCTACGGATGGGTCGACCAAGCTCTGGAAGTAGATGTCCATGGAGGGTTCGCGCGAGAACCGACCGTACTTCGCGTCGTCGAACGCCCGCTCGAGGTACTCCATCGAGGGGCAGATCCCGACCGCCCCGACCAGATGCGAGGAGTCGGGAGCGGCCAAGAAGCGGGGGATTCCGCGGAGCGCCGCGTTGAACTTGAGGCACGCCCCGTGCGACCGTACTCGCCGAAGCCGCCGCTCGAGCGGAGCTTCGAGGGTTCCGGGAGGAAGGAATTCGAGGAAGGTCCGGCGCGTGTCGACCGACGAGGCCACTGCCCGAGCGTGGATGGTCTCCCCCCCGTCGGTCAGGACTCCGACCGCGCGTCCGCGTTCGAGCACGACCTCGCGTACCCCACAGTCGGTCCGGATCGTCGCACCAAAGTGTGCGGCGGACCGGGCCATTGCCTCGGTGATCCGTCCCATCCCACCCCGCATCTGTCCCCACACCCTCCGATGCTCGCCCAAGCGACCGATGTTGTGGTGGCCCAGGATGTAGGCGGTTCCGGGCGTGTAGGGTCCGGCGAACGCTCCGATGGTAGCCCCCGCAGCGAGCGACCCTTTGAGTTCCGGGCTCTCGAACCAGTCGTCTAGGAAGTCCCGCGCGCTCCTCAGGAATAGTTCGCGGAGCATCGTTTCTGCCTCCCCGGCAGGAAACGTTCGGATGAACTCGTGGAGGGGCATCGGCGGTGCCATCATCGCCGGCTCGATCAGGTCGAGGGCGTGGTCCCAGAACTCGACGTACCTTGGGTACGCCCTCGCGTCCGCCGCGGAGAATTTCGCGATCTCCCGCTGTTCCCGATCCTCGTCCAACCAGAACGTCAGGTGGCGTCCGTCCGGCTGAGGGCTGAATCCTTGCGGGTCGCACAGGATCGGGTCGTAGCCGAACCGCGGTAGCTCGAGCTCCTCGACGATCTTCGGTCGAAGCAGTCCGCTCGCGTACGCGAACGTGTTGATCCGGTACCCCGGCCAAGGTTCTTCGGTGACGCACGCCCCGCCCACCACGGACCGGCGTTCGAGTACCAAGACCCGCGCACCCGCCTTCGCGAGGTACCCCGCCGCGACCAGCCCGTTGTGGCCGGCCCCGGCGACGATCACGTCGAAATCGGCCATCGAATCGCGGAGGGGCCTGGTCGGATAAACCTCTCCTTCGGTCTCCTCGGACCCAAACGTTAAGGAACGCTCCAGCTACCTCGACCGGTCAGGGGAAAACGATGCCGCGGACCATCCACTCCGTGGGCCGGGGAGGGAGAGAATCGATACCATCGAGCGCGTTCAAGGCGGTCGACCGCCCCCTCCACCGAGCGGCCACACTCCCCGGACCGATCTTCAGCGACCCCGAGGTTTACGAACGGGAGCTCGTGCGGCTGTTTCGCAGGAACTGGCAGTGCATCGGTCGGGAGGATGAGATTGGGTCGCCGGGTTCGTTCCGAACGATGGAGATCGCCGGCTCGGGCGTGCTCGTCCTGCGGAACAAGTTCGGGGAGCTGAAAGCCTTCCACAACGTTTGTCGTCATCGAGGCACTCGCTTGGTCGAGGCCGCAGACGGGACCGGCCTGAAGCGGCTTCTCTGCCCGTACCACGCATGGTCGTACGACCTCGACGGTCGTGTGATCGGCGCTCCCCACATGGGGGAAGCCGAAAGGTTCGACCGCAAGGAGTTCGGATTGTACCCCGTCGCGCTGAGGACCTGGCGCGGTTTCGTGTTCGTGAACTTGTCCTCTAAGCCCGAGCCCCTCGAGGCGGCACTCGGGGGACTCATCGAGCGGACAGCCGCCTACCCTCTCGAGCGTCTTCGCCGGACCCACCGGGTGACGTATGAGATCGCGGCCAACTGGAAACTGGTGGTTCAGAACGCGAACGAGTGCTACCACTGCCCGGGCGTCCATCCCCAGCTCGTGAAGCTCACGCCCTATCGCTCGGGCGAGGAAGACCTCCGCAAGGGTCCGGTGTTCGGCGGCTGGATGGACTTCGTAAACGGTGTGACGACGGGCACGCTCACCGGGCGTTCGGCACGACCGACGTTCCCGGGACTCTCGGCGGAGGACCTGCGCCGGGTCTATTACTACGTGCTCTACCCGTCGAACTTCCTGAGCCTCTTCCCGGACTATGTGACGTTCGACTGGTTCATTCCGATGGGTCCCGAGCGGACCCGACTCGTCTTTGACGTCTACGTCGACAGCTCGGAAACGGACCCCGGCACGGATGCCATGGAGTTCTGGGAGATGACCAACCGTCAGGACTGGCATATCTGCGAAATGGCGCACCTGGGGTCGAAAACCGTTGCCTACTCCCAGGGCCGGTACTCGAGTGAGGAAGAGGTCGTCCACCTCGTGGACCGCTTCTATCTCAAAAAGATGGGACTCATCGGCCGAGCGCGCTAGTCACCGAGGATTGCGCGGACCGGCCGAACGGCCGCGGTCGAGCTCGCGAACGACGAATCGGTCGAAGTCGCCCACGAGCTCCTCCTGGTCGCTGTACCGACCCCCGTTCCACGCCCGGGAGCTCATCCCCTCTTGGGCGAGCTCGCAGACGGCCCAATCCTGCCGGTTGACCTCGTCCCAAAGGTCCGCGGCATCGCTTGGGTCGAACCCGGGCGCGGCCATCGCCTCCTGGGTGAAGTAAAACTCGTTCTCGACCCGGGAATGGGAAGGGGATACCGGCCAGCTCCGATGGACCATCAGGTAGTCGGGATGGAGGCTGAAGAACAGGTTCGGGAAGACGACGTAGTAGTAGACCCGCTTCTTGTCCGTCGGCGTCATCCCGGGGACGAGCGGACGGTTCGTGTAACCGGTGCGGGTCATCGATTGGAAGTCCTTCGCGAACTCCATGAACCCTCCCGAGAAGAGCGATCGTCCGCCTTGGTCCGAGAACGACGCGTCGTTGTCCCCGGAGAGGTACGGAGTCAACCGGTTCAAGCTCGGATGCACCGGGGCGCAGTGGTAACATTCGGAGAAGTTCTCAACCAACACCTTCCAGTTCGCCTCGACCTCGTACGATGCCTTGGCCCCGAGGCGAAGGTCAGAAAGCGGGAACCGCTCGAACCGTTCAAAGAACGGTCCAAGCGAGGCCCGAAGGGTCGGGCCGGTCGGTTCGAGGTTCGCCCAGACGAATCCGCCCCAGGTCTCGACCCGGATGGGATGCAGACCGTAGTCGGCCCGGTCGAAGTCCTCCTGACCCTTCATGTGCAGGGCGCCGATCAAGCGGCCGGAGAGGTCGTAGGCCCAGGAGTGGTACGGGCAGATGAACGAGTGGGCTCCTTTTCCTTCCGGGGCGAGCACGACGCGGGTTCCGCGGTGGCGGCAAAGGTTGTAGAAACCACGGATAGTCCCGTCGGACCCGCGTACGAACAAGAGGCTCTCCCGGCCCACCTTGCGGGTGAAGAAGTCGCCGGCAGCGGGGATCGTTTCCTGTCGGCCCACGTTGACCCAGTTGCGATAGAAGAACTCCTCGAGCTCGGTCCGGAGGATCTCTGGATCCCAGTAGATCCGACCGTCCGGGGTCCGGGAGGGGTGCGGTGGGCGGTCCCGACTCGAGCGGAAGCGGGGAGCGTGGGCGGATGACTCCGCGGGGGAGGTCATCGAGTCTTGTGAACGTTCTAGGATAAAAGACGTTGCCGGGCGAGGGACACCTTGGGCCTAGAACGACCCATGACAGAGTATATCAGGGGGCAATGGCTCGCGGCGCTCGCCGAGTGGTCCGATGGACCCGAAGTGGCGTATCCCCATCGCAGTCGGCGTGGTCCTGGTCCTCGTCGGCGCGGGGGTCGGAGTCTACTTCACGGTTCACAGCTCCTCGTCCGCTGGCTGCCACCTCCAGTCGACCAACCCCCTCGTGGTCGACCAGGCCGAGCTGGTCGACACGGCTGACCCTCAGGTGGCCTTCTCGACCCCGGACTGGGGCTTCGCGCAACAGATCTACCAGACTCTCGTGATGTACAATGGCTCCAGCCTGACCGACTTCACCGGTGTGCTCGCGAAGAACTGGTCGACGTCAACCGACGGCCTTCACTGGAACTTCACCCTGAACTCGGGGGTCCACTTCTCGAACGGGGACCCGTTCAATGCCTACGTCATGTGGTACAGCCTCTACCGCCTCCTCGCGTTGCAGGGCATCGACCTGTACCTGCTGTCGGAGAACTTTTGGTACCCCGGAGTGAACTACTACTCCAATTGGACCGGGGCGCTCAACAACCTCACCACGGACCTCAATACCTTCAACTTCGGCGCCCCCACTCCCTCCGAGATTGCGGTGATGTCCGCGGACAACCAGTCCTTCCGGGTATTGTCCGCGAACGAGATCCAGTTGAACCTCGGGTTCGGTTACAACGGTGTGGTTCCCTACGCCTACCTGCTCGCGGAGATGGCGACGCCCGCCGCGTCGGCGGTGGACCCGGTCGTGATCGACGCGCACGGAGGGGTCTCCGGGCCGACCAACACCTGGATGTCAACCGGCGCGGTCGGCACCGGCCCCTATCTATTGAAAGCCTACAGCGAGATCACGGGCTATTACCTCCAGATCGACCCGAACTACTGGGGGCTGGCCCTCGCGTCCCAGGAGCCCTGGAACAATAACATCCAGCCCGCGCGGGCGGACCTTGAGGTGAACTACCAGTCCGACCCGTCGGTGACCGTTCAGGACCTGAAGAGCGGGGCGGTAGCGACCGCGTCCTTCGCCTACCTCGGACCCTCCACGATCCACCAGCTTGGGGGCCTTTCCTGCGTCAAGGTCCAGGCGCTTACCCCCGTCTTCAGCGGAGCCAGTGGGGCCTGGTGGGTGTTCATGAACCAGAGCGTGTTCCCGTTCAACAACTGGTCGGTCCGGGCCGCCATCACGCACGCGATCAATTACTCGCAAGTGATTGCGGACGCCTTCGGCGGGTATGCTTTTGAGTGGGTCGGGCCGGTCCCCCCGGGCTCGCCGTACTACAACCCGGGGAACCTCACTCCCTACCAGTTCAATCTCACCCTGGCGCAACAGGAGATCCAGAACTCCCCCTGCAAGAACAATGCGTGTGCTGGGATGAACTTCAACTACGAGTACCTCAGCACGAGCACGGACTGGAGCGACGCGGCGCTGGTAATCAAGGCGAACCTGGCGAAGATCGGGATCACGGTCACTCCTCAGGGCGTAACCCTCGCTCAGTTCTATCAGGAACAGACCCTCGACCCATCCACGGGCCGGTGCACGAGTGCCGAGACGGTTGGCGGGGCGGGACCGTTCTACATCGGACAGGACTTCTACGCGTCGGATTACATCTCCCCCGACGACTGGACCCAGGAGGACTTCCTTAGCTACGGCAGTGCGAACCAGTGCCAGTCCGGGTTCAACTCCTACGCGGAGTCGAACTACAACGCGTCGCTGGACGGGCTGGTCCTCACTGCCGCCGGAACTCCACTCGCGAACGTGAGCCAGTTGAACCAGTACTACTCCGAGATGACCAGCATCCAGTACTGGAACTACACGAACGCCTGGTTCGCCGTCCCGACCCTCTACGCGGTCTACAATTCCGCCCTAACAGGGTACTTCCAGACCCCGATGGGGAGCACCGAGCTCTCCACGATGGGCTGGAACACGATTCACACCTAGTGAGAGGTGGGTCGACCCATACCCTGCCCCGCGGGGGAGGAGCAGGTTAAAGGTCCCCTACCGCTCAGGGGCACCGAGGTTTGAGAGCATCACCTCCTCGACGCATCACGTCCTGGTGATCGGTTGCGGGGCGATCGGGACGGTCATCGCCGGCCACCTCGCTGCCGACCCGCGAGTGCATCGACTGACCCTCGCCGACCTCGACGAGCGGTTCGCCCGCTCGGTCGCCGCCCGCCTCGGCGGTTCGCAAAAAGTCAGGACCCGGACCTTGGACGCTTCCAATAGGTCCGAGCTTGAGTCGGCGCTCGAGGGCGTCGAGGTGGCCGTCCAGGCCTCCGTACCCCGCTTCAACGCGGCGGTTCAGGCCGCCTGTCTCTCCCGCGGAGCGAACTACGTCGACCTTGCCGCGGACTCAAGCGACCCGTACGTCGCCGATGGGGAATGGCGGAAAGGGGGGCTGACGGCACTCATCGGGATGGGGGAGGACCCGGGCCTTTCGAACGTGATGGCTCGATACGCGGCGGACGGAATGGACCGCATCGACTCGATTCGGATCCGGGATGGGGACACCGCAACTAGCCCGGAGCATGCGTTCCTGCCGCTGTTCAGCCCCGAGACGTTCATCGAGGAGACGCTGCACACCTCCCGGATCTGGGAGGACGGCCGCTACCGCGAGGTCCCGCCATTCGGGGAGGGCGAGATGTACGCGTTCCCCCCACCGATCGGCCCGCAGAAGGTCTACTCGGTCGACCACGAGGAAGTCGACAGCCTTCCTCGGTTCATCGGAAAGGGCGTGCGGTACGTCGATTTCAAGCTGGCCTTAGACGACGGTACGGTCCGCACTCTTCAGACCTTGCGGGACCTGAAGCTGCTCGACCGCGGCACTCCGGATGCGCCGGGCCCCGGTCGGGCGGTCCTGAACGCCCTGCCGAAGCCGGCGGAGCTCGCCGGAAAGATCGACGGCTTCGCCGCTCTAGTGGTCGAAGCCGCGGGGGAGAAGGACGGCCGCCCGGTCGCGGAGACGCTCTCTACCCTCCTCAGCCACCGTCGGGCGAGCGAGCTCTACCACGTGACCGCAACCGCGTACCTTACCGGGACTCCGGCAGCGATAGCGATCCTCCAGATGCTGGGAGGGACGAATCGGTCTCCCGGCATGCATCCACCCGAAGCGCTCGATCCGGTGCCGTTCTTTCCGATGCTGCGCGAACGAGGGGTCATGGTACGGGCGCGTAGGACCGTCGAGCAAGAGCTCGCCGGTTGACGAACCCAATCTAGCGCGCGGCGCGCCGGAGCGCGCCCTCGAGGGTATCGAGAGCGCGGCCGAGCTCCTCTTCCGCAATCGTCAGTGGTGGCTGGATCCGCAGGACGTGGTCCCCGTAGCTGTAGAGCGGGACGGTCCCGTGCCGCACGCTGTCGAAGAAGACCCGGCGGGTCGTCACGGGGTCCGGCGTGCGGAGGTGCCCGGGGCGCCCGAGTTCGACGGCGAGGCAGAGACCGAGCCCTCGCGTGTCGGCCACGCCGTCGAATCGCTCCCACTCCTGAATTCGCTTCAAGGCACGACGGCCGAGACGCTCGGAGCGCTCGACGATCCGGTCCCGCTTCAGGATGTCGAAGGTGGTCGAGGCAGCCACGCAGGCGGCCGGGTGGCCTCCGAACGTCGTCCCCGCGGCGACGTTGTGGTCGACCATCAGCTCCTCCGTCCCGAGGACCGCCGCGATCGGCATGAGACCGCCGCTCAGGCCCTTCCCGACCGCGACCAGGTCCGGCGCGACCCCGAAGTGTTCGATCCCCCACATGCGTCCGGTGCGGCCGATCCCGGCCTCGACTTCGTCGTCGATGAACACCCAGCCATGGTCATCGCAGAGCCGGCGCAACCCCCGGACGAACCCTTTGGGGGGGATCCACGTACCCGCTTCGAGCGCGACGGGCTCGAAGATCGCTCCGGCGATCCGGTCCGGGGCGACGACGTGGCTCAATAGCTGATCCTTGATGAAATCGAGCACCCAGCCACCGTATTCCTCGGGGCTCATCCCCTCCGGACGGTTCGAGATCGCGGGGTATGGCGCGTGTACAGCGCCCCCCGCGTACGCCTCCCAGTGGCGGCGTCCTTCCGAGGTGAGGGAACCCACGCTCCCCATGCCAATGCTGAGACCGTGGTACTGACCCATGAAGCCGAGCATCACCGGGCGCTCTCGGGCGACGACCGCGTACTTCACCGCCCCCTCTGCGGCTCCCGTCCCGGAGAGCTCGAGGAAGACCCGGGTCAGGTTCGGCGAGGGTCGTACCTCGATCAAGCGCTCGGCCAGGTCGAGCATCGGGAGATGCGGGTTCATCCAGTAGATCAGGAAGCCGTAGCGCTCGAGCGCCTCGGTGGTCGCCTTCAGGACCTCGGGATGCACGTTCCCGAGGTTGTTGGTCGACCACTGGCTGGTGAGGTCGATGTACTCCTTGCCGTCCACGTCGACCAGCGAGGAGTCGTGCGCCCCGGCGATGAGGATGGGGGCGTGCCGGGTCTCCTCCGCCCAGAAATACTTCGGGAACAGGGCTCGATAGCGCCGCCAGAGTTCTCGCGAGCTGGGCGTCTTCGGTGAGACGACCTTCCGAGCCATCGTTCCTAGTCCCCCTAACGCCGCGTCCAACGTGAGACCGAGGCCACCTACCCCGGGATTCCCGGCAGGTCCTCGAGGATCACCTGGGCGGCGTTGTGGCCCGGGGCTCCCGTGACCCCCCCTCCTGGGTGCGCGGCCGAGCCGCAGAGGTAGACGCCCTTCACTGGGGTCCGGTAGTTCGACCAACCGAGGATCGGGCGGAACGAGAAGATCTGGTCGGGGGTGATGTTCCCCTGGAAGATGTTCCCGCCAGTCATTCCAAGGGTCTGCTCGATGTCGAACGGGGACACGATCTGCCAGTTCCGCACCACCTCACGGATGTTGGGGGCGTACTCCCGGAACGTGTCGAGGATCCGCTCGGCCGCGGTCGGCTTGAAGTCCTCCCAGCTCCCCTCCTTCAGCTCGTACGGCGCATACTGCACGAAGCAGGTCATCACGTGCCTGCCGGGGGGGGCCATCTGGGGGTCGAGAATGCTCTGGATCTCGCAGTCGATGAACGGGTGGTCCGAAAAGTGTCCGTACTTCCCCTGGTCGTAGGCCTTCTCGAGGTACTCCATCGAAGGGCAGAGCTCGTTGGCTCCGCACAGGTAGCGCTCGAGCTGGCCATCGGGGACGGCGGTGAAGTTGGGGAGCGCGTCGAGGGCTGCATTGAACTTCAGGGCGGCACCCCGGCTGCGGATCCGCGAGACCTCGCGGAGTACCTCCGGAGGTACGGCATCCCGCGGGAGGAGCTCGAGGTAGGTGTGTTGGGCGTCCGCGTTGGAGGCGACGACCCGAGCCTCGACCACTTCGCCGCTCTCGAGGCGGACCCCGGTGGCGCGTCCGTCCCGGACCATGACCTCCTTCACGCCAGCTCCGGTGCGGATCGTCGCCCCGAAGTGCTGGGCGGCCCGGGCGATGGACTGGGTGATCTGGCCCATCCCTCCCTTCGAGAATCCCCAGACCTGTCGACTTCCTTCGAGGACACCGATGTTGTGGTGCGCGAGGACGTAGGCGGTCCCGGGAGTCCGGGGCCCGACCATCTCGCCGATAACGGCGCTCGTGCCGAGGGCGATCTTCAGCTCGTCGCTCTCAAACCATTCGTCGAGGAGGTCCTGGGCGCTCAGCAGAAAGAGGCTACGGACAAGCTCCTCGGACTCCGTACCCGGGAACTGGCCGACCAGGTCAACCAGGGGGACGGGGGGAGCGAGGAGCAGCGGCTCGACCAGGTCGAGGACCCCGTCCCAGAACTCGATGTACTTCGGGAATGCCCGTGCGTCCTTCTTCGAGAACCGCTCGATCTCGCGTACGCTCTTCTCGGTGTCGTTCCACTGGACGAGGGCCCGTCCGTCGGGGAACGGGTAGAAGCCCTGCGGGTCGTAGAGAATCGTCTCGTAGCCGAACCGGCGCAACTCGAGGTCCTCGACGATCGGAGGGCGGAAGAGCCCCGCGACGTAGGAGAACGTGTTCACGCGGTATCCGGGCCACGGCTCCTCCGTGACGCAGGCACCGCCGACGATCGGTCGTCGCTCGAGCAC
>Ga0187815_10000254_pt1 | contig 26686 bp, 29 predicted proteins | sample NC_S_5_FD_132962 | JGI IMG/M metagenome (GOLD analysis project Ga0187815, IMG submission 132962) | Wetland sediment microbial communities from Neuse River Estuary, North Carolina, USA - ASW-S_5 | ecosystem: Environmental > Aquatic > Freshwater > Wetlands > Sediment | place: USA: North Carolina...
CGTCCTCGCTGAACAGCCCGATCGGCAGGTCGGCCGCAATCACCTTCCAGGTCGCATCCGATGCGACGAGCTCGCGCTTCAGCCAGGCGAGCTGCGTGGCGCCGAAGATGCAGGTGTCGCGGTCGCTACCCTTGTTCTCCGAGGAATCGCGATAGCTGCGCATGTCGACCAGGAAGACGTCGAGCAACGGGCCGTAGGCAACCTTGCGATAGATGCGTCCGCGATCGGCTGCGATGTCGCGGATCGGCATGAATTCGTGAAAGGCGCGGCGGGCGCGCGCCACCAGCAGCGAGCTACCGTCCTCGGCATAACCAGTCCCGTCCAAGGTGCCGATCGGCGACCAGTCGTTGGTCACCTCGTGGTCGTCCCACTGCGCCAGCATGGGCACTGCGGCGTGGAATGCGCGGAAATTCTCGTCCAGCAGATTGTATTTGTAGTTGCCGCGGAACTGCTCGAGGCTGTGCGCGACGACGGCCTTCTCCTCCGTCACCATGTTGCGCCAGATTTCACCGTTCGGCAGCTTCAGCTCTCGCTCGATCGGACAGTCCGCATAGATGTGGTCGCCGCAATGGATAAAGAAGTCGGCGTTGTTCTGCAGCATGGTGCGGTAGGTGCGATATCCCCCGCGCGCGGCGTCGATGCCCCAGCCCTGCCCGGCGGTGTCGCCGGACCAGAGGAAGGAAATGTTGCGCCGCTGCGAGGGCACTGTGCGGAAGCGCCCGACCTGCGCCGCGCCGGCATGGCCGGCCTCAAAACCCTCGAAGCGGACGCGATAGAAGATATCCTGCCCTGCCGGCAGGCCGTCGATCAGGAGCTTTGCGGTGAGATCGCGCGCAGGAACGGCGTCGATGGATGCGCTGCGGACGATGCTGGCAAAGCTCTCCACTGTCGAGCATTCCACACGCATTCGCGATGGCCGGTCGGCGCGCGCCCAGATCACGGCAGAGTCGGCCGCGACATCGCCGGACTGGATTCCGCTTGCGATCAGCGGCCGGTCGGCGGCGCGGCTCAGATAAGGCTTTGCGATACTGCCAAGGCCCGCGACCGCCACCGTTGAGGCACTTCGAGCCAGGAACTGCCTACGCGTGCAAGGCCGCGGTCTTGCCTCGCGAATCCCAATCGCCATCCGGCACGTCTCCGTCGAATCGCGACGGAAAATGCCTGCTCAATTTGACTGCTGACCGAAGCTTTTACGACAGACAGATGACTCCAGTGGGCCGTAGCTTGCGGCCGGTTCCCTTCGCAAAAGCGTCAATTTTGTCAATTTTGTATTAACGGCTTTTGGCTCAGGCTGGCGAGGGAGCCTGACCAATGACCAACCTGCAAGAGCACGAAGCCCATCGCCTCGAAGTCCTCGCGGAACTCGACATCCTCGACACGCCGCACGAAATGGCGTTCGACCGGATCACACAGCTCTGCCGGAAGATTTTCCGGGTGCCAATGTCGACACTGACATTCGTTGACGGCCATCGGCAATGGTTCAAGGCGGCGCAGGGTATGGACACGAGACAAACGGACCGCCGTCCCGCGCTCTGCAACTTTGCTATCCAGCAGGCGCACCCCCTCGTCATACCGGATACGCATAGGGATCCCCGCTTCGCCGAGAATGAGTTCGTGCGCGGCAAGCCGTTCGTCCGCTTCTATGCGGGTGCCCAGGTCTGTATCCGGGGGATCGGCGTCGGCACACTCTGCATCATGGACACACAGCCGCGCACGTTTGGCGAAGACGAGCTTGCCACGCTGATTGACCTCGCGGCCATCGCGACCGACGAGTTGCTGTTGCGAAGCCTCAGCATGCAGGACGCCCTGACCGGCGCTTCGTCGCGGCGCGAATTCCATGCGGCAGGGAAGCGATTGACCTCGCTGGCCCGCCGTCACGGCCACAGGCTTTCCTGCGCAGTGCTGGATATCGATCATTTCAAGGCGGTCAACGATCAGTACGGCCACGCCACCGGCGACGCAGTGCTCGCCGCCGTGGCCGAGGCATGCCGCAGTTCTCTCAGGGCCTCGGACGTGGTCGGCAGGCTTGGCGGCGAGGAGTTCGGTATCTTGCTGCCGCATACCGGTCTTGGCGACGCCATGGCGGTGCTCGAAAAGGCACGGCTGGCCATCGCAGCGCGGAGGGTCGAAACACCGCGCGGCCCCCTCACCGTCACCGCCAGCTTCGGCGGCGCCGTGCTGTCGGCCGGACAGAAATTTGAGGACCTGCTTCATTGTGCCGACACCGCGATGTACTCGGCCAAGAACGCCGGCCGCAATCAGGCGATTGCCTGGGTCGATCCCTCACCGTCAATCTCGCCCGGGAAGCGGCGCGTATTGAAGGCCGGCATGATCACATTCAATGCCGGTGGTTCCAGCCTGGACTGTACGGTACGCGCTTTATCGCGCGATGCCGCGACGCTGGAAGTAATGTCCACCGCCGGAATACCGGATCAGTTCAAGCTTGCCATTGCTGCCGATTCAGTTTCGCGTGCCTGCAGGGTGATTTCAAAGGCAGACAACAAGGTCGAGATCGCGTTCGTCTAGGCCGAGCTTACTTAACGCTTCCAGTCGCAGATGCCGCCGGACTTGCAGGGCCAGGTCTGGATGCGCGTATCCATGGCCTGGGCGTCCAGCGGATTGCTGTGACGGCGCACCACCTTGGTGCGCGCCGCACCACGCGGTTTTGCCGCCTGCGCCTGCCGGACCAACGGTGCCGGCTTGACCACGCGCGCTGCCTTGACTCTGGCAGTTCGCACGATGGGCCGATCGCCTGCGTTCGGTTCTGCCGCGACCTGCTTCGCATCGGTGCGGGCTTCCACCGCCACCGGCGCAAACTCGGTCGGCGGCCCCAGCCGTTTCGGCGATAGCACCGCCTGCGAAAGGTCGAGATTGAGGAAATCGCCGGCGCGATATTCATCCGCGCGCGCAGGCGCGACCAGCACCACGAGCATGGTGCAGGCGACAGCGGCGAGAACGCGTTTCGGGGCCGTAATCGGGTCCATAAGCCGTCCAGAAGTGCTAGAACCCTGATTATCTAGGCAATCCTCCTCGCAATTCCAGCGTGCGCCGCCGTCAAGGTTACCGGGAACAGAAGCAAACCGCGGGCTTTCCAGCTATTTTTGCGGCACCTGCGGCGGATCGTCATCGGCGATGGCGCGCCAGGCGGCGCCGTCGAGATCGTCGAACTGGCCGCTTTTCAGCGACCAGAGGAAGCCGGCGAGGCCGAGGCCGCCCAGCATCAGCGCCAGCGGCACGAGATAGACCAGGACCTCCATCAGCGCACCTCCAAGCCGGCGCCGCGCGCGCGCAGCGCGTTCAGCATGACCAGCACCGACGAGCCGGACATGGCGGCCGCCGCAATCAGCGGCGTCGCCAGGCCCACGATCGCCACCGGCACCGCGAGCGCATTGTAGCCGACGGCGAGCCAGATGTTCTGCTTCATCAGGCGTACGGCCTTGCGCGAATGGTCGATGGCCGCAACGACGGGCGACAATTCCTTACCGAGGAAGACGAGATCGGCGGTCGCCTGGCTCAAATGCGCGGCGCTGACCGGCGACATCGAGACGCTGGCCGCCGCAAGCGACGGCGCGTCGTTCATGCCGTCGCCGACCATCATCACCTTGCGGCCCTGCCGCTTCAACTCCTCGATGCGCGCGATCTTGTCTGCCGGCGTCACCCCGGCGCGCCATACATCGACGCCGAGCGCCTGCGCAGCGTGGTGGACCGCAGGCTCGCGATCCCCCGACAACAGCTCCACCGCGATGCCGCGTTGCTTCAGCGCGGCAATGGCGGCGGCCGCGTCGGCGCGCAACTGCTGGCGAACCGCGAAAACATGGCATTGCGCGCCGCGGCGGAACGCGACGACCGACACCTCGGGATCCCGGCTCAGGATTTCATTGGCAAGGCCGTCGACGTTGCAGAACGAAGGGCTGCCGAGCCGGACTTCCGCGCCATCCACGACGGCCCGCACGCCCCTGCCCGGTTCCTCCACCGCGCCCGGCAGCGGCGCCCGCGCCCCTGCGGCGCGCGCCACCGCCGCAGCCACGGGATGCCGGCTGGCGAGCGCAAGGCGGCCAGCGAGGCCGAACACGTCGGCCGGAATATTCTGGGCATTGACGACATCGAGATCCGGCAGCGTCAGCGTCCCCGTCTTGTCAAACACGACGGTGTCGACATCGGCGACGCGCTCGATGGCATCGCCCGAATTGATCAGCACGCCCGCGCGGAACATGGCGCCGGCCACCACCGTCTGCACGGCGGGGATCGCCAGCCCGAGCGCGCAGGGGCAGGTGATGATGAGCACGGCAATCGCCGTGACGATGGCATCGTGCCAGCTCGCACCAAGCGCGACCCAGCCGAGCATGGTGAGAAGGGCGGTGACATGCACCACCGGCGCATAAAGCCGGGAGGCGCGGTCGGCGAGCTGCACATAGCGCGAGCGCGCCTGCAGCGCATTGTCCAGGAGCCGCGTGATCTCGGCAAGCAGCGTGCCCTCGGCGGCGGCCGCAACCCTCACCCGCAGCGCGCCCGACACGTTCATGGTGCCGGCATAGACCGGCGTGCCCTTCCCGGCCGCGACATGGCGCGTTTCGCCGGTGATCAGGCTCTGGTCGATCTCGGAACGGCCCTCGATCACTTCGCCGTCCACCGCCGAGCGCTCGCCCGGCCGCAGCAGCACGATGTCGCCGGCGCGGATACTCGCGGCCGGGACTTCGCTGATCTCGTCGGGGCTGACGAACTTGGCCGCGGTCTCCGCCTTCAGCGCCGCGAGATTGCCGGCGACGGCGCGAGTTCGCCGCCTCATGTTCTGGTCGAGATAGCGCCCCGCCAGCAGGAAGGTCAGCAGCATCACCGCCGCGTCGAAATAGGCGTGCTCGGCGTGATGAATGGTCTCCACCACGCTCATGCCGAGCGCGAGAATGACGCCGATCGAGATCGGCACATCCATGTTGACGCCGCCGGCTTTAAGCGCGCGCCAGGCCGACTGGAAGAACGGCTGGCCAGCATAGGCCGCCGCCGGCAGCACGATCAGCGCCGACAGCCAATGGAAGAAATCGCGCTGCTCGGGCAGCATGTCCGAGACATTGCCCGACCACACCGGGATCGACAGCATCATCACGTTCATGGCCGCGAATGCCGCGACCCCGAGACAGCGCAGCAGGAAGCGCGACTGCTCGGCTTCGACGATTTCGGCGCGCACCGGCTCGAACGGATAGGCCTTGTAGCCGAGCTCCGCCAGACGATCGATCAGGGCTGCCGGATCGACCGCGCCCTTCTTCCATTCCACCGCGAGCCTGCGATCGGTCAGGTTGACGCGGGCGCGGGTCACGTCTGGGATCGCCGAAAGCCCGCGCTCGATCTTGGCCATGCAGCCGGCGCAGCTGACGCCTTCGACCGCAAGGTCGAGATGGGCGATGCCCGGGCCCAGCTCCTTTATGTAGTGCGAATAGTCCCGCGTCAGTGCCATGGCCTGCGTTCCGCTAGTTCAGAATGACGCGGTTGCGCGACAGGAACAGCCGCGCTCCCCTCGCCTCACCCTCGATCACGAGATCCCACTGGCCCGGCAGCACGTCGATGACGCTGCCGCGATAGACGCCGATGCCGGACTCCGCGAGCTCGACAGCGCGATCGCCACGCTTGTCGGTCGGCCGTTCCAGCCGTCCGGAGAACTTCAGCCCCGACAGCGGCGTGCCATTGGCGTCGCGCGCATCGAGCCGAACCAGAGCTGCGCCATCGCCGCGACGTTCGACGTGGGCATCGATCTTCCAGTTGCGGCGGTCCTGATCCTGGGCGGCCAATATTTCGCGTTCGTAAGCAAGACTGGCACGATAGGCGCTGTCGACTTCAGTGCCAGGCAGCGTGTCGATGGCGAGTTTCATCATCAGCATGTTGACGCCGATGACAGTGCCGAAAAAGGCCAACAGGCAGAACAGGACCATTCGTCCCGTCAGCGGTCGTGGGGCCTGGGATGGATTGCGCATCGAAAACTCCTGCCCGCTTCTCAAGGCGCCATAAAATTGTCTGTTGCGACGGCGGTCTCGCCGAGACCGATGTCGGTGATACGAAACCGCACCGGCACCGACTTCTCCGGATTGCTTTCCGCAGGCGCGGTCACCAGCACGCGCAGCTCGGTGGTCTGGTCGCGGCCGAGAACGATCATCGGCCGGTCCTGCGTCACCGAGTCCGCGCCGACGACATGGACGGTGGCGTTGACCGGCCCGTCGACGTCGATCGCGATGACGCGGTCGAAGCCGCGCTTGTTGAGCAGGCGCATAGTGTAGGCGTTGCGGATCGAGCCGTCGCTCAGCTTTACCGCGACAGGGTTGCGGTCGTGCAGCACGCTGACGTCGAGCAGCGTGCGCGTCATCAGCGCATAGAGCATGATGGCACCGACAACAGCGATCATGCCGCAATAAATCACCGTACGCGGCCGCACGAACCGGTAGATTTCCTTCTTCCCTTCCATGCGGCGCTTGATGTTGATGTCGTTGTCATAGGCGATCAGCCGCTTCGGCCGGCCGATCTTGTCCATGACCGTGTCGCAGGCATCGATGCACAGCCCGCACTGGATGCAGTCGAGCTGCGGCCCGTTGCGGATGTCGATTCCGGTCGGGCAGACCGCGACACATTGATAGCAGTCGACGCAGTCGCCGACCGGCTCGCCCTTCGCACGAAGTTCTTTCGCCTTCTTCAGCGAGGTGCGCTGCTCACCGCGGTCGTAACGATAGGTGACGTTGAGCGCCCATTCGTCGGTCAGCGCGGCCTGAATGCGCGGCCACGGGCACATGTAGACGCAGACCTGTTCGCGCATCCAGCCGGCCAGCACGTAGGTGGTCGCGGTCAGGATGCCGATCCAGATATAGGCGATCATGGGTGCCTGGAAGAGGAGAAGCTGTTTCACCAGCGTCGGCGCATCGGCGAAATACAGCACCCAGGCGCCGCCGGTCCACCAGGCGATCATCAGCCAGGTGAAATGCTTGAGCCCGGTCTCGCCGACGCGCCTGAGAGTCCAGCCCGCGGCATCCTTCTTCATGCGCTCGCGGCGGTCACCTTCGATCAGGCGCTCGACGGCATAGAACAGGTCGGTCCACACCGTCTGCGGGCAGAGATAGCCGCACCAGATGCGGCCGCCGATCGAGTTCAGGAGGAACAGCACCAGGGCTGCGATGATCAAGAGACCGGTGAAGTAATAGACTTCCTGCGGCCACAGCTCGATGAAAAAGAAATAGAAGCGGTGGTTGGGGAAGTCGATCAGCACCGCCTGGTCGGGCGCGGCGAGGCCGCGGTTCCAACGCACGAAGGGCAGGAAATAATAGACGCCGAGGCAGACGCCCATCAGCGCCCATTTGATGCGGCGGAAGGTGCCGGAGACCTTTTGCGGGTAAACCTTTTTACGGGCCGCATAAAGCGGCCCGTAATCGAACTCTAGCTCGTCCTGGACGCTGGGATTGCTCATTGACTAGGGGCCGTCTCGCAGGGGTGTAGCAGGAAATATATGTCCGTCCGCCCCCTTCAGGATTGACGCATCTCAAGAGAGGCGGCGGTTACTGCCCGCCGCCCAGCGAATGCACATAGACCGCCAGGGCCTTGATGGTGGCCGGATCGAGCCGGCCGGCCCAGGCCGGCATCACGCCGGCGCGGCCGTTGGTGATGGTCTCGATCAGGGTCGCCTCGTCCGAGCCGAAGAGCCAGATCTTGTCGGTCAGGTTGGGCGCGCCCATTTCCTGATTCCCCTTGCCGGCGTCGCCATGGCAGGAGGCGCAATTGTCGGCAAAGATCTTCTTGCCCGCGGCGGCGTCATAGCCGGGGCTGGTCGAAAGACCCGCCAGCGCGCGCACGTAATTGGCGACGGTTGCGATCTCCGCCGGCTTGAGAATGCCATCCTTGCCGAAGGCCAGCATCTGGCCCTCATGGGCCTGGGGATTGCCCGACCGTGCGCCGAACTGGATCGTCTTTTCGATCTGTTCGAGCTTGCCGCCCCAGATCCAATCGTCATCGTTGAGGTTGGGATAGCCCTTGGCGCCGGCGCCGCCGGTACCGTGACAGGGCGCGCAATTGTCGCCGAACGCCGCCCTGCCCTTCGCCCGCGCCAGCGCCAGCAGCGCCGGATCTTTCTCGATCTCGGCGAGCGGCGTTGCCGCAAGCTTGACCATCTTCTCGCCGCGGATCGTCTCGAGATTGGCGAGCTCGACCCGGACCGAGGCGCGGGTCGAGTAGTTGAAGAGACCGGGCGTGTAGCTCGTGATCAGCGGCCAGGCCGGATAGACGACCCAGTAGCCGATCGACCAGATGATGGTGGCGTAGAACGTGAGCAGCCACCACCGCGGCAGCGGCGTATTGAGCTCCTTGATGCCGTCCCATTGATGGCCGGTCGTGGACTTGCCCGTGGCGTGGTCGATTTCGCTGTGGTGGTCGGTCATGGCTGATCAATCCTCGCGCAACGGCATTCTTGCGGCGGCGTCGAAGGTCGCCTTGTTTCGCGGCCAGAGCGCGTAGATCACGATGGCGATGAAGATGCCGACAAAGAGCGGCGTCCAGAGCGACGTCACGAATTCCGACACCGGGTTCGAAGCGGTCAAAAGTGCTTTCATGTGACTGCCTTCAGCGCAAATTGGCTTTTTCGTTGTAGAGCTTGAGGTCGACGAGCGTGCCGAGCATCTGCAAGTAGGCGACCAGCGCGTCCATCTCGGTCGGATTGCCGCCCTTGCTGTCGAAATTGCGCATCACCGCCTTCGGGTAGCGTTTTGAGAAGGCGTCCGCGCCGGCGTTATCGGGATCGGCCTGCGCCTTTAGATCGGCGGCGGCATTGGCGATCTGCTCGTCGCTGTAGGGTACGCCCACGCCGCGGTTGGCGCGCAGGTGATCGGCAGCGGACGAGGCATCGAGCTCGGTCTCCGCCAGGAACGGATAGCCCGGCATGATCGACTGCGGCACGATGGCGCGCGGGTTCTTCAGGTGGGTGACATGCCACTCGTCGGAATATTTGCCGCCGACGCGCGCCAGGTCCGGACCGGTGCGCTTGGAGCCCCATTGGAACGGATGGTCGTACATGCTTTCGGCGGCGAGCGAGTAATGCCCGTAGCGCTCGATCTCATCGCGCAACGGCCGGATCATCTGCGAGTGACAGAGATAGCAGCCCTCGCGGACATAGATGTTGCGCCCGGCAAGCTCCAGCGGCGTGTACGGCCGCATGCCGTCCACCTTCTCGATGGTGCTCTTCAGATAGAACAGTGGCGTGATCTCGACCAGGCCGCCGATGGCAATCACCACGAGGATGCCGATGACCAGAATGATCGAGTTCTTTTCCAGAATCTGATGTCGTGCCCAGAATGACATTTCTCTTTCCTCACTCCGCCGGCTGCAGCGCGGGCGACGCCACTTCTTCCTCGCCCGCACGCACGGTCATCCAGAGATTGTAGGCCATGATCAGAGAGCCGATCACGAACAGCGCGCCGCCCGCGGCGCGGATCACGTAGAAGGGATGCATCGCTTCGACGGTCTCGATGAAGGAATATTCGAGGAAGCCGAGCGCGGTGTAGGCGCGCCACATCAGGCCCTGCATGATCCCGGATACCCACATCGCGGAGATGTAGAGCACGATGCCGAGCGTCGAGATCCAGAAGTGCCAGTTGACCAGCTTCAGGCTGTAAAGGCCCTTGCGATTCCACAGCCAGGGCACGAGGCAATACAGCGCGCCGAAGGAGACGAAGCCGACCCAGCCGAGCGCGCCGGAATGCACGTGCCCGATGGTCCAGTCGGTGTAGTGGGACAGCGAGTTCACCACCTTGATCGACATCATCGGGCCTTCGAAGGTCGACATGCCGTAGAAGGCGACGGAGACCACCAGCATGCGCAGCACCGGATCGGTGCGCAGCTTGTCCCAGGCACCCGACAGCGTCATCAGGCCGTTGATCATGCCGCCCCAGGAGGGCATCCAGAGCATCACCGAGAAGGTCATGCCGAGCGTCTGCGCCCAGTCCGGCAACGCCGTGTAGTGCAGATGGTGCGGGCCGGCCCAGATGTAGAGGAAGATCAGCGACCAGAAATGGATGATCGACAGCCGGTAGGAATAGATCGGCCGGTCGCAGCGCTTCGGAATGAAGTAGTACATGATGGCAAGGAAGCCGGCGGTCAGGAAGAAGCCGACCGCGTTATGGCCGTACCACCACTGGAACATGGCATCCTGCACGCCGCCCCAGGCGATGTAGGATTTCGAGCCGACGAACGAGACCGGCAGCGTCGGATTGTTGCCGAGATGCAGCACCGCGATGGTGATGATGAAGGCGAGATAGAACCAGTTGGCGACGAAGATGTGCGGTTCCTTGCGCTTGATGATCGTCACCAGGAACACCAGCAGATAGGTCACCCATACGATGGTGAGCCAGAGATCGGCGTACCATTCGGGCTCGGCATATTCCTTCGATTGCGTGACGCCGAGCAGATAGCCGGTGCCGGCGATCACAATGAAGAAATTGTAGCCGAGCACCACGAACCAGGGCGCAAGATCGCCGGCGAGCCGCGCGCGGCAGGTCTTCTGCACCACGTAGAAGGAGGTCGCGATCAGCACATTGCCGCCAAAGGCAAAGATCACCGCTGATGTGTGCAACGGGCGCAGCCGGCCAAAGCTGATCCATGGCAGATCGAAATTCAGCGCCGGCCAGGCGAGCTGGCAGGCGATGATCAACCCGACCAGGAATCCCGCAACACCCCAGAACATCGCAATCGCCGCGCCGAACTTGATCGGGCCCATATTGTAGTTCGGCCGGCCGTTGATCTCCTGCGGCGGCAAATCGGCCGGGCGCTCGAAATAGCGATTGAAGATCGCAAAGCAGGCCCAGAGGCTGAAGGCCGCGAAAAGCAGGGCATGGAAGGCAAAGGCGCTGTCGGCGGCCTTGGCCGCCGCAAACACGGAAACAAAAGCGGACACGGCGGAAAGCGCGCCAAGCCCTGCTTCGCCGTGCGTCATCCATTTTGCGGCTGGGGATTGTGTCATTCTCGGATACCTTCGTGAGTGGCCCGGTGTCACAGATCACGCTTTCGCGAATGCGAGATTGATTGAGATCAAGCCTCCCCGGATTTCCCCACCGGACACCCGCAAAAAGCAAAAGCGCACCTTCGGCGCCAAAAAAGCGAATGCCGGCGGCAACTTGGGCCACCGGCATCGGTTGCTTAGGTCTCTGGTTCAGGGCTTCACGAGCCGCAACACGATCCGTCCTTGTGCCCCAGCCCCTCCTGCTTGAGCGCATAGAGCGTGCAGGTGTTCGGGCAGTACGCGTCCCGGCCGGAATCCCTGTGCGCGGCGAAATCGCCGGCGCAACGCGAGGTGGTCGTGCAGGTGCCGCAGACCCGCTGCAGGTCCTGCAGCACTTCCCGGTGCCTGCTTGCCAACATTTGCTCGGTGAGGCCGAATTCAGCGAGCCGCTGCTTCAAGAGCTCGCCGCTCGTGTTGTTGGCACAGAGCGTGAACAGCTCGGAGCGCGAAAGACCGAATTCATGAGCGAGCGCGTCGATCTGCTGGTTGTCCATGCCGCGCAATTCCGACAACTCGGCGGCGCGGTCGGAAGACCGCTTCAAGCGCGCGATCAGCCGGCGGATGACGGGAAATTCGCGAAGGACCGACGATGCAGCCATGGCCGCCTCCTTTAGAAACCGCGTCGCTTGACTTTCGGGCTCTCGACACTTGCCGACAGCTCGCGGGTGCGGCGCTCGCCCCAGTACAGCGCGGAGCCGAAGCCCACGAATATGCTGACAATGACGGCAGACACGATCATCACGTCGACGGGCATTGTTTCCTCCTCTTGAGTCTGAAAACCAGCATGTCACAAGAGTGGATCGGCGTTTTTGAGCTGCATCAAATTTGCAGACGAAGGGCGCCGGCGGGGCGCCGTTGACACAGATCAACCGGCGGAAGCATCGGCCGTGCGACGATACAAGCCGGGTTCAACTCAACGAGCAGAGCGCGTGATGCGATACTTTCTCGGCTGCCTCGCCGCCACCCTTGCCATGACCGGTTCGGCGCTGGCCCTCACCCCCGCAGAACAGCGCGGCAAGAATTTCGTCGTCACCAATTGCTCGCGCTGCCATGCGGTCGACAAGGTATCGCCAAGCCCGCTGACGATCGCTCCGCCATTCCGCGACCTGCACCGCAATTATCCGATCGAGACGCTGCAGGAATCGCTGGCCGAGGGCATCTATACCGGCCATCCGACCATGCCGGTGTTCCGCCTCGAGCCCGACCAAATCAACGACGTGCTTTCGTACTTGAAGACCCTGGAATAGCGCGCGTTCCGCTCAGACCGCCTGCACCGTCCAGGCGATCAGTTCGCGGGCAATACTGGAAAAGGCCGCATCGAACGCGGCGACCACCGCCGGCGGATCGAGCCTGTCGACCGTCTGGCTGGCGCTGAAGAGGCGGGCGGCGACGACCTTGCCCTGCTTGTTCAGGAGCCGCGCCGAGAAGGCGATCTTCGCGGTCGGCGCCGATCCCGCGACCACCTGAAACTCCCTGATGTCGATCAGGAGCTGGTAGTCCATCTCCACGCCGTCGGCGTTCCGCAGCGGGGCGCGCGTAATGTCGTAGTTCTCGAAGCTCTGGATCAGCCTTGCCTGCAGCAGCCGCGGGATCGTGTCGGCCCACTGCGCGTTGGCGAACTCCGGCAGATCCTTCGGCGGCGAGAACAGGATGCGCTGGGTGTCGAACATCACCACGGTCGAAGGCTCGGGAATCACCAGCTGTCCCGCCAGCGGCTTGCCCGGGCTTGCGGGTGCGGCCGCGGCCTGCAGATTGTAGACGGCCTTCGGCGGCGGCGTGGAGACGCCGGTCATGCGTTCAAGTCCGGCCACGATGCTGTCGAGCTTGCCGGTGTTGCGCGCCAGGCCATCGGAAAACACCTTGAAATTCCCGATCATGTCCTTGAGCGGCTCGGCGTTCTCGGCGAGGATCGTATCGACGCGTCGCAGGGCATCGCGCGCGGCCTGCGTCATGCTCTGCCCCGCGCCGGGCTCGGCGATCAGGGTCGGCACCGTGCCGGATGCTGCCACCTCCTTGCCGCCCTCCAGCGCCACGACGGGCACGCCGGTCAAGCCCTGGAAATCCAGTCCCACCCTGGTATCGGCACGCACGGGCGTTTCGGCTGCGACCGCGATCGTCGCATTGACGCGGCGCGGATTGTCGGTTGCGAGCTTCAGCTCCGTCACCTCGCCGACGCGGATGCCGTTGAACAGCACGGAAGCGCCGACCAGCAGCCCCGGCACCGGCCCGTCGAATTGCAGGTGATAGGTGCTGCGCGCACCGATGCCGGCCGAATTGTGCAGCCAATAGACGAAGCCGAACACGGCCGCGATGGCCGCGATCACGAAGGCGCCGACGATGACGAAGGGAGCTCGGGTTTCCATATGCGTTCTCAGTCCGGTTTCTTGTGCAGCATCAGCGAGCGCTTGCCGTGGAAATAGGCCTTCACCCAGGGATGTTCGGAATGCAGCAGGTCGTCCATCGACCCGATGGCGACGATCTTGCCATCGGCGAGCGCCGCGACGCGGTCGCAGACGGTATTCAGGCTGGCGAGGTCGTGGGTCACCATGAATACCGTCAGGCCGAGCGTCTTCTGCAGCGTCTTGATCAGGGCATCGAAATCGCCGGCCGCGATCGGATCGAGGCCGCTGGTCGGCTCGTCGAGAAAGACGATCGCCGGATCCAGCGCAAGCGCGCGCGCCAGCGCCACGCGTTTGGTCATGCCGCCGGAAAGCTCCGACGGCAGCTTGTCGCCGTCCTCTGGCGAGAGCCCTACCATCTCGAGCTTGGCATCCGCAATCTCGTCCATCAGCGATTGCGACAGCGAGAGATTCTCCCGCAACGGAAATTGCACGTTTTGCCGCGCCGTGAGCGAGGAGAACAGCGCGCCCTGCTGGAACAGGATGCCCCATTTCGGCGCGCCGAAATGGCCATTGAGCCCGCCGGCCGCATCCGCATCCCAGCCCATCACCTCGATGCGTCCCCCCATCTTCGGTATCAATCCGATGATGGTGCGCATCAAGACCGACTTGCCGCCGCCGGATGCGCCGACGAGGCCCAGGATCTCGCCTTTGATCACGTCGAGCGATAAATGATCGATCACGATGCGGCGGCCGAAGCCGACCACGAGGTCGCTGACGCGGATCGCATATTGGTCGGTCACGGCATCCACGACTCACATCCCGATCGAGGCGAAGAAAATCGCGAACAGCCCGTCGAGCACGATGACGAGAAAGATCGACTTCACCACCGAGGTCGTGGTCTGCCGGCCCAGCGACTCGGCGCTGCCTTTCACCTTCAGCCCCTCGCTGCAAGCGATGATGCCGATCACCAGCGCCATGAACGGCGCCTTGATCATGCCGACCTGGAAATGGGTGACCGACACCGCCTCGTGCAGCCGCGCGATGAAGATTGCCGGCGACATGCCGCCATAGAGCCAGGCGATCAGGCCGCCGCCATAGAGCGCGGCCATCGATCCCAGGAAGGCCAGGATCGGCAGCGCGATTATGAGCGCAATGATGCGCGGCAGGATCAGCACCTCGACGGGATCGAGCCCCATCGTCGTGAGCGCGTCGATCTCCTCGCGCATCTTCATCGAGCCGAGCTCCGCGGTGCAGGCGCTGCCGGAGCGGCCGGCCACCATGATGGCGACGATCAGCACGCCGATCTCGCGCAGCACCAGGATGCCGACCATGTCGACGACATAGGATTCGGCGCCGAACTTGCGGAAATGGAAAATGCCCTGTTGCGCGATGATCGCGCCGATCAGGAAGGTGATCAGCACCATGATCGGGATCGCCTGCCAGCCGATCCGCCAAGTCTGGTAGACCAGCGAGGTCAGCCGCAGCGAGCGCGGGCGGCGCAGCACGGCGAGCAGCGCCCAGCCGGTCGCGCCCAGCATCTGCAGGAAGATCGCGCCCTCGCCGATGGCGCCGACCGCCGTGCGCCCGGTCTGCTCCAGCCGTGCGAGCACGGGATTTGGCCGCGGCCGCGCCGCGCGCCTGCCACGATTGACCTTGCGGACATCCTCGATCAGCTCCGCATGGCGCTCGTCGATCCCGGTGACGGCGACGGGATGGCCCGCCTGCTCCGCCCCGCGCGACATCTTTTCCAGCAGCCACGCGCCGAGCGTGTCGATTTCGCCCACGCCGGCGAGATCGACGCGCAGACGCTTCGCCCCCGCAAGCTGCGGCGCCACGGCGTTGAACAGGCTTTCCAGCAAGTTGGCATGGATCACCGTCCACGATCCGGTGGGACGGAGTTCAAGCGTGTCGCCGACCGTGGCGACGTCGAGGAGCGGCGCGGAGCCCAATTTCGAAACGTCCGTAATGGATAAGCTACCCTCTTCTAGGAGACCGGTCCCGAGCGCGCGTTGACCTGTCTCAAGGCAAGCTGCAGCAATCCTGCTTGAGGCAAATCAACGCCGCGCGCCCATGGTGGCATAGAATTTTCTCAGCACTCGCTTGGGAAGGTTACGTCATGGCAACATCCGCCGAGTTCCGCGATGAATTGCTGGCGCTGAGGGCCGACGCAGCACGGCTGCTCGGTACCGCCGGCGACGAGATGCTCAAGGCCTCGCGCGAGCGCGCCGACGATGTTGCCGAGCAGCTCAGATCGGCGCTGGAGGAGCTTGGCGAGACCGTGAGCCGGGAGGAGCAGCAATTCGAAAGGCTTGTCGCGGAGCGCCCGATCGCCGCGATCGCCTGCGCCTTCGCGGTCGGCATCGTCGTCGGCCTTGCCTTGAGGAGAATCTGAATGAATTCCGAGAACATCGTGCGGAACCTGCGGCTATTGTGGCGCGCCGACAAGATCATCGCCGAAATGCGGTTGCGCCACATGCTTGCCGGTCTGGGCCTGGTGGCCTTTGCCGCGCTGATATCCGCCTTTGGCCTTCTGATGCTCGAACTGGCGGCCTATTTCGCACTCGTCAATGTGGTGAGCGCGGTCGTCGCCGCCGCCATTCTCGGCGCCATCAATTTCGTGATCGCGCTGATCCTCGTCATCATCGCCTCGCGCCGTAGCCTCGGCCAGGAGCTGACTCTGGCCAACGAGATCCACGATTCGGCGATCGAGGCGCTGCAGCTCGAGGCACAGGCCGCGCAGGCGCAGGTCAACCGCCTGCTGCACCATCCGCTCGAAGGCGCGCTGCCGCTGATCGTGCCGTTGATCACGGCCGCCATCAGCCATTTGCGCAAGCCCGCCGCCGCGGCCGAATAGAAACCGCCTTCCAGGACAAGGAACCGCCATGTCGTCGCCGACGCCCATTCTCAACACTTCGCTGCCGCCGGCTTTCCGCCAGATCAGGATCGAGCTCGCCCGCGAGCAGGGGCATCCCGACGGCGCGCACAACATCGCCTACATCCTGGTCGCGCCGCTCGACGATGACGCCCACATCGATGCCGAAGCATGGCGGCACCACCGCGAGGCCTGCCGTGTCGCGCGGCTGCGGCCGGGACAGGCGACGGTACATGGCCACCTCGTGCACCGCCGCGGCGGCTCCTGGGCATTCGAATACGGCACCGATATTCCCGACGAGGGCGGCTATCACTTCAACGAGGAACGGTTCGTGCCGGGCGAATATGTCTCGGTGAATGAGGAAGGCAGCATGCATCCGTTCCGCGTCGTCTCCGTCGCGCGGCTCTGACCGCACATCGCGTCTAGCGATCCAGCGGCAGCGTCACCTCGAACAGGTCGCGCTCGTCTGGGTCGGGCTCGACCCTGAAGCCGAGGCTCCGGCACATCTCGACCATGGTGGTATTCTCGCGCAGCACCTGGCCATAGATCTGCTTCAGCCCTTCCGACCTCGCATACTCGATCAGGAGCTGCATCAGCGCCCAGCCGAGTCCCCTGCCCTTGAGGTCGGAGCGCAGCAGGATGGCGTATTCCCCGGTTTCGTAGATCGAATCCGAGTGCAGCCGCACGACGCCGGCAAGCTCGCCGCTCGCCTCGTCGATGGCGACGAAAGCCATGGCGCGGGCATAGTCGAGCTGGGTGAGGCGCGCGATGAACTCGTGCGAAAAATACTTCATCGGCGCGAGGAAGCGCAGCCGCAGGTCCTCCATCGTGACGTGCTTGAGATAGTTATGGATCAGCGGCTCGTCCTCGGGACGGATCGGCCGCGTCAGGATGCGCCAGCCGTCCTTCAGCACGAGATGACGCACCCATTCGGTCGGATAAGGACGCACGGCAAAGCGCGCGTTGCCGGGACCGGCGAATTTGCGGTCAGGTCTCCCGACGGCCACGCGGGCATCGACCGCCAGCACGCCGGTGCTATCCGCCAGCAGCGGATTGATGTCGAGCCCGGTCACCTCGGGCAGATCGGCGGCGAGTTGCGCCAGCTTCACCAGTGTCAGCGCGACCGCATCCTCCTTCACGGCCGGCACGTCGCGATAGGCGGCGAGCAGCCGCGACACCCGCGTCCGCGCGATCAGGGCGCGCGCCAGCGCGAGATCGAGCGGCGGCAACGCCAGGGCCTTGTCGTTGATGATCTCGACCGCGGTGCCGCCCCGCCCGAACACCACCACGGGACCGAAGGTCGGATCGTCGGCAATGCCGAGGATCAACTCTCGGGCCTTCGCGCGCAGCACCATCGGCTGCACCAGCACGCCATCGAGTTTTGCGTCGGGCCGCAACTTTTTTGCCCGCGCCAGGATGTCGGCGGCGGCCACGCGCACTTCGTCTGACGTCGCGAGGTTGAGCATGACGCCGCCGACGTCGGATTTGTGCGTGATGTCGCGCGAGAGCACCTTCAGCACCACCTTGCTGCCCCGCGCGAACAGGGATTCCGCGAGGGTCACCGCCTGCTCCGGATCGACGGCCTCCAGCGTCGGCACCATGTCGATCTGATAGGCATCGAGCAGCCGCTTCACCTCGGGCGGATCGAGCCAGCGCCGTCCCTCCGCCACCGCGGCCTGCACGATGGTACGCGCTGCCGCCACGTCCGGCACGAAGTCGGCGGGCAGGCTCGGCGGCACGGCCGACAGCGCTTCGATGGCCTCGCGATGCTTCACCAGATGCATGAAGCCGCGCACGGCGTCATCCTCGGTCGCGAAGTTGGGAATGCCGGCGGCGTCGAACGTCCTGGAGATCTCGGGCCCTGCCCCGACCCAGACCGCGAGCACCGGCTTTGCCGGACGCGGCTTCTCGCGGGCTGCCGCGACGACACGCCTCACTGTGTCGGCAATGTCGCTTGCGCGAGCCACGGCAGTCTGCACATTCATCACCAGCACCGCATCGTTGTCGGGGTCGGCGAGCAGGACCTCCAGCGCCGCCGCGTAGCGTGCCGCATCGGCATCGCCGATGATGTCGACCGGGTTCGAACCCGACCAGGTCGGGGGCAGCTCGGCATCGAGCTGCTCGCGTGCCGCCGGCGAGAGCACCGCGGTGACGCCGCCGAGCTCGGCCAGCCGGTCGACCGCCAACACGCCAAGACCGCCGCCATTGGTCAGCATGGCAAGCCGCTTGCCGCCCGGCGCCTTGAGCCGTCCGAGCGTCTCGGCGCAGTCGAACAGTTCTCGCAGGTTGAAGACGCGCAGCATGCCCGCGCGACGGAAGGCGGCGTCGTAGACGTCATCTGCGCCCGCCAGCGCCCCCGTGTGCGTGGCCGCGGCGCGGGCGCCTTGCGCCATGCGGCCCGACTTCACCACCACGATCGGCTTGACGCGGGCCGCTGCGCGCGCCGCCGACATGAATTTGCGGGCATCGCGCACCGCCTCGATGTAGAGCAGGATCGCGCGGGTATCGCGGTCGAGGGCGAAGTAGTCGAGCAGATCGGCAATGTCCACGTCGAGCTGGTCGCCGATCGAGACGACACCGGAGAAGCCGACGGACTTCTGGCCGGCCCAGTCCACCATGCCGGCCGCGATCGCGCCGGACTGCGAGATCAGCGCCAGATTGCCGTCGCGCGGCATGTGCGCCGCGAAGCTCGCATTGAGCTTCATGCGCGGCATCATGATGCCGAGGCAATTGGGGCCGATCAGGCGCATGCGGTGCGCCCGCGCCGCGCGGTCGGTCGCCTCCGAAGGCGAGCCCGGTCCATGGCCGAGGCCGGCGCTGACGATGACGGCGCCCGCGGTGCCGCGCCTGCCGGCGGCGTCGATGATGTCAGGGATTTCGCGCGCCGGCGCGGTGACCACGACGAGTTCCGGCGCGAACGGCAGCTTGTCGATATGGCTGAAGGCCTGCATGCCGGCGATTTCGCCGTAGCGCGGATTGACGATGCCGATCTCGCCGGCAAAGCCGCCGCTGCGGATATTGTTTAGGATCGCCGCGCCGAGCGAGCCCTGCCGCGGGCTGGCCCCCACCAGCGCCACCGACCGCGGCGCCAGCACGTTGCTCAATCGATAGGTCGACATGTCCTGAGACCTCGTCCGGCCCGACGCCTAGATGTACTCAAATTGCGGAGGATGTTAGTGCGACAACATAACCCAGCAAGGTGGCTGGTTGATGACGGTGCAGGTCACCCCGCCCCAGACGTGCTCGCTGAACCGCGAGCGGCTAAAGCCGCCCATGACCAAGAGGTCGATGGTCTTGTCCTCAACAAATTCGCCGAGCACCTCGCCGATCGAACTGCCGGAGACTTCCGTGGTCTCGAACACGGCGGTAACGTCATGTTCGGCCAGGTAACGTTCCAGCGCGGCGCCTGAGGCCAACTGCGTTCCGCTCGCCTTGTCCGTTGCCGTGAGGATGCGCACGCGCGAGGCGCGCTTGAGCAGCGGCAACGAATCGCCGATCGCGCGCCCGGCGGGCGCGCTGCAATCCCAGGCGATTGCAACACGGTTGAACGAAGTTTCAAGAGTGTCAGCAATATCCTGCGGGCACATCAGCACTGGACGGCCGGTCTCCAACAGCAGCCGCTCCACCAGCTTTTCCGAGAACGAATCGGCTGACTTGACGAGCGCGATGGACATATCGTTCAGCCGCGCTTGCATCACGATGACATCGATGACCGACGCCTGCCTCACGCGCTCCAGTCGCTGCTCGCTCCGCAACGAAAGCTTCACGGCCGCCGCACCGAATGCCGCGAGCAAGGCACGTGCCGTCGGCGCGGTCTGCACGATTTCGGTCGCGCCCAGCACGTCGGCGACATCAGGCGGGGTGGTATCCTCGGCCTCGATCGCGAGCGCGGTGACGTGGACATCAAGCCCGCGCGCCAGCGCGACGCATTTCTCGATCGCCAGCATCGTGGTTCGCGAGGACTCTCCGACCAGCGGCAGCAACACGTCCCGGATCGACATTGCTATCCTCCCTCGGCTTCATATTGCGCGCAGAACTCCAGCGCGCGGATGACGTCCTCGCGCGCGATGATACCGACCAGGTGCGAATCGCCGTCCAGGATCGGCAGGCTCCTCAACCGATGCTCGATCATCAGCTGCAATACGCGGGTCAGCCTGGTGTCGCGGCCGGCATAGATGAATTCGCGGGTCATGACGCCGGCCACCGTCCGCCGCATCAGATCGTCATAGCGCGGCACCATCCGCGCCGGCGTGAACTCGAAGCAGGCGAGATAGTCGAACTTGCTGACGACGCCGACCACCTGTCCGTTATCGACCACGGGAAAGCTGTTGAAGTCGGTTTCCTTGAGGCGCTGGCCGAGTTCGCGAACCGACGTGGCCGGCGGCACGGTCACGACGTCGCACGTCATGTAGTCGGAGACGGTCTGTTCGAGGAATTTGTACAAGCGGCCCGCCAAATGTCTGAGGTTTCGAATGCGCCGGATAAATCCGCAAAGCCATGGCATTAGAAGCCCGGCGTCGAGAACAGCCTTTGATCGAGGTCAACAAGTCGGCTGATTACGTAATGAACCTTAAGGCGAGGCTCGGAAATGTTGCAGCACAGGCAAATCACGTAAGATCGCGGTGCGGGTCGAGGGAGGAAGCACCATGCTGCGCAGGCTTGTCTATCTCGTGATTGCCGGCACGGCCTGTCTCGCCGGCATAACCGTGATCCTTCGCGCCTTCTCGGACATATTGCCGCTGGCCTCGACCGAGCCGCAAACCATCTGGCGATTTGAAGTTGCCTTCCTGCTCACCGCAGCGCAATGGGTCGCGCTCGCCGTGGTGGCGCTCGCCGCGATCTCCGTCGTCGTGCTGCTGTGGCGATCCGCCAGTACCCGCACGCCCTAGCCGCAGCGCGCGGGTCGCACCGCTAGTGCTTTCGCGCGTTCGCGAATAACAGCGAGGTCGCCTCGACCAGCCGCTGGTTGCGCCGCAGAATGTTCTGGTTCTCCCGGCTCAACATATCCATCTGGTGCTGGCCACACTCTTGCAGCACTTTCCTGATGTCGTCCACCGAATGCGCCTCGTTGATCCTGGCGGCGAACTGGGCCGCCAGATTCATCTCGGCGCGCACATCTTCGAGGATCTCGTCGCTGGTGGTCACCAATTCGCCCAGGACGACCCGCTGCGCGTCGAACATGAAATGCAGCGCCCGTTTGTTGAACTCGACAAGGGCGCCTGGCGCGTCGCTGGGCAACCGCCCCGCCACGGTTTCGGTCAACGTCTCTGACATGGCAAACCTCCTGTATTCTTCGAAGCTAACGCCGCAGCCCGCGATATCGTTGAGCTGCGTCAAAGAATTCAGCGCGATAACAGCGCGCAGCGGGCGGTCTGTCCGACAAGATGCTGGGTGACGCCGCCCAGCACCCACTCGCGGAACCGCGAGCGGCCATAGGCGCCCGCTACCACGACGCCGGCGCCGGCGTCGGCGGCGATCCGCTCGAGTTGCTGCACTGCGTTTCCGCAACGCTCGGGCACCTGGGCGCGCGCAACGATGCCGTGGCGCGACAGCCAGTTGACGACATCCTCGGTCTGCCGCCGTACCTCCGCCTGCCTTCCCTCCTCCTCGGCAATGCCTGCAACCGCCACTTCCTTGACCTTGGCGAGCAGCGGCAGCGCGTCGGCCACTGCCCGCCGCGCCTCCGGGCAATCCTTCCAGGCCACCAGCGCACAACGAAGATCCAGCCATTTCACGCTTGAGGGCACGACCAGGAGCGGCCGCCCCGCCTGCAGCACGAGATCGCTGGGTCCCGCAATCGCAAACGGGTCAGACATCGCACCGCCGTCGCCGCCGACGATGACCAAATCCGCCGCGCGGGCTTCACGCGCGACATAGCGTGCCGGCAATTCCAGGGCCGAGCGCCATTCGACATCCTTGGCGCGGCCGTGCATCGCCGCACGGAACCGACCTTCCAGCCCGCCCATGCGCTTGTTGATGGCGCCCTCCCCCTCCTCGATCAGCTGCTGGCTCGCCGCGCCGTCGAGGAAGTACATTGGCGGGCTGAACATGGCGGCTGCGATGCCGATCATCCTGGCGGAAAACTGCGCGGCAAACTGGCCGGACACTTCCAGCAATGCCTCATTCGGCTGATCTACCGCCAAGCTGACCATTGCCGTCGCATACGTCATCGGATTCCCCCGCTTCGTGCTATCTCGCATGGCGCTTAGGCGAGATCCCGGCAGGGCGCGATGAGATAGATCAAAACCCGCCATGCGTGCGCTTTGACCTGCATCAACCGGCGCGCCATTACTCGGGGTAGCGTCGCAACAAGTCAGAAACCGCGAGAACTTGCCAATGCGCGCCCATCAGATCATGACCAGGCAGGTCATCACCGCCACCGTCGATAGCTCCGTCGCAGAGGCGGCGCGCACGATGCTGGAACACCATATCAGCGGCCTGCCGGTACTCGATGCCAAGGGAAAGCTGGTCGGCGTCGTCTCGCAAGGCGACTTCGTGCGCCGCGCCGAGATCGGAACACAGCGGCGGCGCTCGCGCTGGCTCAAGCTGTTGCTCGGCCCCGGTCATGAAGCGGCCGATTTCGTGCGCGAGAGCGGCCGCAAGGTCGGCGACGTCATGAACCCTTCGCCGATCACGGTTACGGAAGACACCACGCTCGAGGACGTCGCCGCGACCATGGAGCGGAACGACATCAAGCGCGTTCCGGTCATGCAGGGCGACAAGCTTGTCGGCATCGTCACGCGCTCCAATCTGGTCCAGGCGGTGCTCGACCTCGCCCGCGACGTTCCCGACCCGACCGCCGACGACGATCACATCCGCAACCGCATCCATGCCGCGATCGAAAAGCACGACTGGACGCCGCTCGGGCTCAACGTCGTGGTCCGCGACGGCATCGTGCATGTCTCCGGCGTCATCACCGACGAGCGGTCACGTCAGGCCACCCTGGTCGCGGCAGAGAATGTCAGCGGTGTCCGCAAAGTCCATGACCACCTGGTCTGGCTCGAGCCGATGTCCGGGGTTTATGTCACCCCCCAGGCATGAACTGGATGCCAATACGGGCTGACCTGGTCCAGGTGGAGGGCTTGAGCTTTGCCCGGCCTTGGGACAAATAGGCTAGTTCCATGGCCGTCCCGGCGCGTAGCGGCAATGCCGTAGCGCGCGGGCAGCCGATTGTGAAAGCCCGGCGTGACCAATACCGTCCCACCACAGCTTGACGACCCCGTGCGGGACCTGCGTTTTCGCCTCGGCATCGAGCGATCCGGGGTCGGGATCTGGGATCTCGATCTCCTGACCCACGAAGTCACGTGGTCCGAAAATGTCGCGGTGCTGTTCGGCAGCTCCGGGAGCCGCAAGGCCGGCTATGACGCCTTCCTCTCGCTGCTCGATCCGCTTGATCGCGAACGCGTCAGGCGGGCGATTGCGCACACCATTGAAACGGGCACACGGCTCGACATTGCCTTTCCCGTCGCAACGCAGCCCGCCGCGCGGCACTGGGTTCGCCTGCGCGCGGGCCTGGTCCGCACCGAGGACGGCCGCCCACATCATCTGAGCGGCATTGCGCTGGACATCGACGAGGAAAAGCAGGTCGAGGACGCCCTGCGCACCCGCGAGATGCACCTCATCTCGATCCTGGAGACGATCCCGGACGCGATGATCGTGATCGACAGCCGCGGCATCATGCAGTTCTTCAGCAACGCCGCCGAGCGGCAGTTCGGCTACAGCGAAGGCGAAGCGATTGGCCAGAACGTCAACATGCTGATGCCGGAGCCGGACCGCACCCGCCACGATTCCTATCTCGAGCGCTATCGCGTCACCGGCGACCGCCGCATCATCGGCATCGGCCGCATCGTCACTGGCAAGCGCAAGGATGGCACCACGTTCCCCATGCATCTGTCGGTCGGCGAAATGCGCTCGGGCGGCGAGACCTTCTTCACCGGCTTCGTGCGCGACCTCACCGAGCAGCAGCAGACCCAGCATCGCCTGCAGGACCTGCAGTCGGAGCTGGTCCACATCTCGCGCCTGTCGGCAATGGGCGAGATGGCGTCTGCCCTGGCGCACGAGCTGAACCAGCCGCTGGCCGCCATCAGCAACTACATGAAGGGTTCACGGCGTCTGCTCACGGCCAGCACCGATCCCAACCGGGCGAAGATCGAGAGCGCGATGGATCGCGCGGCTGAACAGGCCATGCGCGCCGGCCAGATCATCCGCCGGCTGCGAGATTTCGTCGCGCGAGGCGAATCGGAAAAGCGTGTTGAAAGCATCACCAAGCTGATCGAGGAATCCGGCGCGCTCGGCCTCACCGGGGCGCGCGAACAGGGCGTCAGTTTGCAATTCGAGTTCGACCGCAGCCACCATCTCGTGCTCGTCGACCGCGTCCAGATCCAGCAGGTGCTGGTCAACCTGTTCCGCAACGCGCTGGAGGCGATGGCGGCATCAAAGCAGCGCCGCCTGGTGGCCTCGACGAGGCTGGTCGCCGACGACATGATCGAGATCGCCGTCGCAGATACTGGCCATGGTTTTGCCGAGGGCGTTGAGTCGAACCTGTTCCAGACCTTCTTCACCACCAAGGACACCGGGATGGGCGTCGGGCTTTCGATCAGCCGCTCCATCATCGAGGCGCATGGCGGGAAGATGTGGGCAGAGAACAACCCTTCCGGCGGCGCGACGTTTCGCTTTACCTTGCCTGCCGTACCGAACGAGAGCCTGAGCGATGCCTAGGGGAAAAGTCTACGTCATCGACGATGATGAGGCGATGCGGGATTCGCTGCAATTCCTGCTCGGCTCCGCCGATTTCGAGGTCACGCTGTTTGAATCGGCGCTGGTATTCCTCGACAGGCTCGGCGGTCTCGATTTCGGCTGCGTCGTTTCGGACGTACGCATGCCCGGCGTGGACGGCATCGAAATGCTGCGCCGCCTCAAGGGTCTCGGCTGCCACTTTCCGGTCATCATCATGACCGGACATGGCGACGTGCCGCTGGCGGTAGAGGCCATGAAGCTCGGCGCAGTCGATTTCCTGGAAAAACCGTTCGATGACGATCTCCTGATCTCGATGGTTGATTCCGGGCTGAAGCGCGCCGAGCCGGAGGCGAAACAGGAGGCGATCACCCGTGAAATCGCCGAGCGGATCGCGACCTTGAGCCCGCGCGAACGCCAGGTGATGGACGGGCTGGTGGCCGGCCTCTCCAACAAGGCGATCGCGCGCGAATACGACATCAGCCCACGCACCATCGAGGTCTACCGGGCCAATGTGATGACCAAGATGCAGGCCGGCAGCCTGTCCGAACTGGTACGGCTGGCGATGCGGGCCGGCGCGCTGAAGGATTGAGGCAGATCAAGCCGTCGCATCCGATCTCTGTCATAAAATCCGGATGCTTCGAGCGAATGAACCCGGAATTTGCGGGAGTCGGTGATGCCGCCTTCACCGGCCAAGACCATGATCTATGTTGTCGACGATGATACCGACGTTCTCGGCTCGCTGCAGTTCCTGCTCGAGACCGACGGCTTTGACGTGCGCACCTTCAAGAGCGGCGCGGCGCTGCTGGGGGATGAGTCGTCGCAGGCCGCCGATTGCTTCGTGATCGATTACAAGATGCCGAACATGAACGGGCTCGACCTGGTCAGGCGGCTGCGCCATCAGGACATTTCGGCCCCGATCATCCTGATCACGGGCTATCTCGACGAGCAGATTTCGCAGCGGGCCGCGGCCGCCGGCGTCCGCCATGTCCTGCGCAAGCCGCTGCTCGATGACAGCCTGGCCGGCCATATCAGGGGCGCACTGAGCGAGCGCGATACTCGCCACTGACCTAATTGACGGCGGCCGCCTCCGGTAAACTACGTAAGGGCTCCCCCTTAAGGCATCGGACCAAATTTCGTGCCGCACGGTTCCCCACTACGGTTTGGACATCCCGGAACGAGGAGATGCCCAAATGCTCACCCAGTCGATCAGTACTTCTTCACCCATCGGCCGCAAGGTTGCTCCCCTTCCCTGCGCAACAACCGACCGGTTCGGTGTGCTGACCGGGCATGCGGGCCTCGTCGCCACCGAATTCACCTATCGCAAGGACGAGGAGATCTACGGCGAAGATGAGACGGCGGAATATGTCTACCAGGTGATTCGCGGCGCGGTGCGCACCTACAAGCTGCTCTCCGACGGCCGCCGCCAGATCGGCGCCTTCCATCTGCCGGGCGACGTGTTCGGCCTCGAATCCACCTCGACCCATCGCCTCGCCGCCGAAGCCATCCTCGATACCACCCTGCGCCTCGTGAAACGCAAGAGCCTGGAACAGTCCGCCCAGAACGATGTCCGCGTCGCCCGGGATCTCTGGTCGATCACTTCAGGCGAACTGCAGCACGCAGAGAATCACATGCTGCTGCTCGGCCGCAAGACCGCGATGGAGCGCGTAGCCACCTTCCTGCTGGAAATGGATGGACGCCTTGCCAGGACCGGCATGATCGCAC
>Ga0187815_10000255_pt1 | contig 26660 bp, 27 predicted proteins | sample NC_S_5_FD_132962 | JGI IMG/M metagenome (GOLD analysis project Ga0187815, IMG submission 132962) | Wetland sediment microbial communities from Neuse River Estuary, North Carolina, USA - ASW-S_5 | ecosystem: Environmental > Aquatic > Freshwater > Wetlands > Sediment | place: USA: North Carolina...
CTTGGTCTCGATGACCTTCTTGCCGCGGTAGTAGCCGTCGGCGGTGACGTGGTGGCGCAGGTGCACCTCGCCGCTGGTCGGATCGGTGGACAGCTGCACGGTCTTCAGCTTGTCGTGCGCGCGACGCATGCCACGGGTGGACGGGGTACGGCGGCTCTTGGCAACGGCCATGGTAGTTCTCCAACTGAACCTGATGTTCGGTATCTGATGATCGGAACCGCAAGACCCCGACCGGCTTACTTCTTCAGTTCGCGCAACACCGCGAACGGATTGTTCTCTTGTTCCGTGGCATCGCCCTGCCCGGCCGCACCGCGATCGATGACCGCGTCGGGCAGGCTGCTGTCCGGATTCACCGGCACCAGCGGCAAGACCAGCAGCAGTTCGTCCTCGATCACGTCCGCCGGATGCAGGCGACCGTCTTCGGCCACCAGCAGCGGCTCGCAACCGGGCGGCAAGCCCGCCTCGTCGCGCTCCCGCCGGATCAGACCGAGCCGGTTGTCCACCGTCACCGGCAACACGAACGGCTCCAGCGTGCGCTGGCAGATCATCGTCAGCGGCGCCTGTGCATGGACATCCACATAGTCCGTACCCAGCTCGTCGCGGCCGAAATCCAGCCGAAAGCTCACTTCGCCTTCGCTGCCGGCCAGTGCGCTGCACAAGCGCTCCAGCGCGGCCACAGGCATCGATCCTTCGAACGAACGCCGCGCCGAGACCATGCGCCAAGCGTCCACGGACTCTGGCAGTGTCACGGACATAATCGGTAAATGGTAAATTCCTGAACGACCGAAGTCAACAGACGGATCAAGCGCTTGCGTCATCCGCCTGCCACCGTCTGGGCCGCGCATTTTGCCTCATGCGCCCCGCTTGCGGCAGACTGCACGCCCACTCCATCCGGGCCTTGCCGTTTGAACCTTTCCTTGACGTTCGGCGTGCTCGCGCTGCTGGTGCTGGTCATCGCGGCGGCCTGGGCGCTGTCCTCGCGCCGCTGGCAGAACCGGCGCGCCGCCGACCTGCAACAGTTGCTCGATCTGGCCGACCGGCTGGAAACCGACCTGAAGAGCTGCCGCACCGGCCTGCAGCAGGCGCATGCGGTGATGGCGATCAATCCGGACCTGCCCGGCGCCAGTGAGCAGGACGCCCGCCAGGCGGTCGATGCCGGGCTGCAGGCGCTGCTGCGCCAGCGCATCTGGATCCGCGACCACGCCGCCCGCGCCAGCCAGCATGAACTGGACGAGACCGCCGCCGCGATGCGCGCCAGCCGCGACCGCCTGCAACCGCTGCTGCAGGCGCTGAACGCCGCCCAGCGCGACCTGGACAGCGCGATGCGCGAACACATCCACCGCGACGCCGAATGAGCCCTGCCCTGCCCCGCATCGTGCTGGCCTCCACTTCGCGCTACCGCGCCGAGCTGCTGCGCCGGCTGCTGCCTGATTTCGAGCAGCGCGCACCCGGCACCGACGAGGCCGCCATGCCCGGCGAGGCGGCGGACGCACGGGCGGCGCGGCTCGCCGTCGCCAAGGCCGTGGCGGCTGCCGACGGCCTGCGCGATGCGCTGGTGATCGGCTCCGACCAGGTCGCCGAACTGGACGGCGAGATGTTGGACAAGCCCGGCAGCGCGGCGAATGCCCATGCCCAGCTCGCCGCCAGTTCCGGTCGCGTGGTGCATTTCCACACCGCACTGTGCCTGCTCGACACGCGCAACGGCCGCCAACAGATCCACGTCGACCGCACCTGTGCGCACTTCCGCACGCTCACCGCTGCGGAAATCGAGCGCTATGTGGCTCGCGAACAGCCGCTGGACTGCGCCGGCAGCTTCAAGTGTGAGGGCCTGGGCATCAGCCTGTTCGAGCGCATCGACAGCGAGGATCCCAGCGCACTGATCGGCCTGCCGCTGATCGCGCTGGCGGGGCTGCTGCGGACGGCGGGCGTGGCCGTGCCGTAAGGGCCTGTGACGGACCGCGCAGGCTGCCGTTACTCTGCGCGCAGGACACAGGGGAACAGCGCATGAACATGGAAACGATCTGGCATTACGCGGATCCCCATGGCCGGCAGCAGGGGCCGATGTACATCGGCCTCCTGATGGCCGCATTCACCGAACGCCAGCAGGCGCTGCACGACGTGGTGGCGAGCACCCTGGTGACGGATCGCTGGGCCTTCACCGACCATCCGGAGCGACAGAGCCAGACTGCCGGCTGCCTGGTCGCGTTGCTGATCGGCGCGCTCCTCATCGTGCCGGTAATCGCGATTCCCGCCTACCAGGGCTACGTGCAGCGTGCGCAGATCGCCGGTGCGATCGCGCAGGCCATGCCGCCGGAGCAACTCGTCGACCAAGCATGGCTCGCGAACCGGCGATGCCCAGGCAATGGTATGGCCGGCATCTGTGATGCGGACAGCTACGCCAGCGGGCAATTGCAATCCATCAACGTCGACAACATGTAAAGAGAGCGACAGCTGTGCGCTGGAACTCACACTGCGCGCACCGGGTCAGTCCATGCTCGACGGCAAGCGCGTCTGGCTGACGATGGACAAGAATGGCGGCGTCACGCCGACCTGGCATTGCAGCTCCGAACTGCCGAACCGTTACCTGCCGATGAATTGCCGCGAGCCCGATCGATGAGCCAAGCCCAGCCCGCCACCCCGCCCGCCGACGAACTGCGCCAGCGCCTCGCCGCTGCCGAAGTGCAACTCAACCGCGTGGTGCTGGGCAAGGCGCTGCAGGTGAAGCTCGCGCTGGCCTGCCTGGTCGCCGGCGGCCACTTGCTGCTGGAAGACGTGCCTGGCGTGGGCAAGACCACGCTGGCGCACGCGCTGGCGGCCAGCTTCGCGCTGGAATTCCAGCGCGTGCAGTTCACCAGCGACCTGCTGCCTTCGGACATCCTCGGCGTCAGCATCTACGAGCGCGAGACCGGCCAGTTCCGCTTCCATCCCGGCCCGATCTTCGGCGGCCTGCTGCTGGCCGACGAGATCAACCGCGCCACGCCGAAGACGCAGAGCGCGCTGCTGGAGGCGATGGCCGAGGGCCAGGTCACCGTGGACGGCGAGACCCATGTGCTGCCGCAACCGTTCTTCGTGGTCGCCACGCAGAATCCGCTGGACCTGGCCGGCACCTTCCCGCTGCCCGACTCCCAGCTCGACCGCTTCATGCTGCGGTTGTCGCTGGACTATCCCGATCCCGCCGCCGAGCGCGAACTGCTCACCGGCGTCGACCGTCACGATCTGCTGGCCACGCTGAAGCCACAGCTGGACGGCGCCGCCCTGCTCGCGCTGCGCCGGCAGACGCAGGCGATCGCCGCCAGTCCCGCCCTGCTCGATTACCTGCAGGCGCTGCTCGCCGCGAGCCGCCGCCATGCCGAGATCCGCTCGGGACTGTCGCCGCGCGCCGGCCTGTCGCTGCTCGCCGCGGCACGTGCCTGGGCGCTGCTGGACGGCCGCGCCTACGTGCTGCCGGAAGACCTGCAGGCGCTGTTCGTGCCGCTGGCAGCGCACCGGCTGGTGGCCGCGCGCGGCATCGGCGGCGAGGCGCTGGCGCGCCAGCTGCTCGCCGAGGTGGCGGTGGATTGATGCGCGCTGTCTTGCGCAGGTTCGCCGAAAGGGCCGAACGCCGCCTGCCCGCGCTCACCCGCCTGCGCCAGCCCGAACCGCTGCCGATCGAACTGGGCCGGCGCCGCATCTACATCCTGCCCACCGCGTTCGGCCTCGGCTTCGGCGTGCTGTTGCTGGTGATGCTGGTGGGTGCGCTGAACTACGCCAACAACGCGGCGCTGCCGCTGACCTGCATGCTCGGTTCGGCCGCCGCGGCGAGCATGCTGCTGGCGTTCCGCGCCCTGGACGGCCTGTGCCTGCGCAGCATCCGCGCCGGCCACGCCATCGCCGGCGAACCGTTGGAACTGGTGCTGGACTTCGCGGCGTCGCGGCCCCGCGAAGCCGTGCGCCTGGACTGCGCCGGCGAGTCGCTCGCCTTCGCTCTGCAGGGCAGCGCGGAGCTGCGGCTACGGCTGGCCACCACCCGGCGCGGCTGGCAGCCCCTGCCGCGGCTCAGGCTGTGGAGCACCTGGCCGCTGGGCCTGTTTCGCGCCTGGAGCTGGCTGCATCCGCAGCACTCCGTACTGGTGTGGCCGCGCCCGGAAAGCGCCGGCCCGCCACCGCTGCTGCCCGGCGATGCGCGCGAACGCCTGCGTCCGCAAGCCGGCGAGGAACTTGCCGCGCTGCGCGACTACCGCCGCGGCGATGCGCCCAGGCACATCGCGTGGAAGGCCAGCGCCCGCCACCACGACCTGCTGGTGAAGGATTTCGAGCGTCCCGAGCCGCGCGAAACCTGGCACCTGGACTGGCACGCGCTGCGCACGCTGGACCGCGAAGCGCGCATCGCCCGGCTGGCGCGCTGGCTGGGCGAAGCGGAGGCGCAAGGCCGGCGCTACAGCCTGCAGCTGCCGAACGAGCGCATCGACGTCGGTAGCGGCCCGTCCCACTATGCACGCTGCATGAGCGCGCTGGCGGTGCTGCCGTGACGAGCACGGCTACCACGACGCTCGATGCACGCAGCTTCGACCTGGTCGCGCTCGGCCTTGTCGCCGTGCTGGCCCTGCATGCACCCCACCTGCCGTGGTGGTTGAGCGCCACGCTGGCGCCGATCCTGTGCCTGCGCTGGTGGCAGCGCCGCCACCGCCGCGCGCGCACACCGGTCTGGCTGAAGCTGCCGCTGCTGGCCGCACTGCTGCTGGCCATCGTGAGCTGGTACGGCAGCCTGTTCGGCCAGGCGCCCGGCGCCGCGCTGGCGGTGGGCCTGCTGGTGATGAAACTGCTGGAAACCGAGTCGGTGCGCGACGCTCGCGTGGGTATGAGCTTCGCCTGCTTCACCCTGATGGCCGCCCTGCTGTTCGACCAGAGCCTCACCGCCACCACCACGGTGGCGCTGGGCCTGCTGCCGCCGCTGGCCGCGCTGCGCTCGCTGGAACCAGGCCGGCGGCCACCCGCCGCATGGTGGCGCGAGCTGCTCCCCGGCCTTGGCCTGCTTGCCGCCGCCTTGCCGCTGGCGTTGCTGGCGTTCCTGCTGCTGCCGCGGCTGAACTCGCCGCTGTGGGGTGCGCCGAACACCGGCGAGCAGCGCACCGGCCTCAGCGACCGCATGACACCGGCCGGCTTCACCCAATTGCTGGTCGATGACAGCCCCGCGCTGCGGGTGAGCTTCGACGGCCCGCCGCCACCGCCCGGCCAGCGCTATTTCCGCGCCTTCGTGATGAGCCATTACGACGGCAGCAGTTGGACCTACCGCGACGTGGCCAACCAGCCGCCGGTACCGGTCGAAGCCGGGCAAACCATCCGCTACCACGTCAGCCTGGAGCCGACCCGGCAACGCGTGCTGCCCACGCTGGACGTGCCGCTGGCCGCACCGCCCGGCGCAAACCTGCGCCGCGATCGCGTGGTGATCGCCGACAAGCCGGTGGACAGCCTGCGCGACTACACGCTGGATTCCGCCATCCGCTACCGGCTGGAACCGCAGCTCGGCCAGCGCTCTGCCCGCTGGCTGCAGCTGCCCGCCGGCTTCAATCCGCGCACGCTGGCGCTGGGCCGCTCGTGGCGAGCGCGTTACGGCAACGACGACGACGCCATCGTGCAGGCTGCGCTCGCGCTGTTCCACGACGGCGGCTTCCGCTACACGCTGACACCGGCGCCGCTGGGTCGCGACGCGATGGACGATTTCCTGTTCGACACCCACGAAGGATTCTGCGAGCACTATTCGTCGGCCTTCACCGTGTTGATGCGCGCCGCCGGCATTCCGGCCCGTGTGGTCACCGGCTACCAGGGCGGCTACTGGAACGCGATGGGGCACTACCTGCTGGTTCGCAACTCCGACGCGCACGCCTGGGGCGAAGTGTGGCTGGCCGGGCGCGGCTGGGTGCGGGTCGATCCCACCGCGGCGGTGCGGCCCCAGCGGATCAGCCTGGGCGCCGCCGCCGCAGTGCCCGGCCAGCTGCCGTGGTACCAGAGCGGCTGGCTGCAGTCGCTGCGTAACCACTGGGACATCGTCAACCGCTGGTGGAACCTGAGCGTTAATGGCTTCGATGCGCTGCGCCAGCGCGGACTGCTGAAGCCGTTCGGCATTCGCGAGGCGGACACGTCCAAGCTTGTGCTGCTGCTGGCGATCGGTTGCGCGCTGTGCATGGCTGCCGGCTTGGCGTGGGTGTGGCGGCGGCGCGAACCGGAAGATGCTGCGCGCGCCGCGCTGCGCCAGTTGGAACGCAAGCTGGCGCGGCTTGGCGTGGCACGAAGGCCCGGCGAAGGGCCGCGGGACTACCTGCAACGCGCCGCCCACGCGCTGCCGGCGCAACGCGACAGGCTGACCGAACTGATGCACCGCTACCTTGAACTGCGCTATGCCCGTCCTGGGCCGACGACTGAATCCCTGCGTGCGCTGCGACGCGCGGTACGGGATTTTCCTGTCGTCCGCATGGTCAAATGAGCGTTGATAGGGTTGTGCACACAAACATCCATGATGGAGAAACCGCCATGTCCCTCTACCGTCCCCTCGCGCTAGTCGCGGCCGTCGCCCTGCTGGGCGGCTGCGCGACCATTCCGCAACCGCTGCAAGGCAACTACACCGCCATCTCCAGCACTGCTGCCCAGCAGGGTGGCGCCGGCGGCACCCGCGTGCGCTGGGGTGGCGAGATCATCAAGACCGAGCCGGGTCCGCAGCAGACCTGCTTCTACGTCCTGGCGCGTCCGCTGGACAGCCAGGCACGGCCGGAACTCGGCCGCTCGGGTGGCGACCAGGGCCGCTTCGTGGCCTGCCACAGCGGCTTCTACGACCCCGAGGTATTCAGCCGTGGCCGCGAGCTGACCGTGACCGGCACCATCCACGGCACGGTGACGCAGAAGGTGGGCGACTACGACTACCCCTACCCGCGCGTGGAAGCCGACGTCGTCTATCTGTGGCCGAAGCGCCCGGTGTACGTGGAGACGCCCTACCCGCCCGGATTCTATGACCCGTTCTGGGGTCCCTGGGGTCCGTGGGGCTACGGCCCGTATCCGTACTGGGGCGGCCCGCGCGTGATCGTGGTGCGTCCGGCCCCGCCGCCGCCCAAGAAATAAGCGGCGTACGAACGAAAAAGCCGGCCCTGAGGGCCGGCTTTTTCGTTCCTGCCGAGGGGCACGGCTCAGCCCGGCGGCCAGTGCATGTGCCGGCCGGCCAGCAGGTGTACGTGCAGATGAAACACGGTCTGGCCGCCGTATTCATTGCAGTTGATCACCGCGCGATAGCCCTGCTCGGCAAAGCCTTCGCGCCTGGCGTAATCGGCCGCAGCCAGAAGCAGGCGTCCCAGCAGTGCCGCATCCTCTGGCGTGACATCGTCCAGCGTGGCGATCGGCCGCTTCGGAATGAACAACACGTGCACCGGCGCTTGCGGGTTCACGTCGCGGAAGGCCAGCAATTCGTCGTTCTCGTAGACGATGTCCGCCGGGATCTCGCGCCGGATGATCTTGCCGAAGATGGTGGCGCCCATAACGTTTTCTCCGTACCTCGCTCAGTCAAGCAGTTGGCGGCCGCCGAACGCATGCGCCAGCGTGCCGCGGTCCACGTATTCCAATTCGCCGCCCAGCGGCACGCCATGCGCCAGGCGGGTGGGCCGCACGTCGCCGGCGCGGGCCAGCTGTGCAAGGTAGTGCGCGGTGGCCTCGCCCTCCACAGTGGGATTGGTGGCGATGATGAGTTCCTCCACCTCGCCCTCGCCCAGCCGCTGCGCGAGCAGGGACAAGCCCAGTTCCTCCGGCCCCAGCCCGTCCAGCGGCGACAGCCGGCCATGCAGCACGAAATACTGGCCGCGATAGCCGGTGGCCTGCTCGATCGCGGCCAGGTCCACCGGCGACTCCACCACGCACAGCAGTTGGCGATCGCGGCTGGCGCTGGCGCAGATCGCGCACAAGGCTTCCTCGCTGAAGTTGCGGCAGCGCCCGCAATGCCCGATGCGCTGCATCGCCTCGCGCAGCGCATCGGCCAGCTTGAGTCCGCGCTCGCGATCGCGCTCCAGCAGATGGAACGCCATCCGCTGCGCGCTCTTGCCGCCCACGCCGGGCAGGCAACGCAACGCTTCGATGAGGTTGGCGAGGAGAGGCGAGGTGGTCATGGCAACCGGACTCGTGAGCGGGGACTCGGGATACGCCAGATCGAATCCCGCTTCCGCCCTGCGAATCCCTGCTCTCAGAACGGCATCTTGAAGCCTGGCAGCAGGCTCATGCCGGAGGTGACGTTGCCCATCTTCGCGCGGCTGGCCTCGGCGACCTTGTTCACCGCGTCGTTGATCGCGGCGGCGACCAGATCCTCGGCCATCTCCGGGTCGTCGGTGAAGGTCTGCCGGTCGATGGTCACCTTGCGCACCTCGTGCGCGCCGCTCATGGTCACGCTCACCAGGCCGCCGCCCGCGCTACCGGTGACTTCCAGCTTGGCGATCTCCTCCTGCGCGCGCTTCATGTCTTCCTGCATGCGCTGGGCCTGCTGCATCAGCTGGCCGATCTGACCTCTCATCGCACTACTCCGTCTTCAACTATTCAGGGGTTTCACCGACTGCGGCACCACGCGGGCGCCGAAGTCGCGTTTCATGGATTGCACGAAGGGATCGTCCTCGATCGACTGCTCGGCCACCGCCTGCGCCTCGTTGCGTGCCTGGGTGGCGCGTGCCGCCGGGGTGGCGGCGACGGCGGCCTTGTCGATGTCGACGAAGCGCAGGCGGATGCGCTCGCCCAGCGCCTGGCTGATGCGCTCCTCCATCTGGCTGACCATCGGCTCCACCGCCATGCCCATGTGCGCCGGCTGCAATGCCAGCACCAGGGTGTTGCCGTCGCGTTCGCGCAGCACCGCGTGTTGCGCCAGCACGCTGAACGGGCCGCGCAGGCCGGCCTGTTCGATCAGGCTTTCCCAGTGCGGCAGGCCGCCTGTGGTGGCCGGCGGCACAGCCGGGACGGACTCGCGTACAGCCGGCGCTGCGGCGGTGGCCGGCGGTGCGGTGCGATACGCCGGAGCCGGTGGCGGCGTGACCGGCGTGGCACTGCGTACGGGTGGCGCCGCGGGTCGCGGGGCCGGCGCCGCGCGCTCCGCCGCCGGACGCCCTGCCTCGTCACCGGGACGGAACGCCAGCATGCGCAGCAGCGCCATCTCGAAACCGGTGCGCGCATCGGGCGCCAGCGCGAGGTCGCGGCGGCCGCCGACGGCGATCTGGTAGTAGAGCTGCACGTCCTCCGGCGCGATGCGCGCGGCCAGCGCGTGCAGGGCCGCGCCGTCGGAGTCGTCGTCGACCCGATAGCCAGGGATCAGCTGGATCAGCTGCAGGCGGTGCAGCATGCCGGCGAGGTCGTCCAGCACGCCGCCGAAATCCGGCGAATACGAGGCGATCTGCGCACACTCGGCAAGCAGGCGCGTGCCGTCGCCGTCGGCCAGCGCGTCGAGCACGCCCAGCACCTGGCCGCGCGCGACGCTGCCCAGCATGGTGCGCACGTCGTCGGCATGCAGCGCGCCGCCGCCGTAGGCGATCGCCTGGTCCAGCAGCGACAGGCCGTCGCGCAGCGAGCCATCGGCGCCGCGCGCCAGCTCTTCGATCGCGGCGTCCTCGTAGGCGATGTTCTCGGCGCCCAGGATGTGCCGCATCTGGCCGGCGATCTGCTCGGGCAGCAAGCGCTTGAGGTTGAACTTCAGGCAGCGCGACAGCACCGTCACCGGCAGCTTCTGCGGGTCGGTGGTGGCGAGCAGGAACTTCACGTGCGGCGGCGGCTCCTCCAGCGTCTTCAGCAAGGCGTTGAAGGCCGGCTTGGAGAGCATGTGCACCTCGTCCACCAGGTACACCTTGAAGCGGCCGCGCGACGGCGCGTACTGCGCGTTCTCGATCACCTCGCGCACGTCGTCCACGCCGGTGTTACTGGCCGCGTCGATCTCCAGCAGATCCACGAAGCGGCCCTCGTCCACCGCCGTGCACACCGCGCACTCGCCGCAGGGATCGGCCGACTCGCCGCGTTCGCAGTTCAGCGATTTGGCGAAGATGCGCGCAATGGTGGTCTTGCCCACACCGCGGGTGCCGGTGAACAGGTAGGCGTGATGCATGCGCCCGGTGTCCAGCGCATTGGTGAGCGCGCGTACCACGTGCTCCTGCCCCACCAGTTCGGCGAACTTGCGCGGGCGCCATTTGCGGGCGAGGACTTGATAGGACATGCCTGACTACCTTGGGGCGAAGGTTGATTGTGCCAAGTCAGGTGAGGCAAGTCAGTAAAGGTGCCAAAGATATCGCAAGGTTGGCCCCCTCTCCCCGACCCTCTCCCCGATGGGGAGAGGGTGCGAACGTGCCGGGCGGGCTCGTTTTTGCCAGCCATCGGCAACCGGATGGTCGAGGTTCTTGAAAAGTCTGGTCCCAGAATGGCGGCGGCCCCGCCAGCCACACCCCGGCACCCGAATCATCCACTACCGTTGCTTCCTTCCGGACCTGGCGGGGTTTGCGGACTATCGTCGCGGGGGGACCGACGGGGCCACCATGGACGTTGGGCTTTCGAGCCCTGCGCGCCAGCCGGGGCCGTCGCGTATTTCGATCAACTGGCGGAGAGGGCGGGATTCGAACCCGCGATACGGGGATAAGCCGTATACACACTTTCCAGGCGTGCTCCTTCAACCACTCGGACACCTCTCCGCACGCAAAACCTTTGTCGCATCCCCCCCCGCACCGGGCGGGATGGTTCGGCTCGTCCTGAGCCTCACCCCTCACTTTCGTTCGGGGCCAGCCTGCAGCTGTCCAAATTCGTTCCTTACGAATTTGTCGAACCCGCGATACGGGGATAAGCCGTATACACAACTCCAGGGCATCCCGATTCAACCACTCGGACACCTCTCCGCACGCAAAACCTTCCTCTGCCGGCCAAACTGCTCCGGTCAAGAGGCGAAAGGATAGCGACCGCTGCGGCGACTGACAAGGGATGACAAGATTCAACCGGCATCCACATGCGGCGGCAGCGGCGCTTCCAGCGCGACGCGCTGCCCGGCCGTGGCAACCCGGTAGCCGCGCGCCGCCAACGCGGCGCCATCGGCCGCGCTGCCGTAGTGGTACAGCAGCAGGCGCGCGCGCAGCGCCGCGTCGTACTCGCGCTCGATGTCGTCGATGCCGGTGTGCGAGGGGTTACCGACCAAGCCGCAATCGTGCGCCACCAGCACGTCGCCGCCGGCATGCTGGGCCAGCGCCTCGGGAATCGGCCGGGTGTCGCCGGTGTAGACGAAGCTGCCTGGCAACGCCAGGCCGAACGAGGTGTTCGGTCGGTGGTGGCGGGTGGCGAATAGGTCGAACCACAGGCCGTCGAGCCAGAAGCCGCGCGTGCACGGCACCAGCCGGAACGCCTCCCAGAAATTCACCCCGCCCTCGGCCAGCACGCCGGGATAGTCGGCCACCCGCGTCTGCAGCCACGGCAACAGCGCCGCGTGCGCGAACAGCCGCGTGGTGCCGCGCAGGTGTTCGTCGAACCACAGCTTGATGAACAGGCCCTCCAGCCCTGCCACATGGTCCATGTGGGTGTGGGTGAGGTAGAGCGCAGGCGGCAGCGCGCCGTAGGCATCGAGGTAGCGGTCCAGCGTGTCCGGGCCGCAATCGATCAGCAGCACCGGCACGCCGTCGCGCTCCAGCACCACGGCCGAGGAGCCCAGCTCGCGCGCCGCATGCGCCGCACCGGTGCCGAGGAAATGCAGATGCCAGTTCATGCGCTGAAGGTAGCCTCGTAGGCGTCGAGGAGAGGTGTCCAGAGGGTCGCTCGGAACGCCGCCTCGCCCTGGGCGGTGGCGCCCAGCTTGACCAGCGAGCGATGCAGCCGCTGCAGGTTGGCCAGCCGCCAGCCTTCGGCCGGGCTGCGCAGGCGGCCGCGATCGAAATCGATCAGGTACAGCGCCGAAGTCGTCACCAGCACGTTGTGCGCGTTGAGGTCGGCATGCCAGATGCCGGCGCGATGGAAACGCGCGACCAGCGCTCCCACCTCGCGCGCCAGCTCCGCATCCAGCCGGCCGGCGGCGAGGCATTCAGCCAGCGTCTGCGCGTCGGTGATGCGCCGGGTGATCAGGTCGGCCTGGTAGAACAGGCCGCGCCTCTGGTAACGCGCGGCTACCGGCACCGGCCCAGGCAAGCCCAGGCGGGCGATCTCGGCCAGCAGGCGGAATTCGGTGAAGCAGCGCGTGGCGTTCGCCCCGCGCCACAGGTAGCGATCGCCCATCAGCGCAGCCACCATGCCGCCGCGGCGGTAATGCCGCAGCACGCATTCGCCGACCGCCGTGGCGATCAGTTGCACGCCGCCGCGGCCGCCCGCTTGCGAGCGCAGCGCACCGCGCTCGCGCCAGTGTTCCGGCACGAACCAGCTGGCGTCGACTTGTGGCGATGCCGTGGCGTCGAACAGAATCGCGCCATCGGCATCCATGCGCAGCTGTTCCCGCATCGATACTGCCGTCCATCAACCGATCATCTTCAGCGATTCTACATGCCCGTTCCTGCCTCGATTTGCCTGCTGCGCACCTCGGCCATCGGCGACGTCACCCATGTGGTGCCGCTGGTGCGCACGCTGCAGGCGGCATGGCCGCAGGCGCAGTTGACCTGGGTTGTGGGCAAGCTGGAACGCAAGCTGGTGGGCGACCTTCCCGGCGTGGACTTCGTCACCTTCGACAAGGCAGCGGGCTGGAACGGCATTCGCGCGGTGTGGAGCGTGCTGCGCGGCCGCCGCTTCGACGCGCTGCTGCAGATGCAGGTGGCGCTGCGCTCCAACCTGCTGAGCCTGGGCATCAAGGCGGACCGCCGCATCGGCTATGACGCGGCACGGGCGAAGGATCTGCATGGCCTCGTCGTCAACGAACGCATCCCCGCGCGCACCGGCGAGCACGTGCTCGATGCCATCGGCAGCTTCTGCGAGCCGCTGGGGCTCAGGCAAGCTGAAGTGCGCTGGGACATTCCGATACCCGACGAGGCGCATGCCTGGGCCGCGGAACAGCTGCCAGGCGATGCGCCCACCCTGCTGGTGAGTCCGACGTCCAGCCACGCGCTGCGCAACTGGCGGCCGGAGCGCTACGCGGCGGTGATCGATCACGCCGCGGCACGCGGCTGGCGCGTGGCCCTGGTGGGCGGCCCCTCGCCCGCCGAGCGCACGATGGCCGACGCGGTACTGGCGGCCTGCGCATCGGCGCTGATTGACCTTACCGGCAAGGACACGCTGAAAAGACTGCTGGCCCTGCTGTCGCGCGCGCAACTGCTGCTGACGCCGGATTCCGGTCCGATGCACATGGCCAACGCGGTGGGCACCAAAGTGCTGGGCCTGCACGCGGCGAGCAACCCGAACCGTTCCGGCCCCTATTCCGACCGCCGCTGGTGCGTGGACAAGTACGACGCGGCCGCGCGCAAGTATCTGCACAAACCGGCCAGCGCGATCGCCTGGGGCAGCAAGATCGAGTATCCCGGCGTAATGGACCTGATCGAAGCCGGCGACGCGATCGAGCGCTTCGACGCCGCCAGCGCGCACCTCGGGATCGGCTGACGCGGCCGGCGCGGCGGCGCCGGTCAGGAACCGGCGTGCACGGCATCGGGCGGGAAGGAAGGCGGCGCATCGCGCAGGTCGCTACCCCAGGCCCGGTCGGGCGTCGCCTGCAGCGAGAAGCGCAGCCGGCCGCCGTGCGTGGCGAACGCCGCCGGCAGCCACGGACGCGCATACGGCTTGCCGTCGAGCTGCAGGGTATGCACGTAGGGCGTGGCGGCCGAAGCGCCCGGCGCATCGATCACCACGTCGCCACCGCCGCGGTGAACGACGGCACGCTCGAACAGCGGGCTGCCGACGACTAGGTCCGCGCTGCCGGGAATCTCGGGATACAGCCCGAGCGCCGACCACACGTACCAGGACGACATCTCGCCCAGGTCGTCGTTGCCCGGGACGCCGTCGGGCGCGTTCTTCCATAACGCATTCACCACCGCACGCACGGCCGCCTGGGTCTTGTACGGCTGGCCGGCGAAATCGTAGAGCCAGGGCGTTTCCACCGACGGCTCGTTGTTCAATTCCGCATGCAGCGGCCCGGCGTTGGTGAAGGCCCAGCGTCCGTCGGCGTGACGGAAGAAGCGGTCCAGCCGCGCCGTCGCCTTGCCGTAGCCGCCCATCGCATCGAACAGGCCGTGCAGGTCGAACGGCACCATCCACACGTAGACCGCCGCGCTGGCCTCGACGAAGCCGTCGTCGGTGGACGGCGTGAAGGCGGGCCAGCTGCCGTCGGGGTTGCGGTTCTGGATGTAGCCGCCGTCGGGCGCGGCCTTCGGGTTGAACAGCTTGCGCCAGTAGCCGGCGCGCGCACGGAAGCGCCGCTGCCCTGCCCGGTCGCCCACGTCGGCGGCAAGTTCGGACAGCGCGAAGTCCGCCGTCGCATCCTCCAGCGTCTCGGCGGCGCCGCCCCAGGCGTGCGATTGGGTGGCGATGTAGTGCAGCTTCAGCCACTGGTCGAGCGACGGCCGCTGGCCCACGCATTCCACGTTGCAGCCGTCGTCCGATGCGTCGTGCGCGGTGGGCACGGTGGCGGCGCGGACCAGCGAGGCGTAGGCGCCGCGCAGGTCGAAGCCGCGTCCGCCGAACGCGTAGATGTCCGCCAGCGCGGGCACCGCGGGATCCCCGCTCATCACGTGGGTACCGCCGCTGTCGTGCGTCCAGCGGTCCCACTCGCCCCGGTTCTGCTGCGCCTGGTTGTAGAGCGACTGCGCGATGTCGCTGCCCACTTTCGGCATCAGCCAGGTCACCAGTTGCAGTTGCGAGCGGTACACGTCCCAGCCGGAGAAATTGGCGTACTGCGCCTGCTGACTGCCCTGCACGCGGTGGATCTTCTGGTCGAAGCCGCGGTATTCGCCGTCAACGTCGCTGAACACGTTCGGGTGCAGCAGGCTGTGGTACAGCGCGGTGTAGAACACCGTGCGCTGGTCGGCCGTGCCACCCTGGATGAGGATGCGGCCCAGCGCCCGGTTCCAGGCATCGCGCGCATGCTCGCGCACCTGCGCCAGCGTGGTCCCCGGTGGAATCTCGGCATCGAGGTTGGCGCGCGCATTCGCCAGGCTCACGTAGGAGATGCCCACGCGCATCGCCACCGGCCCCTTGCCCGGATCGAACGACACCCACACGCCCGAACCCTTGCCCACCGCCGGGAAGCCCTTGGCGTCGTAGCCGGTGCCGCCCTGCGCGGCAGTCGCACCGCCGTGCACCGCCGCATCCTGCCAGGCCCCGGTGGCGGTGAACGGCCGGTCGAAGCGGGCCACGAAGTAGAGCGTGTAGTAGCTGCGCTGGTCCGCCTTGGCCAGGTAGCCGCAGAAGTTGCCGCTGGTGACCGAGCCGCTGATCGTCCGCTGCGCCGGATCGATCCGCGCCTCGGCCGCGCTGCTGCCCACTTCCGAATCCGCGGTGCGGACCAGCAGGTTCGCCGGCTTGCCTGCGGGAAAGGCGAAGCTCGCGATGCCGCTGTGCATCGCCGCCGCCAGTTCCAGCCGCACGCCATTGGCCAGCGCCAGCCGGTAGTCGCCCGGCGCCACCCGCTCGTCGGCGTGGCGGAAGTCGGCGGCGTAGCGCGTGTCGTCGGTATCCGTCGCGGGCGAGGTGGTGACCGGCCGGGTGACCGGCATGACGGGAATGTCGCCGCTGGCTCCCGCGCAACCCGCGCCCGACAGGTGAGTGAGACTGAAGCCGCGGATGCGCCGGGCATCGAACTGATAGCCGCTGGGCGAGGCCGTGCGCGTGTGGTGCCCGCGCGTGTTCTCCGGACTCCACTGCAGCATGCCGAACGGCATGACGGCGCCTGGGTAGGTATTGCCGCCGTTGCTGCTGCCTATCAGGGGATTGACCGCATCGGCCGGTTGCGCGCCCGTCGCCGTCGCGCATGTCGCCGCCAGGGAAAGCAGACTGCCCGACACGATCAGGCCTGCGAGCGAGAAAAATTTAGACCCGGTGCCGTTCCGCTTGCGCATGAACATGAGTGGCATCCCCTTGAGGCGACCGTGGGGTTTTGGATCGATCCAAAACGAAACCGAAATCTAGCCCAAGGCCTGCCGGGAATCCAGTTGCGCAGCAGCATCCCGCCGCGCGGCCCGGGAGGCGGGCCGCGGAAACACGAGCAGCCGGCTCAGCGGCCGGCGCGGTAGTCCTGGTAGGACTTCTCTTCCACCAGTTGCGAGCCGAGCTTGACGTTGATCTCGCGCTTCACCGCCGCGCGCTCGTCATTGCGGAAGTACACCGAGCGCGCCAGCTCGATGAACCCGGCATCGAAGGCCTGCGCCTTTTCCTTGAGGCGGATCTCGTCTTCGATCTCCCACAGCGCCTCGTTCACGGCGAGCAGGCGCGCACGCTCGTCACGGATGTCGGACTTCGACGCGGGATGCGCGGCCCAGGTGGCATTGAGCAGGTCGAGCTCGTTGCGTACGTTGGCCAGCTTCGCCGGATCGGCGATGCGCTGCGACTTGATTTCGAGAATGGTGATCTTGTCGATCAGCTCACCGTAGGACACCGGGGTCTGGATCAGGCTCATGGCGGGGCTCCGGAATCGTTGGTTCAGGCAGTGTGTGCGGGATGGAAGGCGCCTTGGCGCAGGAGTTCGCAGACCGTGCGCACGTTGCCGTCCAGCGCGCGGTCGCGGTGCAGGAAGTCGATGTGCTTGCGCAGCGTGGCGTGGGCGCGGCGCACGTCGGTGCCGGCGTGGAAATCGCTGGTGCCCGCCAGCGCCTCGGCCAGCTGGTGCACTTCGGAGACGAACTGCTCGTGGTGCGCCTGGCCTTCGCGCGGCGCATTGGCCACCTTCGCCGCCAGCGCCTGCCAGCCGCCGCGCTGCGCGAGGCGGCGCGCGGCGTTGAGCATTTCCTGGCGGTAGTCCAGCGCCTGCGCGGCGGTGTATAGCTCCAGCGCGATCACGTAGCCGAGGTCTTCCATCATCTCCAGCACGTGGCGCGCCTCATTGGCGCCCATCGAGACGTGGTCCTCGGCGTTCGCGCTGGTCGGCACCGAATACACGCTGGCCGGATGCGCGCGGGTGGCGAGGTCGTTGACCAAGGCCGCAGCGGTGTACTGCACGATCATGAAGCCGGAATCCGTGCCGTCCTCGTTGCCGGTGAGGAAGGCCGGCAGACCGTCGTTGGTCGCCGGGTCGACCAGCTTGTTGAGGCGCCGCTCGGAGATCGAGGCCAGCACCGGGATCGCCGCCTTCACGTAGCTCATCGCCAGCGCCAGCGGCATGCCATGGAAGTGGCCGGCGGAGATCACCTGCTCCTCGATGAAGCTTGCCCCTTCCGCATCCGGGAAGATCAGCGGGTTGTCGGTGACCGCGTTCAGCTCGATGTCGAACACGCGGCAGGCCTGCGCCCAGGCGTCACGCACTGCGCCATGCACCTGCGGCATGCAGCGCAGGCAGTAGGCGTCCTGCGGCTGGTGCTTCTTGCCGCCCTTGAACGGCAGGAAGCGCGCATAGAACGCTTCGCGGCCGTGACGCTGGTTGGTCGGCACCCAGTTCCAGCCGATGTCGAAGCTGAGCGCCTGGTCGTCCGGCTCGCTCCACGCCTCGGCAGACCACGGCCTGAAGTGCGGCACCAGGTGATAGGGGATGTCGACCAGGGTGGAGCCCTGCAGCAGCTCGCGCACATGCGCGGCCACCGCGGTCTGGCCCGGATGCGGGCGCAACGCGTGCACCTCGGGGCGCAGCGCGCCGCTGCGGCCGGCGAAGGCGTCCAGCGTCATCGCCGCAGCGAGGTCGGCGGCATCGAGCAGGCACTCCAGATCGTGCAAGGCCAGCGCACCGGTGGCCAGCATCTGCGCGGTGCCATTGTTGAGCGCCAAGCCTTCCTTGAACGACAAGCGCACCGGCGCGAGGCCGGCGCGCTGCAGTGCCTCGGCGCCCGGCAGACGCTCGCCCTGGTAGAACGCCTCGCCGCCGCCGAGCAGCACGATGGCCAGGTGCGAAAGCGGCGCGAGGTCGCCACTGGCGCCCACCGAACCCTTCTCCGGCACCACCGGCACCACGCCCGCGTTGAGCATCGCGGCCAGGGCTTCCAGCGTCTGCACGCGGATGCCGGAATGCCCGCGCATCAGCGTGTTGATGCGGATCAGCAGCATCGCGCGCACCACGTCGGTGCCGAACGGCTTGCCCACGCATACCGCGTGGGTGGTGATCAGGTTGTGCTGCAGCTCTTCCAGCAGCGTGCCTTCCGGCGCCTCGGTGCGGCTGCCCGGCAGCTCGTCGCGCACGCGATGCGCGCCGAGCAGCTTGTCGGCATTGCTGCCGAAACCGGTGGTGACACCGTAGGTGGGTTCGCCGCAGTTGACCTTGTCGGCGAGGAAATCCGCCGCGCGCTGCACGCGCTGCAACTGCTTCGCATCCAGCGCCACGTTCGCGCCGCCGCGGGCCACTGCCACCAGCTGCGCCCGGGTCAGGCTGCTGCCATCGAGAAGTATGGTTTCGCTCACAAATGCTCCAACAGGCTCATGCGCCCAACGATGCGGTCATTCCGGTGAAGGTGGGAATCCATCCTTCAATCCTGCGAATCTTCCCAGAGATCGCGCCATTCCGGGTTGGTCGTCTCAATCAGTTCCAGCTTCCATGCCCGGTTCCATTTCTTGAGTTGCTTCTCGCGCACAATGGCCGAAGGAAAGTCGGGCCAGAACTCAAACCACGCCAAACGCTTTACGCCATGGCGTTTGGTGAAGCCCTCGACCAGACCTTCGCGATGCTCCCATGCGCGCAACTTCAGATTTCCCGTCACGCCGGTATACAGGGTGGCTCGTTCGCCACTGGCCACGATGTAGACGGCGGGTTGCTTCGAAGTCATCCATGCCTCCGTGCCGTTTCCCGGATCCCTGACGTCATTCCCGCGCAAGCGGGAATCCATTTGGCCTTGGCCGCAAGCGAAAATGGATGCCCGCTTGCGCGGGCATGACGTCGAGGCCTATTCGGCGTCGGCGTCATCCATCCATACTCATTTCAGCCCATCGCGGCGGCCTGCTCCAGCTCCACCCGCAGCGTCTTGACCAGTTCGGTGCGCGCCACTTCGAACTGGTCGCCGCGGCGCAGATCCTTCACCGTGACCACGCCCTTGGCCAGCTCGTCCTCGCCCAGCACCACGGCGAAGCGGATGCCGGCGCGGTCGGCGTACTTGAACTGCTTGCCCAGCTTGCCGCCTTCCAGCACTACCTCGGTGGCGATGCCGGCGCTGCGCAGCTCGCCGGCCAGCGCGAGGTAGGCCGGCAGCTGCGCCTCGTCCATCTGGGTCACCAGCACGTCCACCGTGCTCTGCGCGGTATGCACCAGGCCGGCTTCGCGCAGCTGCCAGTACAGGCGGCTGAGGCCGATCGAGATGCCGACGCCGGGCAGGTGCGACTTGGTGTACTGGCCGGCGAGGTTCTCATAGCGGCCGCCCGAGCAGATCGAGCCGATCTGCGGGTGTTCGTTGAGCGTGGTCTCGTAGACCGTGCCGGTGTAGTAGTCGAGGCCGCGCGCGATCGACAGGTTCAGCGCGTAATGCGTCTCCGGCACGCCGAGCGCATGGATCAGGCCCAGCACTTCCTTCAGCTCGGCACGACCCTGCTCCAGCGCCTCCGGGCCGGCGCCCAGCGCATCGAGCTTGTCGAAGGCGTCCTGCAGCGACGTGGAGCGCACCTGCACGAAGGCGAGGATCTTTTCCGCCACCGCAGGCGCCAGGCCGAAGCCCTCGCCGGTGAGCGTGTCGCGCACATAGTCGGCGCCGCGCTTGTCCAGCTTGTCCACCTCGCGCAGCACCAGCATCTGCTGCTCGGCGTCGGCCACGCCCAGGCTCTCGAAATAGCCGCGCATCAGCCTGCGGTTGTTGAGCTGGATGGTGAACGGGCCGATCGCCAGCTCGCGGAACACGCTGTAGATCACCGCCGGCAGCTCGGCGTCGTAGCGGATCGACAGGCTGTCCTTGCCGATCACGTCAATGTCGCACTGGTAGAACTCGCGGAAGCGGCCGCGCTGGGCGCGCTCGCCGCGGTACACCCGCTGCATCTGGTAGCGGCGGAACGGAAAGCTCAGCTCGCGTTCGTGCTCGGCCACGTAGCGCGCCAGCGGCACGGTGAGATCGAAGCGCAACGCCAGCTCCGGTTTCTCGCCCTGCTCCAGCGAACCGGTGGACTGCACGAAATACACCTGCCGCTCGGTCTCGCCGCCGGACTTGGTGAGCAGGATGTCGGCATATTCGATCGCCGGCGTCTCCACCGGCAGGAAGCCGAAGCGCTCGTAGTTGCGGCGGATCGTGTCGAGCATGCGCTGGAACGCGATCTGGTCGAGCGGCAGCAGCTCGAGTACGCCGGGCATGGTGCGGGCCGGGGTAAGCGCCATGGAAACCTCTGTGACGGGATGGAATCGCCACGCGGCGACAGCCGCCAAGGTTAACAGATGGCCCCGCGGCCTCCGCAGCCAGCGACGACCTGTTGCCAAGCCATGCCGCCATCATTAAGATACGCGGCTCCCACGGGGTGTAGCTCAGCCTGGTAGAGCGCTACGTTCGGGACGTAGAAGTCGCAGGTTCAAATCCTGTCTCCCCGACCAAGTTTCAACGTGAAGCCGGCCTTGCGCCGGCTTTTTCGTGTGCGCGGTTCACCACAAAGTCGCGATCTTCATTCCCGGCCAGGTTCGGGAGCAACCGGGATTGCGATGTTCCCTTCAGGGTCCATCGCACACCAACCCCGACGGAGGGTGACCTTTGCCCCGTTGTCCAACGGGCCTCCCCAAGGGGTACATGCCATCGCTTCCACCCCATTGTCAAGGTGAACATGCAAGCGTGCGTATGTGCCTCCGCTCAAGCCGGAGCCCTGGATGACTTCCGAGCTTTCCACAGTGCCTACGAGCTGGGCAGCGCCACGATAGATGTCGTGATCCGGGGCAAACAGACCGGCAATGCACGCCAACGCAAGCGAAAGCAGCAACGCATAGGCGAGCCACTGTTCCTTCGAAAGCTTTCGATGCATTGGGTCAGCCCTGCACTGCCAGGGCCGCCACCCGGTCCAGCTCGGCGTCGACGAAGCCCGCCTCCAGCCGCGCCGGCCGGTTGAAGGGGCCGCGCAGGCTGATGCCGAGGTAATCACGTAGCAGGCCGAAGAAATGCTCGAAGGGATCGATGCCGTCGCGCTCGCAGCACCAGCGGTACCAACGCGTGCCGGCAGCCACGTGGGCCACTTCCTCGCGCAGGATCACTTCCAGCACGGCGATGGTGCGCTCGTCGCCGGCGTGGCGCAGGCGCTCGATCATGCCCGGCGTCACGTCCAGTCCGCGCGCCTCCAGCACCCTCGGCACCAGGGCCATGCGTGCGGTGTCGGAGTGCGCAGTCTTCTCGGCCATTTCCCATAGGCCGTTATGGGCATCGAAGTCGCCGTAGGCGTGGCCCAGTTCGCCCAGCCGCGCGGTGAGCAGCGCGAAGTGGCGCGCCTCGTCGTGCGCACAGCTGGCCCAGTCGCGGTAGTAGGCCTCCGGCATGCCGCGGAAGCGGTACACCGCATCCCAGGCGAGGTTGATCGCGTTGAATTCGATGTGCGCCACCGCGTGCACCAGCGCGGCACGGCCTTCGGCACTGCCGAGACCGCGCTGCGGCACCTGGCGGGCGCTGACCAGCTGCGGTTTCAACGGACGGCCAGGCACGCCGATCGGTTCGGGTGGCGGTGTGGCCAAGCCGGGACGCAGTTCGCCAGATTGCACGGCGGCCCAGACGGCGTGGGTGAAGCGCAGCTTTTCGGCCGGGTCGGTGGCGTCGAGACAGGCCTTGGCGGCGATGTGGAGGTTGGTCATGGAGTCTTTCGCAAGAACCGCCCCTCACCACGACCCTCTCCCCCCAAGGGAGAGAGGGAGCAAGGCGTGACATCACGCAGTGCGGCGCGCGGCCTTGGCGTCGTCCGAACGCAGCATCTCGATCTGCTGCAGGTAGTGCTGGTCGAGGCCGGTGATGTATTCGCCGTTGAAGCAGGACGCATCGAAATGCTTCAGCGATTCGTTGCCGTCCTGCACGGCCCACACCAGGTCCTTGAGCTCCTGGTAGATCAGCCAGTCGGCGCCCAGCATCTGCTGCACCTCCGCTTCGGTCTTGCCGGCGGCGACCAGCTCGCTGGCCGAGGGCATGTCGATGCCGTACACGTTCGGGTAGCGCACCGGCGGCGCGGCGGAGGCGAAGTACACGTTCTTCGCGCCGGCGTCGCGCGCCATCTGGATGATCTGCCGTGAGGTGGTGCCGCGCACGATCGAGTCGTCCACCAGCAGCACGTTCTTCTTGCGGAATTCCAGGTCGATCGCGTTGAGCTTGCGGCGCACCGATTTCACGCGGTCGCCCTGCCCCGGCATGATGAAGGTGCGGCCCACGTAGCGGTTCTTGACGAAGCCCTCGCGGAACGGCACGCCCAGCACCTCGGCCAGCGCACTGGCGGCGGTGCGCGCGGTGTCGGGAATCGGAATCACCGCGTCGATGCCGTGGTCGGGCCGCTCGCGCAGGATCTTCTCGGCCAGCTTCTGGCCCATGCGCAGGCGCGCCTTGTACACCGACACGTTCTCGATCATTGAGTCCGGCCGTGCCAGGTACACGTATTCGAAGATGCACGGCGCCTGCACCGCACCGTCGGCGCAATGGCGGGTAAGCAGTTGGCCGTCGTCGGTGATGAACACCGCCTCGCCCGGCGCCACGTCGCGCAGGCGCTTGAAGCCGAGTACGTCGAATGCCACCGACTCGGACGCCACCGCGTACTCGCGCCCTTCCGCGGTCACCCGCTCGCCCAGCACCAGCGGACGGATACCATGCGGATCACGGAATGCCAGCAGGCCGTAGCCCAGCACCAGTGCGATGCAGGCGTAGCCGCCGCGCGCGCGCGCGTGCACCGCGGCCACCGCCTTGAAGATGTGATCCGGCGTCAACGCCATCCGCTCCTGGATCTGCAGCTCGTGCGCCAGCACGTTCAGCAGCACCTCGGAATCCGAATCGGTGTTGATGTGGCGGCGGTCGTCCTCGAACATCTCCTTGCGCAGCGCTTCGGTGTTCACCAGGTTGCCGTTGTGCGCGAAGGCGATGCCGTAGGGCGAGTTGACGTAGAACGGCTGCGCCTCCTCGGCGCCTTCGGAACCCGCGGTGGGGTAGCGGCAGTGGCCGATGCCGATGCGCCCGCGCAGGCGGCTCATCGACGACTGGTTGAACACGTCGCGCACCAGGCCGTTGCCCTTGTGCAGGCGCAGCCGCGCGCCATCCACCGTGGCGATGCCGGCCGCGTCCTGGCCGCGGTGCTGCAGCACCGTGAGGCCGTCATAAAGCGCCGATGCCACTTCGGTGGTACCGACGATGCCGATGATTCCGCACATGATGGTTGGCCTGCTACGGGTGATTCGAGGGAGAAACGGTGGCCGCCGGTGCGGGAGAGGTGCCCGGCGTAGAGATGGTGGCGGGCAGCTGCTTGCGCAATGCCTCGGACAGCGCTGCGGGATCCAGCTTGCCCTTCAATGCGCCCGACACCGCCGCCGGGTTCAGGTGCTCGCGCAATGAATCCGACACCGCCGCGGGATGGAAATGCTCGCGCAGGCCCGGCGGCACCTGCTGGCCCAGCCAGATCGTGGCGTTCTGGAACGGCGGCAGCAGCATCGACTGCCGCCACGGCTGCTCGCGCGTGAACTCGGTGAACTGGCACAGGAACACCAGCACGCACACCAGCAGCACGCCGCGCGCCAGCCCGAACACCATGCCGAGCAGGCGATCCGTGCCCGACAGGCCGGTACTCACCAGCAAGCGCTGCACGAGGAATCGCAGCAGCGCGCCCAGCATCAGCACCACCACGAAGCACAGCGCATAGCCGGCGACCACGCGCAGCGTAGGCATGGTGATCATGTGCAGTCGCGCGGATACCGCCGGCCCGAGCAGCCAGGCCACCCAGAACGCGGCGATCCAGATCACCAGCGCCAGCACCTCGGACACCAGGCCACGCCACAGCCCCACCAGCACCGAGAGGCCCAGCACGCCGAGTATCGTGTAGTCGATCCAGTTCATGCTCGGGCCTGCACTGATGATGCGCTCAGGGGACGCTGACCACGTTGCCGCTGATACCGAACTTCGCCTTGATCTGGTCGCGCACGCGCTCGGCGTCGGCTCGCTGGGTCTGCGGCCCGGCGCGCACCCGCCACAGGCGCTTGCCGCCCACGCTCACCGAATCCACGAAGCCGTCGAAGCCGCCGGCGCGCAGCTTGTCGCGCATGGCATTCGCATCGGCTTCGCTGCCCAGCGCGGCCAGCTGCACGGCGTAGCCGCCGGCACGGGATGGGGTGGTTGCAGTGGCAGCGATCGGGGCGGCGGTCGTCGCCGCGGCCGCCTTGACCGGCGCCGGCGCGATGCCGGAATCGGCGTGACCCAGCCCCTCCACCAGTCTCGCCGGCACGCCGGGAATCGACTGGGTGATCTTCAGGCGCGCTGCCTCGGCGGTGGTGCGCGAGTCGAACGGGCCGGCGGTCACCAGGGTGAGCTGCTTGCCGGCCTGGGTGATGACACGGGTGAGCACCGGATAGCCGAGCGAGCGCACGCGGCGCACCAGGTGATCCACGCTGTTCGCGTTCGCGTAGGCGCTGAGGTTGAGCACGTAGAGCGCATGATCCGCCGAGCCGGCTACCACCGGCGGCGTAGCCGTCAGCAGTGGCGCGGGCGAGGCCGCAACCGGCGTCGCGGCCGTCTTCGCCGGGGCCTTGGCCGCTGGTGGCGCGGCGGCAGCGTTGCCCTGCCCTTGCAGTGGGATCACCGGCTGCGAAGGCGAGGCGCCGGAACCCATCACCGGGCCGGCTGATTGCTGCGCCTTGGGCGCCGCGGCATCGGTGCCCACGTCGGTGGGACGGCGCGAGGCGATGTTCACGGTGGCGAGCTGGCCGCCCTGCGCCGGCGTTACCGTGGCGCTGGCGGCGGGCGCAGCGCTGGCGGCGGTCGCCGGCGCGCCCGGGGTCAGGCTCATGGTGCGGGTCTGCAGGTTGCTGTCCTGCGCCGGCGGTATCGCCAGGCTGACCGACTGGTCGCCCGCCGTGGCCGGCGACGGATTGCTGGAGAAGAACATCGGCACGAAGATGACGAGCAGGGCTATCAGTACGGCAGCACCCAGCAGACGTGTTTTCAAGAGTTCGCTCCGAAGCGGCCGGCGCGGCCCGCGATCCGGCGATTATACCTGCCCCGCTCCACGCACCACCCGCCGCTCACCGGCCGCGTTCAGCGATGACCGCCGCGGCCACGAAGAACGAGCCGAACGCGAGGATGCGTTCGCCCGGCTTTGCCGCAGCCTGCGCCGCCGCCAGCGCAGCGGCCACGTCGGCATGCCGGTCGGCCTTCGCCAGCGGCAAGGTCTGCTTCAACACCTCGGCCAGCGCGTCCACCGCCAAGCCGCGCGGGCTGGCGCCGTCCAGGCCGGCAAGATGCCAGTGGTCGATGCGCGCACCCAGCGCGGCAATCACGCCGGCCACGTCCTTGTCGGCCAGGGCGCCGTACACCGCATGGGTGCGCATGTGCGGCTGCGCGTCCAGCCATGCGGCCAGCGCCCGCGCGGCCTGCGGGTTGTGGCCCACGTCCACGATCAGCGGCGGGTCGCCGCCCAGCGACTGCAGGCGCGCCGCCACCTGCGCATGGCGCAGGCCGCGGCAGACCGCGGCGTAGGCATCCTGTGGCGCCAGCGGGCCGCCGCCGACCCACAGCGCGTGCAATGCCGCGATGGCGGCGGCTGCATTAGCGTATTGCACCGGCGCGGCCAGCGCTGGCGCAGGGAGATCCATCGCCGTGCCGTCACGATGCCGCCAGCGCCAGCCGTCGGCATGCCGCTCGGTGAAGAAATCCACGCCGGCGCGCTCGATTCGCGCACCGGCCGCGGCCAGCGCGTCGAGCAGTCCCTGCGGCGGATCGCTCTCGCCCACGATCGCCGGCCGCCCGGCGCGGGCGATGCCGGCCTTCTCGCGGCCGATGCTGTCGCGGTCCGCGCCCAGCCAGTCCATGTGGTCCAGGTCCACCGTGGTGACCACGGCTATGTCGGCGTCGACGATGTTCACCGCGTCCAGCCGCCCGCCCAGGCCCACCTCCAGCACCGCCACGTCGAGGTCCGCGCGCGCGAACAGGTCCAGCGCCGCCAGCGTGCCGTACTCGAAATAGGTCAGCGGCGTGTCGCCGCGCGCGGCCTCGATGCGCTCGAAGCTGGCCACCAGCGCCGCGTCGTCCGCATCTTGGCCGTCGATGCGTACGCGCTCGTTGTAGGCAAGCAGGTGCGGCGAGGTGAACGCGCCCACGCGCAAGCCCGCGCCCTGCAGCATCGCCTCGAGCAGCGCCACGGTGGAACCCTTGCCGTTGGTGCCGCCCACGGTGATGACCCGCCGCGCCGGCGCCGCCGCGCCCATCCGCTGCCACACGCTGCGCACACGCTCCAGGCCCAGCTCGATGCTGCGCGGATGGACGTGTTCCTGGTAGGCCAGCCATTCGGCAAGGGTGCGGGGCATGCTCGGGACTTCGCGTGCGGCGGGAGGCGCGCAGCTTAGAGCCTGTTCACAATCTCCGCACCGGGGCTGAGGTTTCCCCACGAATGATCGAGCCAGATCAAACGTTTGGCGGTCATCTGTGGTGGCAAGAGGTGCGCGCATGGCGCAGTCTTCAAGGCGACCAAACCAACGAAGGCAGCCGACC
>Ga0187815_10000256_pt1 | contig 26634 bp, 18 predicted proteins | sample NC_S_5_FD_132962 | JGI IMG/M metagenome (GOLD analysis project Ga0187815, IMG submission 132962) | Wetland sediment microbial communities from Neuse River Estuary, North Carolina, USA - ASW-S_5 | ecosystem: Environmental > Aquatic > Freshwater > Wetlands > Sediment | place: USA: North Carolina...
CTTCTTGAAATTGTCGACTACGCTCGGGTTAGGGTGACCGAAAGGCGCGGATTCTTTCATGACCCTGTGCATCCTGCGCGCCCATTCTTGCTGCTCCTGGTCCTCAAACGGGTAGTAGGGCAGGTTTACTGGAGGCAGCCGCCGCTTGCCTCGACCATCGGTGCGGTCTGGTTTTGGTTCAAAATCCCACCACAGGGCATCGCGCAATCGATTGCGTTGCTCTTTTGTGGACAGACGGTCGATCGTTTCGGCGCAGAATAGTGGTGCGCCGTAGGGAGGATCCCGCCCGACTGGCGCAATCAGGCCGAGCTCGAGAAGCTTCTCGAAGTCGCGCTTCCAGAGCTTCAGGCGTTCGCAAACTTGATGTTCGTAATAGAGCCGCGGTTGGTCCATGGGCTAATGCGAGCATCGCGAAACATTGTCTGTCAAATGTTGGGAGTTGTGAGTGTCGCTAACGTGAGCGATCAATCCCTTAGAGGCAGTTTGTTGGATTTGGCGATTTTGTTGATTTTGCTCACTTTGACGGAATCTTACTTCGCCGCCTCTGAGTGAGAGTCGGGAGGCTCAGTCAGAATGGCGGGGTACTTGCAACTTGAGATGCACAGAAATGTCATCTAGCTCGCCTCCGCTGCTTCGGTCAGCAAACGCGGGGATATTGTCGGAGGCCTCAAGTGACAGCGGTGACGTGCCTTATGCGTCGGGGATTCGAACACCATCGGCAGCGAGAGCACGGAGCATTTCCTTGCGGCCGAATAGATCGTACCGAAAGTTATCGTCAGCGTACATAGCTACGAACTTTTTCTTGATGTATTCATCCGCATACTCTGAGCCCTGAGTTTGCGCGATCGCGCGATACTCAGCGGTCAGTTTCGCTATCGCTCGATCACCCAACCAGCGCACTAAAGTCTGCTGAATTTGTATGATCCAGTAAGCCGCAAAGACTGCCGCGCCGGCCATTGAGAGGGCCATGTAAGCGGGTTCGAGCCAGCTCTGCGGTACGCCGTGCGCACCCAGAATAATTGTGGCCCAAGCGGCGGCTTCACCCGACCAGAGCAACATGGCTCCGACCGCGATACCCAGGAGGCCAACAGCCGCAGCAAACCCCAACGTGAAAACGGTCCAAAATTGCCCGCGGAGCATCGGGAGAAATCTCTGTTCTGGAGCTCAACGCCAGATTGCCGCGGTCCGGCGCGGCCGGCAAGGCCTCAGGTGGCGCTCAGTCGAGATAGGAGGGCCAAGGAGCGCTTGGCGGTGCCGCCGACACCGCAGTCGGAGCGGTCACAGGCAGCCGTACGGCCTTCCTTTTGGATCGGCGAGGCGCGGGCCGCTTCTGCTTCGGTGCCGGTATGCTGGGTGCTTTGTGTTCGATGCAGCGCCTATTAACGAGGTGCCGGCGCCAGTTGGTCTTGGTGGTCTTGTACCGAAACACCGTTCGGCAGCCTGGGTGGGCGCAAACGGCCTCGTAGACCGCCAGCTCCAGGAAACGGTCATCTCGGGTCCAGTGATCAGCCATGCCAGCCAAGCGGTAGACCTGGCCATCGATTTTGAAGCGGGAGGGGAGTTTCGCAGTCATCGCGCGTCACCGCTGTCACTTAAGGCCAGCGAAGAAGTAAGAACCATAATAAGAAGAAGAGGAATCGCTTTTTTATTTCGCGCGTAAGTGACACCGGTGACAGTTGCCGTCATGGCCTAACCTCCTTGGCCGATCTCCGGACCTCGGCCTCGGCAGCGATCTCCGCCTTTACGGCCGCCCGCCGTTCGGCCTCCGAGCGCTTGATGCCGTCGAAGCGGCCGTCGTGAACTGCCGGATTTACCTTCCACTCGCCCCGCTGGCTGTTGGTGAGCTTGACCCAGTCCTGCTGGGCAAGCGACGCCATCACCGAGAACAGCTTCTGGCGTCGTTGAGCCCCCCGGAGGGAGCGGTATGCTCGGCCGATCTCGCGGGCAGTGATGACTTTCAGGTCGCGAGTAAGGATGTAGGCGGCGACCCACTGGACGTCGTTGTCATCCTGGCCTTGGGCCATAACGGTCCCGTAGACGTATTGGGCATGGCTGTAGAGGAATTCCTGCACGTAGCGCCTCGCGCGCCGGGCGGTTTGCCGTGACACAAGAAGATCCGGTGGGACTTCCAAGACCGATGCCATCGAGGCCCACTCGATCAGATGGAATGCCAGGCAGTAGCGGCCAAACTCATTCGGGGTCTTGCTCAACCATGTTCGAAGACCGGAAGAGATGTCAGGACGCTGGCCCTCCCGCTCGGCGAAGGTTTGGACACAAGCCAATTCCTCAGCTGCGTCAGGATCCAGGCGATAGCTGGCCGGCTCGAGCGCCGCGAGGAGCCCGGCGATCACCGGGACGGATTCATTCAGCTCCAAATCGTCTTGTACGTCCTCGCCGGCGCCAGTCTTGTGGATTGAAACGAGAGCGAAGCGCTGCAAGAAACCGTCATCCTCTAATGTCGGCCCGATCTTAGCGAGCTTGTCGTCCTGGATCGTTCCGATGATGGCAATCGCCAAAGACGGAACGATGAGCGAACCGCTGCTCTTTCGGTCGATCGCATAGGATTTGCCATCCTTTGCCGACAGGAAGAAGGGCCGATCCTTGCTCCCTCGCGCGCGGTAGACATCCATTCCGCCGACCAGGCCGGCTAGTTCGTCCGAATGGAATAGGACCGGTGCCGCTTCGGGGCTGTTCGCTAGCACTGCGCCCAAGGCTTCAGTGGTGGCGTCGTTGACAATCTTGCGCCGGAGCGTCGGTTCGCTCGGGGGCAGGGCGTCGGCCGCATCGTCGAATTGAGGCGGCTCGTTCTGCTCGTCGTCATTGGGCTTCTTCTTTTGCTTCTTGTTCTTGGCCGACGCCAGCTCCGCCAGTTCGAACGATTTGCGCAATGCCGCGTATTCCGTACGCCATGTTCGATCTACCGATTCCGGGAACGTCATGGCCGCGCTGACGGCCGGCGATTTCGCCGTTCCGGGGTCGCCAACAAGTGCCGTCCAGATCACGCATTTGACCCACCAGGAGTCGCTTTTCTGGCGTAAATGGAGCACGTTGCCGGCCGAAACGAGCGAACTGAGAGTGGTGATTGTCGCGGCGATCATCGCTCCAGATGAGACGCCAATGCGCCGTGCGCGATCCTTCCCGAAGCGCTCAGCATATTGCGGGACCGTGCCGCTGAGCTCGTCTATGGGAGACCGGTCACGCTCCCAAAGGTCAGCGGGCTCGTACGGCGTTGGGTTGGCTATCTCTACGGGCTCAAATTCAATTTCCGCACAGTCAAAACCTGGTGGATCCTGCCCGTAGGTGTATGCGTTATCCACGCGCCTTTCGATGTGAGCGCTGCCCTTGGCCTCGGCTGGCGGCCAGTGCTCCATCAGAAGATCGACGCACTTCTCTTGACTTATGCCCCATCCGCGGACTCGACAGGCCACTCGATAAGTGCCGTGTTCTGGCGCTTCGTTGCGAAGATAATGGATCGCCCTAGCGACGTGGCAGGCTTGATCAAGCTCGACCAGTGGGATCGCGCGATCGAGATCGGATCTCTTTCTAGGGCGTCCGCAAAGCTCGGCCCAAACATCTGAAAGGCGCGCGATCGGGGTCACGTCCAAGGCAGTGTAGGCGTTTCCATCGATGGTGCTGCCGAAACCGACAACGTAGCCGCCGACGCATTTTACATCGATGCCGGGTCCGATCCTCGATTGGCTATTACCGAGCGGCCATGGTGCGATAAAATACCGGTGTTCTCCGCCCGACGCCGTGCTGATCGTGAGGGTAGGCGGCAGTTTTCCGTAACGCGCCTCCAATTCGGCAAGTGCTTCTCTGCCCGGCTTCCCGTCCCGGATATCAACGTCAATGACAACCAGGAAGCCGCCGAGCAGCGGAAGGCCGGTTCGTATTCCGATATTGCAAACGCGGTAGCCGCCCGCCCACATCCGGCGGATTTTCACCGGATCTGTAGAAGCAATATCCTTCCAATCATCGCTGAGCGCCGGCTCCTTTTGATTGGGACGCAACGGAAAAACTGATAATCCTGCCTCGGCGATCCCGAGCGCGATTTCCTCTTTGCTACGGCCTGTCATCCCAACACCCCAAGCGCTGCGGACGAGATCGAAAAGGCAAGGGGAGTTCGTTGATTCCTAACGGTGTTTGTGGTATCCATTTCTCATGTTCAAGTTTCGGCCCCGTTCGCCCTGCCAGGCGGCGGGGCCATTTTCTTGGTCCCGCAAAACGAGGTGCAGTGATATCCGGCCGTTCGCGGCCTGGTGATCCTCCGATTGTTAGCTGCCCTGGAGACTTGCGCGCGGCGGGGCGAAAGCCGCGGCTCGAGAGAATGTGTATCGGCTAATTGAGAACCTTTACGCTGTCTCGGAAGTCGATTCCCGCTTCCGGCTGCGCATCCAACAATCGAGATCGACGACGTCGTAGACAATGCGCCGCGCGATCGGATTGATGAACGTCGGCCCGCCGCCTTTGACACGCAAACGCTCGAGGGTCGCCGGCGAGAGACGGACGTGCTTGGCTGCTTCTTTGGTGTCGAGAAATTGCTGCATGTGAGGTCCCCTGGTTCAAGCTGGCGCAAGCCGCTAACTCAGTGAACGGGAGACCTCAGCATCAAAGCTTGCAAAAGATAGCATACTGAATTTCGTCAGGACGTCCAGCCGGGACGTCCCGAGGCACATGGGGCCTCAGGACGTTTATTCTTTTCGAGTGTCCCGTCGACTAGCCCGCATGTTTAGCAGGCGTTTCGGGCATCTATGCTCTGGAATGCCACGACGTTGTCGCGATCAAAAACAATTTCAGGCCCGACATATTCGGGTTTGGCGCCGATGATCTTGCGAAGCTCGGCTTCCAGGGTGGTCGCAACTTGGCGTTTTTCTTTCAGCATGTTGTACTTGTCATAGGTCGCGGTGACGTCTCCCTCGAGGTGATCCAGCAAAGCCTTAACGTCTTCGCGCTTGGCGCCACCGCGGCGCGCGATCGTGGCAGCGGTGCGCCGTAAATCGTGCGGCGTGAAATGTGCCATGCCCAAATGCTCGCGGATGCCCTTACGGGGAGGGTGCTTTCCTTTAGCGGCCCGCCCGTTCAGCGCGGCTGACAAGGCGTCGCGAGTGAGGGGCGCGAACCATTCTTCATCGTTTTCGGAATCACGCATTCCAAAAGACCAAGAGCAGAACACAGCGCCTTGCCGCTCGTCAGCGATCGCCTCACGAATGATCGAAACAGCCAATCCGTTTAACGGCACAATGACTTCGCGGCGCTTTTTCACCCGGTCTTTCGGCACATGATATTGTGGATCCTCGCCATCCAAGTCCATGAGCTCCTGGACAAGGGCGCCTACGGACTGACCTGGCCGGACCATGGTCGCGAGGATGAGTTTGAGCGCTAAGGCCACTGGCCGGCTGGCGGGCAGGTCGGGATCATCCAGGCCCCACCAGAGCGTCTTGACTTCGCTGTCGGTCAATACGCGTTCGCGGGGTGTCTCATTGAAGCGTCTCTTCATGTTCCTCACGGGATTCTCCTTTACGTGCTTGCGACCGGGCTCGGCGGCCCATGAAAACAGGGTGTGCAGGATTGATTGGGTGCGGTTTGCGCTTACCGGCGCGGTTGCGCCAATCTCCTCGAGGAGCTCGGCAACGTCGTCATCAGTGATCTCGGCAGCCGGACGGCGCTTCCATTTGGCGCGCGGCCGCTTGAGGTAGCTTTCATCATTTTTCCAGGACGATTTCCGAACCTTGGCGTATTGGTCCAAGTACAATTGAGCGAGTTCATCGAATGCGAGCCGACCGCGCTGGGGACGTGCGGCCCGCTTCTCACCGGCGGGATCCGCCCCGTTAGCCACGGTCCCTAGCAGGATCTTGGCTTGGTTCCGCGCCAGATCTGGGGCCAGTTTGCCGACGGCCGCGATCGTGAAGCGTCGAAAGGGGGCCATTCGCCCGGTGCCGGCCCGGTATACGATGATGAATGACTTGGCGCCGGTCGGCCGGACCCGGACGCCAAAGCCGGGCAGCTTGGCGTCCCAGATTGTGTATTCGGATGCCTGCTTATCCAGGCTGTCGACCAGGGTTTTGGTGATGGTTTGACCGCTCATTTTTCCTCCGGGAAGCACGGGGGAAGCACCGCGGTGACAAGCCTGGATGGCTCAGGGTTCCGTGAGGTTAAGGAACCGGCCAAAATCTCAGCGGCTTTAGGGCCGCCGAGGGTCGCTGAGGGAGGGGGAGGGAATAGCTGGTATGTTTTGGGTACTGCAGGTCGTTGGTTCGAATCCAGCTGCCCCGACCAAACCTTTACGTTCCCGGTCCTCAGGGGCCTGCGCACCCCCTCCATGGTTCAACGGTGCCGGGCAGCTGACGCTTGCAACCAAGGCGGCTGCGACCCCGCAGCGAGCCTTGGCCTCGGTCAGGATATCATCATGACCTATTCTGCGATCGGCGCGCCCACATCATCCGCTTCGTAGGGGTCCTCCTTCGCCAGGACGGTCGTGCCTTTCGTACCGGGCATGATCTCGAAGCGGGGGTCGAACTCCACCATGGTCGAAGCGAGCTGCTTCAAGATGCCTGCGTCGCCTTCCACCTTTGCGGTGCCGTCCGCAATCTGGGCCTCGAGCGCTTTTTCCCCCACCATCGTATGTTCCAGATCGGAGCGATCGATCGTGAGGGTCAGGTCGGGCTTGCTGGAAAGATAGCCCTTGATGTTCGTCAGTGTAGCGTTCTCCATCTCGACGATGAATTTCTCGCCGTTGTCCGGCGTGATCAGATTGATGGTGAACCTCATTCCTTCCGCCTTGCGGCTGTCCATGCGAATTCCCAGGAAATTGAGGAACAATTCGGTCGACATTGCACGGATAACGTCGGCGCTGCTGGATTTTGCCGTTGCCCCCTGCGGAATCCCTGTTCGAAGTTCGTAGGCTCCGGCGAGGAAGCTGTTGCGAAGACCTGGATTTTCCTGCTGGTAGCCGATCTGTTCGAAAATGTCGGCGAGCAGATCCTTGGCGGCTTGGTTCTGCGGTTGGGCTTGAACCAGCTTGTTCACGATCTCTGAGGCGAGGAGATACTTCCCCTCGTCATGCAGTTGCTGGCCCCGCGCCATGATTTTCTCCGCGCCGCCCATCATTTCCACGTAGAGAGGCGCAGAGTCGCCCGGCGACAACGGAATGAGGGTCGTCGGGTTGCAATCCCAGAAGCCGAGGTAGCGCTGGATGACACCACGGCTGTTGTGTTGGGCAGAGCCGTGATAGCCGCGACAGAACCACTTGTTCTGCAAACCCTTCGGCACCTCATATACGTTGTGAATTTCGTTGATGGTCACGCCCTGATTGGCGAGATGCAGCACCTGGTTATTCATGTGAGCGTAGAGGTCGCGCTGCGCGCGGAGAACTTCCTGAATTCTGGCATTGCCCCAGCGCGGCCAATGATGGGAGACGAACATGACTTCCGCCTCCTGACCAAACCGATAGAGCGCTTCGCCGATGTATTTCGACCAGTTCAGCGGATCGCGGACCTGCGCGCCGCGTAACGTGTAGATGTTATGCAGGGAAGCGATGACGTTCTCGGCCATCCAGAGCGCCTTCATATCGGGGATGTAGGTATTCATCTCCCGAGGCGCCTCGGTGTTCGGCGTGTTTTGGAAGATCATCCTGACGCCGTCGACTTCGAACTCCTCAATGGGCTTGTCGACCAAGCGGGTGGGCGCAATCAGGCCCGGTGCGCCGGCTGATACAGCCTGGCCAAGCCCCTGACCGACATAGCCGTGCGGACTGGCTGGCAAGAGGAGGCCGTATTGGAAGAACAAGCGCCGGTTCATGGCGTTGCCCGCATAGACATTTTCGGAGACTGTAAACTCCATGAAGTCGACAGGTGCGATGACTGGAATCTTGCCGGACTTCACGTCAGTTTCGTCGACGATCCCGCGCACGCCGCCCCAGTGGTCTCCATGCGTGTGGGAGTAGATGACGGCCGAAACCGGCAGTCCAAGGCCGACATGCTGTTGGAACAGCTTCCAGGCCGCACGAGCGGTTTCCTTAGACACCAAGGGGTCAAAGACGATCCAGCCGGTCTTACCGCGGATGAAGGTGATGTCCGACAGATCGAAGCCGCGCACCTGGTATATGCCAGGGATCACTTCATAAAGTCCGTAATTGTTGTTCAACTTGGATTGGCGGAGCAGGGAAGGATGAATGCTGTCGAAATCTTCCTTCTTGTCCAAGAACTGGAACCGCTCCATGTCCCAGGCGACGTGACCGGCGTCCGCCATGATCTTGAGCTCTGGCATGGGAGCAATAAGCCCCTTCCTTTGCTCCTCGAAATCGCTTGTGTCGCCAAACGGCAGCTCGTTCCGCGCGCGCAGGAGCACATCCAAAGTGGATTTTGAGGGAGCCTTGCCTTTGGGATGAAAGTGGCCCGCCAAGGGAGCCGTCGCTCCTTGAGCCCGCGCAGGACTGTCGTCTAGCACCAGATGGCAACCAACAGCGAACGCGGTGCCGACTGCTGGAAGCGCTCGAACAAACTCTCGTCTGTTTGTCATTGTGCCGCCTCCTCAAGGAGCTCGTGACACTTTCTCTTGTCGGACGACTCCCGCGTTGAGGTAAATCAAAGCGAAGGCAGGCGAGCCAAACCGACAAGACCGGGCACGAGCCGGGCAACACTGCGTGAGCCGCTGCCGGTTTCCGACGCTCAAACGGAAATCTTACCAGTTACAGCATGTCCCGTCGTGACCTCGAAGCGGCCCGGATTGATCTAGATCAAGATATCGGCATGGCGCTCTGTCTCAGGCTCCTAATGCAAGAAGCGACGGAGGCAAAACATGAATAGAACAGTGCTCGTTGCAACGCTCGCAGCCCTCATTTCGGCGCTTACGGTTCCCTCGCTTGCCGAGACACCCGCCTTATCCGAACGAGAGGCACACGCCATCGGCGTGGACGCCTATCTCTACTTCTATCCGCTGATCACGATGGATTTGACGCGCAAACAATCCACCAACAGTGAACCGGGCAAGGAAATCGCCAAAGGGCCCATGAATATGTTCGTCAGCGTGCCGTCTTATCCGCCCGCTGATCTCAGGCTTGTGGTGCGACCAAACTTCGACACGCTCTATTCACCTGCCTGGCTCGACTTGACCAAAGAGCCCATGGTGGTTTCCGCGCCGGACACTGATGGTCGTTACTACCTGCTCCCGATGCTTGACATGTGGACAGACGTATTTGCCAGCCCGGGCTCGCGAACCACGGGCACGCAGGCTGGCAACTTCCTCGTTACGCCACCCGGTTGGAACGGGGATGTCCCTTCGGGAATGTCGAGGATCAGCGCGCCCACTCCGTTCGTATGGATCATCGGACGAACAAAGACGGACGGACCGGCAGACTACGACGCCGTTCATAAGATACAGGCGGGTTACAAGGTCACCCCCCTTTCTCAGTGGGGCAAGCCGCCACAGCCGGTGGAAGCGAGGATTGATCCGAGCGTCGATATGAAGACGCCGCCCAAAACTCAGATCGACACGATGCCCGCCGACAGGTTCTTCGCCTATGCCGCCGAGCTTCTCAAGATGCACCCGCCTCACATCACCGACCAGCCTATGATCGCGCAATTGAAGAAGATCGGCATCGAGCCCGGGAAAAGCTTCAATTTAGAGCAGGTCGATCCGGCTATCCGCAACGCTCTGACAAATGCCCCCCATGATGCGCAGCAGTTAATGGCATGGAAGTTTCCGACGTTGGCTTGCATCGTGAACGGCTGGTCCATGAACACTGACACCATGGGCGTGTACGGCAACTATTACCTGAAACGTGCTCTTGTCGCCCAGGTCGGCCTTGGCGCAAACCTTCCCGAGGACGCCATCTATCCGGTCAATCTGGCGGACGAAAACGGCAAGCCGCTTGATGGCGCGAACAAATATGTCCTGCATTTTGATAAGGGCGATACCCCGCCCGCAAATGCCTTCTGGTCGATCACGCTCTATGACACCGATGGCTTCCAAGTTGCCAATCCCATCAATCGGTTTGCGATCAGCAGCTGGATGCCCTTGAAGGTCAACGCAGACGGATCGCTCGACCTATATTTCCAGAATGAAAGTCCGGGCACCGACAAGGACACCAATTGGCTTCCGGCGCCCAAGGGCGCCTTCAACCTGACCATGCGTCTCTACGCGCCAAGATCGGAAGCGCTCACTGGAAAGTGGAACCCGCCTCCGGTGACGCGCCTGCAATCGACAATCGGGACGGCGAAGTAGGCACCACAGCCTCGCACGGCGGCAGCGGTTGTTGCCGCCGTGCGCGCAATGCACGAGGCCAACGTAACGTCTGGAATTGGCCTGAGCTGAAGAAGGTGGCGAACCATCTAAGATGGTCCGGCGTCCTCCGGATTTCTCTTCGCATCGTTCCGTTCCCCGATCTTCGCGACCGGCAGCCGCCAACCGCGCCTGATCGCCATGACACGGAGCGAAAAGCATGAAATCAGCGCTACCGCCATGACCGGAGCGACCGGCAACTGCAGCATCTGCCCGATCACCACGATGGCTGCCGCGGCCAGGGCTGCGACGGCATAGAACTCGGCGCGTAGCACCGTGGGGACCTCGGCCAGCAGCACGTCTCGCACCATGCCGCCGCCGATCCCGGTCACCACGCCGAGCGATATTGCCATGACCGGGTTCAGGCCGTGAGCCAATGCCTTCGATGCGCCTGTGACCGCGAACAGCGCAAGACCCGCCGCGTCGAAAATGAGGATCGAGTTCGACATCCGGACGATCAGGGGCGAGCAATAGAACGTGACGATGCCGGCCAGGAACGATACGCCGAGATAGCGCCAATCCTCGACCGCACCGGGAGGAACGACCCCGATCAGGAGGTCGCGGGTGATGCCTCCGGAATTTCCGGCCGCGAACGACAACACCAGAACGCCGAACAGATCGAGCTCGCGCTTGGCCCCCGCCAACGCTCCGCTCAGCGCAAAGACGAAGGTGCCCGTCAGATCAAGCACGATCGGAAGGTTGTCCATGCTGCTGGCCTTCCCGGATCGTGGGCGCGGCTTCGGTCGGCAACCAGGCCCGGACGGCGGCGACGAGCGCTTCCACGCCCGTCTCCAATGTCGGATGGAGAACGGGCGCGAACTTCGGACTGTGGTTCACCGGAAGATCGTTGATCCGGTTCGCCTCTTTTGCGTTCGCGTACGTCTGCGGATCCGTACCGCCGACGAACCAAAAGACCGAAGGCACGCGCCATTCGGATCCGAATGACCCGAAATCCTCGCTGGCAGGAGCGGGTCCCGTCTCCCGAACGCGCTCCGCGCCGAAATGTTCGCGAAAAGCGTCCACCACTCGCTTGGTGGCATCCTGATTGTTCACGTTGAGCGGGTATTGATCGATGGTCGTGATTTCCGGTGGCCGGGGCGCCCCCGAAGCGGCAGCCTCGGCATTGGCGATCCGCTCGATCGCGGCCAGGACGCGCTTGCGCACGCCGGCGTCGAAGGTGCGCACGTTCAGCTTGATGATGGCCTCGTCGGGAATGACGTTTTCCTTGGTTCCTGCCTGCAGAACACCCACGGTCAAAACGGCAGCTTCGGCAGCGGCCACCTCGCGCGAAACGATCGTCTGCAACCGGAGCACGGTCGACGCGGCCATGACGACAGGGTCGATACTGGCCTGGGGCATTGATCCGTGCGCGCCGCGCCCGAACAGGCGGATCTGCAGGCTGTCCGCCGCCGACGTGATCGCACCGGGACGCCCGGCCACCGTCCCCGCAGGACCTACCATGACATGCTGGCCCAGAATTACGTCCGGTTTCGGAAAGCGCTTGAACAGACCGTCGTCGATCATGGCTTGTGCGCCTTCTCCCGTTTCTTCCGCGGGTTGGAAGACGGCCATCAGCGTGCCGCGCCAAGACATCCGTGCTTCGGCCAGCAGTTTTGTGGCGCCCGTGAGCCAGGCGACATGCATGTCGTGACCGCACATGTGCGCGACCGGGACCGTGTTGCCTTCGCGGTCCGTCGCTGTCGCTTTGCTGGCATAGGAAAGACCCGTCGCTTCCCGGATCGGCAGTGCGTCCATGTCGGCGCGCAGCATGACCGTGGGTCCGTCGCCATTGCGGAGCAGACCTACGACGCCGGTCTTGCCGACCCCCGTGGTTACCTCATAGCCGGCAGCCCGAAGCCGATCGGCCGCGAGGCTGGCTGTGCGCGTCTCCTGCATAGAGAGCTCAGGATGCGAGTGCACGTCTTTGTAGAGGGCCTCCAGATCGGGAAGCAGGTCATGGAGGTTGTGCAGTGCCGGGTCGGAGGAGGGCGCCAGAGTGTTGGCCATGAGTCAAACCCTTCAGTTAGGGCGTCGATGGCTTGCGGCCTAATTGAACGCCTGGGTGAACTCGATTACGGAGCCTCGCGCCCAACTCTGTCTGGCGCAACCCATTCAAGGTTGCTTCAAGCGAAGTTGAGGTCTTCTCCGGCGCCGCATCCGGAATGGTCTGGCTACGTCATGTCGTGGAGCGGGTACCCGGCCGGCGCTCCTCTCAAGGCGCAAGGGTTACGGCTCGTGCGTCCCGAGTTCAGTTGTGCCTTGCCCACCAATTTGCGATCGCTTTTGCAATCTCGTCCCACAGCAAGGTCGGCAGGTCAGGCACCGCGATCCTGACCAGATAGCGATCCCTTGACGTGTCGTGAAACCATTCGGTCGCGGCAAAATCAAAACCGAAACTACCGGCGTGCCGCAGCGGCATCCCTGCCTTGGCCAGATCGGTGCTTAACGCCTCCGCTAGCTGCCGCGCCTGACCTTCATCCAGCGCTCGTTTCGGCACCAATGTGAGATACAGTCCGTGCGCGAAATTCAGCGGAGCGGGTGAGCCGGCGAGCACCTTGGCGAAATAGCGAGCGGTCCGCCGGCTGTTGCGCAAGATGGATGCGACGCGACCATCGATGAGCGCCCGATACCTGGCGTTTCCTGCAAAGGGCGGGAAGTGTGCCGGCGGCGCGGCGCCGCCGAACAGGCGCACCGCCTGGCGCGTCTCATTGGCAAGAGCGTGCGTCAGTTCTCGCTTCCCGGTCATCCCCGGCTCGTTGGCGCCAACGAAAACCGCGGAGCCGAGCCGGCCATACTCGACCCCCAGTGAATCGAGCTTTGTATGGCTGCGCACCAGCACAACAGGCAGGCCGTATCGCCGGGCCCATCGCAGCACCCGGCCGATCCGCCCCGAGCCGCTCGAAAAGCAGGTCGTGTCAAAGATGACGAGGTCGAGGCGCGGTGATGGGCAGCGCGTTGCAGCCTCGATGCCGTGGGAGGGCGTGCTCGTATCCAGCAGCAAGATGCGGTGCTTGTCGCCGGGCGCCGCAAGATCGGTGTCGGGATTGGTGAGCTGGATCGTTTCCAGATGGCGAGCATGACTTTCGATCAACTCCAGCGTTTCTCCGTAGGAGCCGGGCAGCACCATGATGTCTGCCGAGGACGTCACTTTCGCCGTCGCAAACAACAGCGCCGATATCGCCGACATGCCCGACGACGTATAGATCGTGTCGTGCCACGCCGGGCGCTCAAAGGCGTAAAACGACGGGCCGCGCACTTCGAGATCGGCGCGCTGATAATCGTAGCTGAACTCAAACGGTCCGGCTCGCATCCTGCCTGGATGGGCCCAGGCCGTTTCGGTGAGCGCCCAATCCTGAATCGCGTACTCCGCCTTCAGGGCCGAGGCGATCTGAAACTTCTGCTTGATGACTTCAGCTGGGGAATTCGGGCGGGAGCCCGTCAAGGGCGTGTTCAGGCACGCGTTGAGCAGAGAGACTTCCCGGGATTTTCTCTCCAGATATGCATCGAATGTTTCCATGCGCCGTTCTTGCAACTCCCGCAGAACAACGCCTGGATGCTCATCTGGTTGCGAGCCGGGCCGTCGGCGACCCGAACCACTTGGTTAGCGCCTCGGCGAGGCCTTCGCCGGTTTTGTCTCCCACCCACCCCACGTATCCATCCGGCCTGATCAGGACGGCGGCGGGAGCCGGGACGGCCCCTATCACGGGAAGCTCCCAGGCGCCGGGATATTTGGCATCGACGAGTCGGACCCGATCCGCCCATGGTGTGGTGACGAGGTGGCCGGGCTCACCGAAGTTGAGCAGAACTCCTCGGGCATCGTGGAGCAACGTGAACGTCCATAACCGGCCGGTGCAGGTGATCAGGTCCAGATCGGGCATGCGGCGTCCGAGCAGCGGATGGCCGTTGCCGAAATCGTAGCCGATATCTAGACCGGTCATCATCCCGGCGATGCGCTTGCGCGGTTCGGGCATGCGGAGGATTTCGGACATGATGTCGCGCAAGGCGTCGGTGCGCTCATCGGTGCGGAGCAGGGCCACCTGCGCCATCGTGTTACGCAACACGGCGGAGGCGACGGGGTGCCGCTCGGCGTGGTAGGTGTCGAGCAGGCTTTCCGGCGACGTGTTCTTGACGACCTGCGCCAGCTTCCAGCCGAGGTTCACGGCATCCTGCACGCCGATGTTGAGACCTTGTCCCCCCGTCGGGTAATGTACGTGCGCGGCGTCGCCGGCGAGCAGCACGCGTCCCCTGCGGTAGGAAGCTGCCTGGCGCGCCATGTCGGTGAATCGCGAAATCCAGTTGGGCCGGTGGATTCCGTAGTCCGTCCCGTAGGTGGCGATGAGCGCCTCGCTGAGATCGCGCAAGGTGGGCTCGCCGGTGCCGCCGAGGTGCCTTTCGGTGACGAGGATCCGCACCGTTCGCCCATCCTCCGCGCGGCTGAGCGAATGGATACCATGCGCATCGCGGCGCAAGCCCCATTCCGGCTCCTCGGCCAATTCGGCCTCGGCGATCAGGTGGCTGACGGTTGGATCCCATCCGGGGAAGTCGATGCCGGCGGCTTTGCGGACCACACTGCGTCCGCCGTCGCAGCCAACGAGATAATCCGCCCGCAGCGACGATCCGTCGGAGAGTTCGACGTCGACGCCGCTGTCGTCCCGCGTGAAGCCGGCCACTTCGCGTCCGCGATAGACCGGCACCGAGAGCTCACTGACCCAGCCGGCAAGGATGCGTTCGATGTGCTGCTGCCACAGCGCGAGCAAGTAATTGTGCCGGGTGGGGAAGTCGCTGATATCAAGCGAGAGCCAGGCGAAGCCCGCACTCTGGCTCACCTTTCCCTGCGAGAGAAACCGATCGGCAATCCCGCGCTGATCGAGCGTTTCTATCGTGCGTGAATGCAGGCCGCCGGCGCGCGAACCGTCGAGGTCCTGGCTGGCGCGCCGCTCGATAATGGCAACGTCGGTACCCGCCAGCGCCAATTCGCCTGCCAACATCAGTCCTGTCGGACCTCCGCCGGCGATCACCACTGCATGTTTGGCCATCGCAACTCCCGTTGGTTCTGGTTTCGGGCGGCCGTTCTACGGGAGGACCGGGGACTTGAAGCAAGCCCGTTACGCGCCACATATGAGAGTGGGAAGGGTGGCATTACCGTGAGCGCAGCAGCGCCGGGTCCAGGCCCGCAGCCGGCCCGAATCAAACGGCGACAGATCAGTGCTCCGCGCCGTCCCATCAGCAATCAACTCTGCCTGGGCCTCTCCGGTCGCCGGCGTGTTGAGGCCACTCGCTATGGCCGGTGACGACGCTCCGGCGTGCAGCCACCTTGTTGGTTGCTTTCCGGCTGGAATGTCTGGCGCAAAGTGGACATCGCACCGGCGCGCCGCCGCTTTGTTGGTTGCTTTCCGGCCCTTGTTGGCTCAATTTCATCGCGAAAACAGGAGGCACTTTGGAGGCCCCGATGCGACGGCTGTTTCTCGCTGCCATGGCGACAATTGGCTGGGTATGGGCGGCACCGTCATCCGCGCTCGAACTGCTGGGTCAAGCCGGTGTGCTCGGCGAATGGGAGGTCACCGCAAATGTGACCGCAACTGATGGCAACCAGGAGTATGCCGGACCGGTCACGCTGACGCATGTCGGCATCTGCACGACAAGCGAGGCCGAAAAGCGAACCGGCGATATCCGGATCCAAATGGCCGGCACGCGGATCAAAGCGAACCTCAACATCGAGGGTAATCCGTGCACCTATAGCGCCACCAAATCGGACGGCTACGTCGGCACCATGAGCTGTCGAGATCGCCGCGATGTGCCGATGCGGCTCTGGGTGAAATAGGAAATGGCCGGATCGTTTCGGCCATTCCCCTGACTTGGTCGAAGAACTATCGGACGGGTGCTATGGATGCGGATCTGCTGCTGCGCAGTGCCATGACATCCGGCCGTTGTGAGTCAGCCTCCTTCGTAAGCGACATCACCTTGGCGGTGTACTGCTTCGCTTTGTCGGCGATGCCGGCTTTGGTTGCGGCTTTCGCGGCTCCCACACAGGCGGCGAGCCGATTGGGTTCCTTGGCGAGCACGGCTTCGTACGCGGCCAGCGCCTCCTTGGCCATCCCGCGATCGAGCAGCATCGCAGCATAGAGTTCGCGCGCGGGCGCAAGCGGACCGGGTGTCACCGGGTGCTTCTCTGTCTTGTCCTCGGCATCCGATGCCGCGCTCATCGCCTTCAGCGCGTCGTCGTGCTTGCCTTCGGCGTACAGCACCCAAGCGCTCGCGACCTGTTGCTGGATGCCGACTATTTCGGACCAGTAGGCATCCTTCGCTTCCTTCAGTTTTGCACTTAGCTCGTTCAGCTTCTCGACGTCCGGCTTCGCCGCTGCCGGATCGCCGGATCGTGCCTTGCCGAGCGCGCGCGCAAAATACGTCACCGCGTCCGCATAAAGATACTTGGTTTGCCGAGGCTGAAGCTCGGCTGCGGCCTTCCAGTCGCTGCGTTCGACAACATAGCGCGCGTTGCTGGCTGCGACGCCGTAAGGTCCGGCGAACCGGTCGATCTTGAACTCGATCGCATTCATTTCATCGACAACGGCTTTTGCCTTCTTGTCTTGCGCCAGCTGGAGATGCGCATAGACGAGGTAGTCCATTCCGTGTGCCTGGTCGTGCTGCTCGCCATCAAGTTTGGCGATCCGCGCCGATTCAGCATTTGCGGCGATGGAGTCCTTCCAATATCCGACGCGGGTAAAAATGTGCGAAGGCATGTGCTGCGCATGCGGTGCAGCCGGCGCGATCTTGGCGTAGCGCTTGGCGGCATTAAGGCCTTTCTCGGCGATTGCGGGATAATCATACAGATGAATTAGATAGTGGGCGACGCCAGGATGATCCGGTAGCCTTTTGAAGATCGGCTCGAGCAGCGCCGCCCCCTTGAGCTGATTGGCGTAGGTCTTGTCGCTCGGAGATGCCGCCACGTTAAGCGTTATGGCGTATCCGATCTGAGCTTCGACATCCCTGGGATAGCGCAGCGCGACCTGCTCTTGCGCCTTGAGGTAATTCTGGACGCGGGTGCGATGATCCTGCTTTTCGTAGTCGACGTACATTTGGGCCAGTGCGTCGACATAGTCGCGCTCTCTCGCCGTCTTGGCATTGAGAGCCTTTGCCTTCTGTATTGCCTCAAGACCGAGTGGAAGATTTCCCGGAGGCGGCGGCGCGTGTGGGTTATAAAGCAGACTCAGCGCGATCCCCCAATATGCCATCGCGCAGTTCGGGTCCTCCTTGAGGACCTCCTCAAATTTCTGCTTCGAAGCGCGATACCAGAAAGAATGCTGATAGAGCATGCCTTGATCGACCAGCTTCTGGGCTGCCGGCGTGCACGAGGTTTCGAGATGGACCCTGCCGAGCTTGGCGCCATTGGCTGCAAATGCAGAGCCGGCGTGAATCGCAACCGTGGTGGCCGCAGCGACGAGTAGTACCCTCATGGTTTCCTCCCAGCGCTTTCAGATTGGTATTGCGACACAGGGATCCGCTTATAACCCCGGGCTTTCTTCCAAGGTTAAGGGTGCGCCCCGGCCTGTCCGGCTGTCAACTACAGGGAGCCGGCGGACGCGCCCGCAAGGACAAGTTCTGGAGGGCAGGTGGCTGAAATTGGCGCGTTTCGGACAATCGGCCGGGCAATGGTGCTCGCGGGGCAGTGCTTCGCCGGAAGCATCCGCGTCAACGCGAGCGTAGCAGCGACGGGTCGAGCGCGCGCAGTCGGCGCGGATCGAACGCCGTCAGATCAGTGCTGCGCGCCTCGCCATCGGCGATCAGCTCGGTCAATGCCTCGCCGGTCGCCGGTGCGTTGAGAATTCCCCACACGCTGTGTCCGGTTGCGATGTACGCCCCCGGTGCTTCCGGCACCTTTCCGATCAGTGGCAGGCCATCCTGGGTGACGGGGCGGAAGCAGGATTGTCGCGCCACGATGCGCTCCGCGCGGAATGCGGGCGACAGCCGTTCGGCGATTGCCTGCAGGCGATCGATCGTGCGTGGGTCCGGAGTCACGGCGGCGGGATCGAGCGGAAGCGGCGACTGATCGGAGAAGGCGGTAATGTGCGTGGTGCCGTCGCCGCGCGGGAATAGTTCGACGCTGACGGCCTCGCCACCATCGTCCCGATAGTCGAGGAAGAGCGCATCGGCCGCAACGTCCGTGCCGGTGTCGTAGACAAGGCTCGGGCTTTGCAGGCCGAACACGGCGGGCAGCCGCATCCATTGCGCCGCTAGCACCGACCATGGTCCCATCGCGATGACGACGGCGTCGGCCTCGATCGTGCCGCCGTCGACGCTCACGCCCGCGACATCAGACCCATCCGCGCCGCGGACAAGGCCGGCGACACGCCCCTGTTGCAGCTTCGCGCCAAGACGTTGCGCCGCTGTCATCATGGCCGACGTGAAGGTGCGTGGCGGAACGATTGCCGTGGTCTCCGGCGTGCCGAGCCTCGACGTGATCACGACCCCGTCGGAAAGCCAGGCGAGTTCGGACGGCGCGTGGCGGCGCGGCGAGTGCTCGCCGACGACCACGCCGCTATAGGCGTTCATGCGGCGGTAGCTCCAGTCGGCGTCGACCTCGTCCGGCAGCTCGGCATGAAGCTGAAAGCTGCGCCGCGCCAGCGCATCGAGCGGCGTACCGGCGCACCAGTCGAGCGCGAGGAATCCACCGGCGTTGCCGGAGGCTGCGGCGGCGACCTCCGTCCGCTCCACCACGGTGACGTCGATGCCGCGGCGGCTGAGAAAGTAGGCCGTGCACGCGCCGATGACGCCGCCACCGCAGATCACAACATGCATGGGCTCACGCTAGCATCCATGCCGCAGCGCTGCATCGGTTGGACCGGGGCATCCGCATTCCATCACGCAAGGGTATGCACGATGACCGGCCCCGCCATGGCCGTGGCAGGTCCCGTCAGCAGCGGCGCCAGATCCTTTTCGATCCAGGCAATCGCCCGGCGGTTGGCCTCTTCGGCGCTGGCAAAATTGTTGAACAGGCTGATGGCGGTGACGGTGTCGTCGGGGGCATAGACGACGTAGTAGCCCATGAAGCCTTCGACATCGCTGATGATGGGGATGGCGCCTTCCTTGATCCGGCGTGTCAGCTCCTCGACCATGCCGGTCTTGGCTTTGCCCTGGCGGATGGCGGCGTACATGCGGTCCTCCTTCCGGCTGTTGCTGCCACTGCAACGCAGTGGCGTCAGCGCAGGAAATCCTACGCCACGGACGGCCGACGCACCATCGGCATGGCAGATATGAGCGGAATCTCCCTCCAATTTGATCTGGCGCAAACCGGGCCGGCCGATTCCGGACCATGCTGCGGCCTTTCCTACCCCTAGAGCATGACTGCCGGCCGCCACAAACGGCCGGCATTTTTTTGCGCCTCAAGGGGCGGCAGGGTGGCCGCCAGCCGAAGCAGAACTTGCCGGAACTGGCCCCGGCCCTTATCAGGTGCCTCTCGTCCGGTATGACCGGGAAAGAACAGGGGCAAAGCGCGTGAGTGGAAGCAAACGGCTGGTTGCTACAGCCAGAGGATCTTCTTGCGATAGGTAAGGTCAGTGAGCAGCGGCGCTGCCGGTCCCTCGTGGAACACGGCGCCGCGCTCCAGCGCAAAGACACGGTCGGCCAACGCCAGCACGAGGTCGAGATTGTGCTCAACGATGACGATCGAGATATGCTGGCGCAGCCGGTCGAACACGCGGAAGAGCTCGAGGATCACCGCAGGCGCGAGGCCCTCGAAGGGCTCGTCCAGCAGCAATAGCTTGACGTTGCCCGACATGGCGCGAGCGACTGCGACCATCTGCTGCTCGCCGCCGGAGAGATAATCCGCCGCGACGTCCATGCGCTCTCTCAGGCGCGGGAAGTAGGTGAGGATCTGCTCCTCGTTCCATACCGCGCCGTCACGGCCGTCGCTGTTGCGGGCAAGGCGGCCGAGCGCGAGATTTTCCCGCACCGTCATCCCGGCGAACAGGCCTCGCCCCTGCGGGACATAGCCGATGCCGAGCCGGGCGATATCGGGCGCCGGCAGGCGGGTGATGTCGCGGCCGGCGAATGCGATCTCGCCTGATGATGCCGGCACCAGCCCCGCCAGCGTCTTCAGCAGCGTGGATTTGCCGGCGCCGTTGCGGCCGAGCAGGGCGACGATCTCGCCCGCTCGCACGTCGAGCGTCGCGTCGTGCAGGATATGGCTCTTGCCATAATAGGTGTTGATATCAGCAAAGCGCAGGATCGGGGCTGCGTCCTTTCCGGCCGACAGCGTCGGGCTGTGCGCGACGGCGGGGATCCCGGTGCCGGTATAGATTTCCTGCACCCTTCGGTCGGCACGCACTGCCGCGGGCGGGCCGGTCATCAGGATCTCGCCCTGGTTCATCACGGTGACTTGTTGCGAGAAGCCGAGCACGCGGTCGATGTCGTGCTCGACGATCAGCACGGGAATGTTTTGCGCAACGTTGCGCACGAGGTTGGAGACGCGCTCGCGCTCGGCGGCGGCAAGACCCGCCAAGGGTTCGTCGAGCAGCAGCACCTGCGGCTTGGAGCCGAGGGCAATGCCGAGGTCGACTAGCCGCTGGCCGCCATAGGAGAGATCGCCGCCCTCGATATTCTCGATGCCCTGAAGTCCGAGGAATTTGATGAGCTCGGCGGTGTCGGCATGGACGGCGGTGAAATGATCGATGTCGCGCCAGATGTTGAAGCGGCCGGGCGCGCGCGCCTGCAGCGACAGGCGCAGGTTTTCGTAGATCGAAAGTCCCTTGAACAGGTTGGTGATCTGGAAGGAGCGGGCGAGGCCCTGATGGCAGATCAATTCCGACGGCACGCCCTGGATGTCGCGGCCGTGCAGGCGGATGGTGCCGGCATCGGGCGCATAGAGGCCGGACACCAGGTTGAACAGCGTGGTCTTGCCGGCGCCGTTCGGGCCGATCAGCGCATGGATTTCGCCCGAGCGGACCTGGAGGCTGGCATCGCGGACGGCGCGAATGCCGCCGAAGGATTTTGACACGCCGCCAACTTCCAGCACGGTGCCGTCGCAGGCCGCAGGCCGCAGGAAGGCCGGCAAGGGAAGGCCTTCATAGATCTTGCGCCGGCTCATGGCGGCGGTTTCTTCCGGCGGCGGCCACCAGCGCCTCGAGAGCGTCGACCAGATGCCGACGAGGCCACCGGGCGAATAGAGCACGAAGGCGACGAACAGCAGGCCAAACCAGAGCAGCCAGTCCGGCGTCCAGATCGACAACAGCTCTCGGAACAGGATGAAGAACAGCGCGCCGAGTGCAGGCCCGAGCATGCTGCGCATGCCGCCGATCACGACGACCGCGAGCAATTCGCCGGAGAACGGAACGGAGACGGATTCGGCGGAGACGAGATAGTTCTGGAAGCCGATCAGCGCGCCGGCAAAGCCGGTGACGACCGCCGAGATCACGAACACGCCGAGCTTGTAGCGCTCGACCGGGTAGCCCTGGAAGCGGGCGCGCAGTTCGTTCTCGCGGATCGCCATCAGGACATGGCCGAACGGCGAGCGCACCAGGCGGATCAGTAGGAAGAGGACGGCGAGGCTGAGAATGGCGACGACAATGTAGTAGGACAGCGCGTTATCGAGGCTGATGCCGCCGATGCTGCCGCGCTTGAGGCCGCCGAGGCCATCCTCGCCGCCGGTCAAGCTGGTCCAGCGGAAGGCGATGGTATACGCGAGCGCCGATAACGCCAGCGTCAGCAGCGAGAAATAGACGCCGCGCCGGCGCAGGATCACCGCGCCGACTAAGGTCGAGGCGACGGCGACCACGATGGTGGAGAGAAGAAGCGGGAGCCAGATCTGGCCCGGAAACCAGTTGAGCTGGATCAGCCCCGCGGCATAGGCGCCGATGCCAGTCCAGGTGGCGTGGCCGAAGGAGACGAGGCCGGTATAGCCGATGCACAGATTGAGCCCCATCGCCGCAACCGCGAGCGCCACGATCATGGTGCCGGTGTTGTGGGACAGGCCCATGGCCGCGAGCGCAAAGGGCAGCACGATCACGCCGGCGGCGGCGATCAGGAGCGGGCGATATTTCTGCGCGGATGAGGTGATCATTCGAACTTCTCGATCCGCTCGCCGAGCAGCCCACGCGGGCGCACCAGCAGCACCAGGAACATCAGGACATAGATCGACGCCTCACCCGCGGCGGGCTCGAAATGGATGGTGATGCCGCGCACCACGCCGACCAGCATGGCTGCGATCACCACGCCCCAGAAGCTGCCGAGGCCGCCGATCACGACGACGACGAAGGCGACCGTGATGATCTCCGAGCCCATCGCCGGATGAACAATGGAGATCGGCGCGAAGAAGGCGCCGGCCAGCGCCGCCATGCCGACGCCGAGCATGACGACGGCGGTCATGTAGGGCTGCAGGCGGATGCCGAGGGCCGCGACCATGTCGGGCCGCTGGATGCCGGCGCGCACCACGCGGCCGAACGAGGTCTTGTGCAGCAGCAGCCAGACGCCGAGCAGGATCGCCGCGACGACGGCAAGGATGAGCAGGCGGTAGCGGGAGAACAGGAAGTCGCCGACAAAGACCGAGCCGCGGAACATCGGCGGGATCGAGGCCGGCAGCGGCGGCGATCCCCAGATGATGCGGATCGCCTGCTCCGTCACCATGGCAAGCCCGAAAGTCACGAGCAGGCTCAGGATGGGATCCGCCGTATAGAAGCGGCGCAGGATGATCCGCTCGAACAGGATGCCGAGCAGCGCAACTGCCACCGGCGAGAGCGTCACCGCGGGGCCGAAGCCGAGACGCTTGGTGAGTTCGACCGAGATGTAGGCGCCGAGCGCGTAGAACGCGCCATGGGCGAGATTGACGATGCCGCCGACGCTGAAGATCAGCGACAGCCCGAGCGCAATCAGGAGGTAATAGCCTCCGAGCACGAGGCCATTCACCACCTGTTCCAGCAAGAAGGCGAATTGCATGGACACGGCCTCAAATAAAAGGACGGCGCCGGCTGATTGGTGCCGGCGCCGCTGACGCCAACGAAGGGGAGTTGCGTCAGGCCTTCATTTCACAGGGATTCTGCGCTTTCGTCGGATAGATCGATTCCAGCGGGTCATTCGCCGCCGGCACGGCGGCGCCGAGCACCAGCATGTCCCACTTGTCCTTCATTTCGCCCTTCGGCTTGACCGTGAAGGGATAGGCCTCCTGCACGAGCTGGTGATCCCAGGCGCGGAAATAGGCCTTGCGGTTCTTCATGATGTCGAACTGGGTCTGTTTCTCGAAATGCGCGATCAGCGCATCGGATTCGGTCGACTTCGTCGCCTCGATCGCCTGCGCGATGAACTTGAGCGTGATGTACTCGATCCAGGCGTGGTTCTCCGGCGGCTTGCCGTATTTCTTGGTGAAGGTCTCGACAAAGGCCTTCGAGGCGGGATTGTCGAGCGTGTGATACCAGACGGTAGGCCAGGTGCCGGAAAGATTGCCTTCGCCCATCGCCCAGGCATCGCCCGTGTTGAGGTTGAAGCCGACCAGCGGGTAGGGGAAACCGAACTCCGCGTATTGCTTGACGAGGTTGGTGACCTGATTGCCCGCGAGGTTGCAGCAGACGACGTCGGGCTTGGCCTGCCGGATCTTGAGGAGATACGGGCTGAAGTCGGTGACGTCAGTTGCGATCAGCTCGTCGCCGATCAGCGTTGCACCGTTGGCGTCAAAGAAGGCTTTTGCGGCCTTCAGCAGGTCATGGCCGAAGATGTAGTCGGCGGTCAGCGTGACGAACTTCTTGCCCTTCACCATGCCCTGCTGCTGGAGCGCAGTGCCGACCGCATTGACCATCACCGTATTGGGGATGTCGACGTGGAAGGAGTAGCGGTTGCAGTTCTTGCCGCGCAGCGCGTCGGAGCGGGCGCCGGTCGAGAAGAACACTTTCTTGTTGCGCTCGGCGACCTGCATGATGGTGAGCGAGGAAGCGGAGGATATCTCGCCGAACAGCAGCGCCGCGCCGTCCTGCTCGATCATGCGCTGCGCCTTGGTCGCGGCGGTGGCGGGATTGACGGAATCTTCCGACATCAGGTCGATCTGCTTGCCCATGATGCCGCCGGCCGCGTTGATCTCCTCGGCCGCAAGCTTCACGCCGAGCTGGGCATAGCCGCCGATCGCGCCGAGGAATCCGGTCAGCGGCACCAGATGGCCCATTTTGATTTTGGCGGCCTGCGCCCGGACGATCGCTGGAAAACCCAGCACGGAGGCGCCGGCAAAGGCGGCGCCACCTTTCAACAACGTGCGTCTGTTGTAGCTGACCATGGCGGTCTCCTCCCTCCCGGTGACATCGCGACGTCCTGCTCAAAATCGCTCATGCGACAATGTGAGAGACGTTCTTTTATTGCTAGAGAGTATTTCCGGACGCAGCCGCGCCTGTCAACGCAAAATGCGTCGCAGTCGAAACAGCCGATCCGGAAGGAGAGGGTTCAGCCCTTGGCGCCGAATTCGGCGGAAAGGCGATTCGCCGCCGCCCGCACCTGCCGGGCGCGGGTCTTCACCACGTCGTCCGTCATTCGCCAGATCGGGCCGGAGATGCCGAGCGCGCCGATCACATCGCCGGTGAAATTGAACACGGGGACCGCGACGCAGCGCACTTCGGCATTGAACTCGCCGTCGTCAATGGCAAGGGCGCTACGCCGGACCTCGGCGATCTCGCGCAGCAGCACGGCCGGGTCGGTGATCGACTTCGCGGTCGAGGGCTTCAGTTCGACGCGCTCGAGGAAGCGTTTCAGCTGGTCGGGACGCAGCGAGGCCAGGACGATCTTGCCGAGCGCGGTGCAATGGGCGGGGCGCACCACGCCGACGCGGTCGGTCAATTGAAACGCGCCGGTGCCGCTGGTGCGGGCGATGACAACAACGGCATCGCCCATACGCACGGCAAAATGGCCGCTTTCGCCGCTCTCCCGCGACAAATCTTCCAGTATCGGCGTGGCCAGATTGACCATCTCGATCTCGTCGAGGGCGCTGGCGGCAAGGGCAAACAGCGGCCTGCCGACGCGGTAGCGTTTGGTGTCGCGCTCCTGCCGGATATAGCCGAGCGATACCATGGTTTTGGCGAGATGGAACGTGGTCGAATTGTGCAGGCCGACGCGCTTGCTGAGGTCGGCGAGCCCGATGCCCTCGCGGTGCCGGGCGATCTCTTCCAGGATGGCAAAGGCGCGCCCGAGCGACTGCACGCCGCCGCGCGCGCGGTCTTCGGCCTCATCGTCGATCGTCGGCTCGTTCGACTGCACCAGCCGCGCAATCGGCGACTTGCGCGGTGCGGCCGGCTTCTCGCCGGACTTTTCACTGGCCTTGTCGCCGCTTGTCTTCGCTTTGGTGCGCGCTTTCACTCGTTCCTCTCCGTCGTGGCGCCGCGGGTTCCTATCAGGCCGCCTCACGGGCCAAATGGCAACCGGCCGCGCCGCCGGTACTGCGGCAGCATACCACAATAGCAATTGACGTACAGTATTATGAGAAATAGGGTCCGGCCCATGTTGAACGCCGCGCGCGAAGAACGCGGGCCGGGCCTTTGAGCCGGAGGGAGAGAGTGATGTCGCGCAATTCGCTCAACGGTGCCCAGGTCATCGTCGACTATCTGATCCAGGAGAAGGTGCCCCAGGTGTTTGGCCTGTGCGGCCACGGCAACATCCAGTTCATCGACGCGCTGTACGAGCGATCGAGCGAGATCAAGACCATCTCCGTGCATCACGAGAGCGTCGCGGGCTTCATGGCTGACGTGTACTACCGCGTCTCGGGCCGGCCGACCGCGACCTTCACCTCCTGCGGACCGGGTTCGGCCAACCTGCCGATCTCGCTCGCGAATGCCTTTCTCGACTCCGTGCCGTTCATGGCGGTGACGGGCAACGTGCCGACCAGCCAGTTCAACCGTGGCGCCTTTCAGGAACTGTACCGCCACTACCAAGCCGACTTCCCGTCGACCGTGCGCTCCTATTGCAAGAAGGTGTTTCAGCCGACGCGCGGCGAGATGGTGCCGCTGGCGGTGCGGCAGGCCTGGAAGACGATGGTGACGGGACGGCCCGGCCCAGTCGTGCTCGACGTCCCCTTTGACGTGTTCATGGAGTCGGCGGCTGAAGAAGCGCCTAACGCCATCGCGTGGAACGCCAACATCTCCAGCCGCTGCGGCGCCGACCCTGACGGTGTGGTCAAGGCCGTGGACATGCTGCTGTCGGCCGAGCGGCCGGTGATCATCGTAGGCCAGGGCGTGCGCTATGGCGGCGCAGCCGACGAATTGAAGCGGCTTGCCGAGCGATTGCAGATTCCGGTGGCGGCGTCGGCCTCCGGCCTCGGCGCGCTCGACTGCAACCATCCGCTGGCGCTGGGGCTGGTCGCGCGCGCCGGCCACTACCAGGCCAATCATGCGGCACGGC
>Ga0187815_10000257_pt1 | contig 26501 bp, 25 predicted proteins | sample NC_S_5_FD_132962 | JGI IMG/M metagenome (GOLD analysis project Ga0187815, IMG submission 132962) | Wetland sediment microbial communities from Neuse River Estuary, North Carolina, USA - ASW-S_5 | ecosystem: Environmental > Aquatic > Freshwater > Wetlands > Sediment | place: USA: North Carolina...
CGGAGGGCAGGATGCCCGGAGTCAAGAGAAGGAACCAAGAGAAATGGCCTGGTTCAATCCGCCGGAACTACAAGCGGTGTGGTGTCGAGGACATTGGAGCCACTTCCGCCTACGTGATCTACGTGGTGGCCACAGCGCGCCGTATCTGGAAACTGAGGGAGTGGAGGATTGCACCCGCTCTGCTTTGCTCTGGCTGTTGCTTCTGCGCGCTGGGAGCGCGCTGCTGTTCCCGGGGCCCCTCGGTGGCGGTGAGGCGTGGACGAGAAGGCCGCGCAGCGGGCATCGCCAAGGAAGGCGATGCCTTTTCGACCGGACAGGAGTCCGGCCGAAAAGCCCGGCCGCGGCTCACGGACTCGCAGGGCAGGAAGCCCGGAGAGCGCCACCGCGGGGTGTCGTTTTCCTCTTGGCTACTTCTCCTTTGGACAAGCAAAGGAGAAGTAGCTCGGGCGCCGGCAGGCGCACGAAACTGCTTTGTTACCCGTGGCAGGCGCACGAAACCGCTCTGTCCCCCCGCGGAAGGCGTCCGAAACCACGCCGTCGCCCGCGCGCAAATGACTCGGGCCGCAGCAGCAGTTCGAAAAACCGCCGGACGCGAATCACCGTTGCTCCCCTGCGTGCAGTAGGGAAAGGCTGGGCAGGGGTGAAGCCATCTCGCGCGCATGCGATCCACCAATGTTCTCCGAGACCTTGGTTTTCCTTAGCCGAAGCGCAAGTGCGGCCTAAGCGTCGCGGCGTAGCGTACGGGTGTCGTCGGCGATGTGTACGTCGCGCGGCGATTCGAGCCAACCCTCAAGGAGCAAATCATGCGCAAGTCCATCGTTCTCGTCCTGCCGTTCGCACTGTGCGGCCTCGTGTTCGCGGCGCAGGCGGAAACCCCGGCCCAGCTGGCGGCGCAAGCCAAAATCAGCATGGCGCAGGCGCGCAAGATCGCGCTGCACGCCGTCCCGGGCAAGGTCGTCAAGCAGGAGCTTGAGAAGGAATCCGGCGGCAGCGGCCTGCGCTACTCGTTCGACATCAAGGCCGGCAAGGACACGCGCGAGGTGGGCGTGGACGCGAAGACCGGCAAGCTGCTGGAAAACTCGCTGGACAACAACGACGCGGATTGACCGGTCGCCGGTGCCGCGTCGCGCGGCACCGGCCTTTCCCGCAGGTTTTCAGCGCACCGGCTTCGCCAGGCGCAGCAGGTCCGCGCCGAAGCCCGCAGCCTCGTACACCTTGCGCGCCCGCTCGTTGCCGGGGAACACCGCCAGCGTCACCAGCTGGCACTGATGTTCGCGCGCCCACTGCTCGGCATGCGCCAGCAGCGCCTTGCCCACGCCGCGGCGCTCGTGCGCCGGCGCCACCGCGAGGTCGGAGATGTGGCAGTTGCTGCGGCCGGTGAAGAAATCCTCGGTGCGCTGCAGGTGGATGAAGCCCACCCGCGTGCCGTCGGCATCCTCGGCCACGAACAGGTGGCTGTTCGCGGGCTGCTCCTCCAGGTGGCGCAGCAGGTCGTCGCGGATGCCCCCGATGCATTCGTGCCGGCGTCGCCAGGTCGGCAGCTGGAAGTCCACGAAACGCGGCACCAGGGAGAGGATGAAATCGTCGTCGTCTTCGGCCAGACGGACAAGCAGGGACAAGTCGCTCATGGTCGTCGTGGGTGCGGAATCTTTTGTTGTTCTACACCGTCGGGACGCGTGGCGGAAGTGCGTCGAGCCCGCCGGCGGCGTCGCGGCTATAGTGCGGCCTTCGTGCGCTGCCGCGCCACCGCCAGGACGCCCCATGCCCGCCACCCGCATTCGCCTCCAGACCGGCACCGACACCACGCTCGCGCAAGGCATCGCGGAGATCCAGCGCGAGATGAAGCTGCCCGCCGTGTTCCCGCCCGAGGTCGACGCGGCGGCAACGCAGGCGGCGGCGCAGCCGCGGCTCCCGGCACTGGATCGCACCGATGTCCCCTTGGTCACCATCGACCCGCCCGGCTCGATGGACCTGGACCAGGCGATGCACCTGGAGCGGCGCGTCGGCGGCTATCGGGTGTTCTATGCGATCGCCGACGTGGCTGCATTCGTGGCGCCGGGCGATGCGGTGGACGCCGAGACGCATCGCCGCGGCGAAACGCTGTACGGTGCCGACTCGCGTATCCCGCTGCACCCGCCGGTGCTCTCCGAGGGGGCCGCCTCGCTGCTGCCGGACCAGTTGCGGCCCGCCTTGCTGTGGACGATCGACCTCGACACGGGCGGCGAGATCGCCGCCATCGACGTGCGCCGCGCCAGGGTGCGCAGCCGCGCCCGGCTGGACTACGCCGGTGTGCAGCAGCAGATCGATGCCGGTACCGCCGATCCGCTGTGGTCGCTGCTGCGCGAGGTGGGCGAGTTGCGCCAGCGCCGCGAACAGGCGCGCGGCGGCATCAGTCTCACGCTGCCCGAGCAGGAGGTCAGCGTGACGGACGGCCAGTGGCGGCTGGACTATCGCGTCAACCATCCGATCGAGGACTGGAACGCGCAGATCTCGCTGCTCACCGGCATGGCTGCGGCGCAATTGATGGTGAAGGGAGGGGTGGGCCTGCTGCGCACGCTGCCGCCGCCCGCGCCGCAGTCGATCGCCCGGCTCAAGCTCACCGCGCAGGTGCTCGGCATCCCCTGGCCGTCGACGCAGAGCTACCCCGACTTCATCCGCTCGCTCGATCCCGCCAGGGACACCCACGTGGCGATGCTCACCGCCTGCACCACGGTGCTGCGCGGCGCCGGCTACGCGGCGTTCGACGGCGGGCTGCCGGCGCAACCCGAGCAGTCCGCGCTGGCGGCGGAATACAGCCACGCCACCGCGCCGCTGCGCCGGCTGGTGGACCGCTACGTGGGCGAGGTCTGCGTGGCGCTGTGCGCGAACCAGCCGGTGCCGGGCTGGGCGCGCGCCGCGCTGCCTGCACTGCCCGAGCTGATGGCCGAAGCCGATCGCCGCGCACACCAGTACGAGCGTCAGGTGATCGACCTGGTCGAGGCGGTGCTGCTGGCGCCGCGCGTGGGCGAGAGCTTCCAGGGCGCCATCGTCGAAGCGAACGGCGCCGAGCATGATCGTGGCAATGGCCACGCCGGCGCCGCTGCTGCACACAGCGGCGTGGTGATGCTGCGCGACCCTGCGATCGAGGCCCGCGTCATCTCGGCGACGCCGCTGCCGCTGGGAGAGGAGGTGACGGTACGGCTGGCGGAGGCCGACCCGGCGAGGCGCGTGGTGCGCTTCGAACTGGTGCCCGGGGGGCAGCTAGGAGCCTGGGCTACAGTTCGTTCGCCGATGGTCGACAGCCTATAAGTCGCAGGCAAACGGCGCGAGGGCGGGCGAGGCGATCTCACTTGCACCAACGTGCATCGGCGGCGATGCTGTGAAGCGCCGGGGGTTCCGTGCGATGGGGGCATGCGCATGAACGGATGGATTTCCGCATTCATGGCTTGGCTGGTCTGCTGCCTCGCGGCGACGGCAGCCGCGGCGGCACCCGCTCCCGCCACGCCCGCGCGCATCCGCGTGGTCAGCGACGATAACTACCCACCCTTCGTGTTCCTCGACAGCGACGGCAAGCCGCAGGGCTACGAGGTCGACATGTGGCGGCTGTTCCAGGCCCATACCGGCATCCAGGTCGAGCTGGTGCCGACGGATTGGTTCACCGCCCAGCAGGAACTGCAGTCCGGCCGCGCGGACGTGATCGACATGCTCTACCGCACGCCCTCGCGCGAGGCGCTGTACGACTTTTCCGCACCCTACGCCACGCTGTCGATCGGCATCTACGTGGATCGACGCATCAGCGGCATCCGCGACGTGTCCGCGCTGCGCGGCTTCCCGGTGGGCGTGGAGCGCGGCGACGCCTGCGTGGACAAGCTGCAGTCGGTGGGCATCTCCAACCTGCGCCTGTACACCGGCTACCGGGAGATCATCCAGGCTGCCACCCAGGGGGATTTGCGCGTCTTCTGCATGGACGAGTACCCGGCGGAGTTCTACCTGTACCGCTATTCCGCGCTGAACCGCTACTACAAGGCCTTCGAACTCTACACCGACCACTTCCACTGGGCCGTGCGCAAGGGCAACACGCCCATGTTGCGTACGGTCGAACGCGGCATGGCCCTCGTCACGCCGGCCGAGCGTGCGGCATTGCGCGAGCGCTGGCTGGAGCAGCCCTCCATCCTGAAACACTACGAGCACGTCGTCGATATCGCCCTGGCGGTCGTGCTCGCGCTCGTCGCGCTGATGACGCTGTGGGTATGGGCACTGCGTCGAACGGTGGTGGCCCGCACCTGCGCGCTGCAGGAGGAGGAAAGCAAGTTGCGCGCGATCTTCGACGCCAGTCCGGATGCGATGTGGGTCAAGGACCGCGACGGCATCTATCGCGACGGCAACGATCGCGTGGCCGAACTGTTCCGGGTCGGGCGCAACGAGCTGATCGGCCACCGCTGCGACGAGCTGTTCGACACGGAGTTCGCGGCCAGGGTGCAAGCGATGGACGAGGAAGTGATGCGGCTGGGCCGGCATCACACCTACCTGTCGCCCCTGGACGCGGCCGGCGACAGGACCCGCCGGTTCGAGATCATCAAGGTGCCGCTGTACACGCCCCAGGGTGCGGTGCGCGGCGTGCTGAGCGTGGCGCGCGACGTCACCGAGCGGCTGCAGGCCGAGGCGCGCCTGCAGCTCTGGGCGCAGGCGTTCCAGAACGCTGCGTTCGGCGTGGTGATCTTCGACGCGCGGACCCATCGCATCATCGCGGTCAATCCCACCTTCGCCCGCGAACGGGGGTACACGCCGGAGGAGATGGCGGGCATGTCGGTGGATGTGCTGTACCCGTCCGACCTGGTCGCCGAGCGCGCGGCCGCGCGCCTCGAGATCGACCGGCAGGAGCATGCGATGTGGGAAACCGAACACGTGGCGCGCGACGGCCGGCGCTTTCCCGTGCTGCTGGACTGCTCGATTTTCCACGGTGACGACGGCGAGCCGCAGCACGTCCTCGTCTACGCGCAGGACATCACCGAACGCAAGCGGGCCGAGAGCGAGCTGCGCCTGGCGGCGGCGGCCTTCCAGGCGCAGGAAGCGCTGATGGTGATGGATGCCGACCGCACGATCCGGCGGGTCAACAAGGCGTTCACCGCGCTCACCGGCTTCCAGCCGGACGAAGTGAACGGCAAGCCCTCGTCGATGCTGCGCCCGCTGCAGCATGAATCGGCGTTGTACGAGCGCCTGTGGAGACAGGTGCGACGCGAGGGCTTCTGGCAGGGTGAGCGGTGGATCCGGGTCAGCCAGGGCCAGCCCAGGGTGGTTCGCGCGACGATGTCGGCCGTCAGGGACGCCACCGGGGAATTGAGCCACTACGTCTGCTCGATGATCGACCTGACCAGCGAGCGCGAGGCGCATGCCAGCGTCGACCGCATGACCTACTTCGACCCGCTGACCGACCTGCCCAACCGGCATTTTCTGCACGGCCGGCTGCAGCAGCTGCTGAGCGAAGCCGGCGCAGGCGCGGCCATCCTGCTGATGATGGACCTGGACCACTTCAAGCGGGTCAACGACCTGCGCGGCCACGCCGCCGGCGACCGCCTGCTTTCGCTCATGGCGCAGCGCCTGCGCGGGCTGCTGGATGACGAGTGCGTGCTGAGCCGCTTCAGCGGCGGCACGTTCGTGCTGCTGATGCCCTGCAGCGGGGAGGGTTCCAGCCGGGTAAGGGACTGCGCGGAGCGCGTGCGCGAAGCTTTGCGCGAACCGTTTCAACTCGACGACGACGTGCCGGTGGGGATGACCGTCAGCATCGGCTGGACCGAACTGGTGCCGGGGCAGGACTCGCCAGAGTCGGTGCTCAAGCAGGCGGAGCTGGCGATGTATGGCGCCAAGGCCGGCGGGCGCAACCAGGTGTGCAGGTTCGAGCCCACCATGCAGGCCGAACTGGCGCAGCGCGAGGCGTTCGTCAGCGATCTGCGCCGCGCCATCGCCGATGAAACGCTGGAATTGCATCTGCAGGCACAGGTCAACCGGCGCGGGCGCGTGATCGGCGCGGAGATGCTGCTGCGCTGGACCCGGCCCGGCGGAGCGCAGGTGTCGCCGGAGCTGTTCATCCCCATCGCCGAAGAGAACGGCCTGATCCTGCCGCTCGGCGACTGGGTGCTGCGGCAGGCCTGTGCGCGGCTGGTCGCCTGGTCCGAACAGCCATCCAGCCGCGGGCTCTCGCTCGCCATCAACGTGAGCGCGCGGCAGTTCGCCCAGCCGGGATTCGTGGACGACGTGCGCCAGGTACTCGCCGCTACGGGGGCCGACCCCGCGCGGCTGACACTGGAGATCACCGAGACGGTGATCCTGGGCGACCTGGCCCAGGCCGCCGCCAAGCTGGCCCGCCTGCGGGCGCAGGGCATCCGCATCTCGCTGGACGACTTCGGCACCGGCTACTCCTCGCTGGCCTATCTTTCGCGCCTGCCGCTGGACCAGCTCAAGATCGACCACGCCTTCGTCGCCCGCCTGCCGGAGGATGCCAACGACGCGATGGTCGCGCAGACCATCATCGGCATGGGGCGCGGGCTGGGGCTGGAGGTGGTTGCCGAGGGCGTGGAGACCGTGGCGCAGCGGGATTTCCTCATGACCCAGGGCTGCGACGGTTTCCAGGGTTACTTGATTTCCCGCCCGATGCCGCTCGCCATGTTCGAGCTGATGCTCGAAGGGCATCACGCACTGGTGTGAGCCATTCCTACTGCGCTGCCCGTATCGCGTGCGAGAAATCCCCGTCCGTCCGGCTGGCGCGGGCCCGTTCGGTGATGCGTGCGCGGGCGTTCCATTCCTGCGGCGTGAGGCGGTGGTCCAGCGCGCGGATCTGGTAGAGGTAGCCGGGCAGGTAGCCGGTGAGCAGCAGGCGTGCGTCCAGCGGCAGGCCGGGGTCGAGGTGGCGCGCCATGCGGTACACCACCGTGGTGCAGTTCGAGGTGACGGTGTTGTAGAACGCAGGCGTGGCGGCCAGCTGATTCGCGGTGCCCACGTAGGACAGGAACAGGGCGCGCATCGTTTCGCGGCCGATCGCGAGCGGGTAGAGGTAGTCGTCCTCGCCGCGGACGTTGGTGCGCACGCGGATCAGGTCGCTCTCCGGCGCGGCGATCAGGATCGCCTCGAAGTCCTTGAAGAAGCCGCCGACGGAAGAGAACTGCTGGCCGCGCCGCTTGCGGATCTCGACCGAGAACACCAGGTGGCGACCGTCGTCGAAGCCGAACGAGATCATCGCGTGGGCGATCGCCTTGCTGCCCCAGTGCGACAGCACGGCATCGGCGGAAACCAGGTGGTCGAGATCGTAGCTCTGCGTTTCCCAGCGTGCGTCGTAGTCGTCGTCGCTGCGCCAGGTGAAGTCGCGCACGTTGTGCAGGGTGACCACGCTGCCGTGCACCTCGCCGTGCAGCAGGCGCGCGACGTCATCCGCCCAGGCGCGATCGTTGGTCGGCGTGATGGTGGACCACCACGCCAGCAGCAGCGCGTACTGCAGCACGTAGCCGCCCAGCGGCCACCATGCGCGGCGCAGCATCGCGATGACGAACAGCGCCAGCGTCAGGGCGACCCACAGCACGGCGCCCAGGGTGTGCACCGCGATGCCCCCGGGCAACTGGTGCCACAGCGCCAGCGCACCCCAGGCGCAGGAGAGAAGGACGATCAGCGCGCCCAGCAGCAGCGCGAGGCCTCGTCCCAGCGCCCGCAGGAGATTCGTCATGCGTGTGCCCATGTCCGTTGGATGTTGCCAGCCTGCCCTGACGTGCGCGTGAAAACAACGACACGCCCGCGGCTATGACTACAATCGCGCCGGATCGCACGACGGAGACGAGGCGAAGCATGCGGGATGATCCGATCAGGCACGCCTGGCTGGTGCGGTTTGCCGTGCCGGTACTGCTGTTGTGCCTCAATGCCTGCGCCATGGTTGGCGTGAGCCGGCTCAAGCCGGGCGACGTGGTGAGCGAGCAGCGCGCCGATGTGATCGGCAGCAAACAATTCAGCGACGGCACCGTGCAGGTGCTGAACGCGGTGGCGCTGGACACCAAGCGGTGCACGCAATCCTTCGGCACCTGCACCGAGACCGTCGAGCACGCCAGCGGACTCGACGAGGAGCGCCGGCTGTCCGCGCTGTCCGAGCTGTGGCTGGGGCGCGCGCTGCGCGGCGACCGCGGGCCGACGATGGACGACGCCACGCTGGACGCCTATCTGCAGTGCGCGCGCTACGCCTATGTCTACTTGTTCTACACCCGACGCACGCCCGCCGAGCGCGTGTTCGACCGGCGCCAGACCAAGGTGATCGCGTTCTACGACTACGCGGTGCAGCGTGTGGTGGGGCGCTGGTTCAGCGAGTTGCCGAAACTCAGCACCGGCTGGACGCAGACCGCGCTGGCCGGCTGGACCGTGCTGCGGCCGGATGCCGACCTGCGCCTGCGCGCCATGCCGAACGAGCTGATCTCCGCCTCGACGCTGCGTTTCAAGGGCTTGCGCAACGTCTACCGGCGCGACGGTTTCGGTTCGGATTTCGTGGCGGTGGCGCCGCCGTCCACGCCGGATGCGCCGGCCGTGCCGTGGCGCGAACCGCGCTACGTGGCGATGACCGGCGTGCTGGTGTTCGGCGGCCGCACGCTGGACGAGGTGCTGGACACGCGCCAGGTGCAGTTGCTGGCACGCGATCCCTACGGCGACGCGAGCGTCACCATCGCCGGCCGCAGCCTACCGCTGGGCGCGAACTTCACCGCGCCCTACGGGCTGTGGCTGGCGCGCTCGGGTTTCGCGCTGCAGTCGATCCGCTCGCTGCTGGGCCGCGAGGGCGGCATCAAGGAGCCGCGCGTGCTGCTGATGCAGCCGTACGATCCGAACCGCTTGACCGTGGTGATGCTGCATGGCCTCGCCAGCAGCCCCGAGGCCTGGGTGAACGTGGCGAACGAGGTGCTGGGCGACGAGGAGCTGCGCCACAACTACCAGGTGTGGCAGGTCTACTACCCCACCAATGCGCCCATCGCGGTGAACCTGATGCACATACGCCGTGCGCTGGACGCCACCATCCACCACTTCGACCCCGCCGGCAGCGCGCGCGCCACGCGCCACATGATGCTGGTGGGGCACAGCATGGGCGGGGTGATCGCGCGCCTGCTGGTGTCGTCCAGCGGCGACCGGCTGTGGAGCCTGGTGCCGGATGGCAGGCAACTGTCTGCCGCGAAACGCGCGCGGCTGCACCGGCAGCTGGCGCCCTACCTGCAGTTCTCGCCGATGCCGCAGGTGGATTCCGCAGTGTTCCTCGCCGCGCCGCAACGCGGCACGCCGACGGCGCGGCACCGTCTCGCCCGCTGGGCGGCCGAACTGATCCGCCTGCCATTCAGCCTGCTCAAGGAAATGGCCAGCATCTCGGACCTGCTCAAGGACGACTCGGGCCAGGCGGCGCCCATCCATGTGTCGAACAGCGTGGGCAACCTCAGCGACACCGACCCCTTCATCGTCGCCACCGAGAATCTGCCGATCTCGCCGGCGGTGCGCTACCACTCGATCATCGGCCTGTACAAGCCGCACGGTGACCTCGGGCAGAGCAGCGACGGCGTGGTGCCCTATGCCAGTGCGCACCTCGCGGGCGCGGCGTCCGAGGTGGTGATCCCGTCCTGGCACAGCGTGCAGGAGACGCCTGCGGCGATCCTGGAGCTGCGCCGCATCATGCGGCGGCATCTGCAGCAGGTGGACGGGAAGCTGCCGCAGACGGCGCGCGGCTCCTGAGCCGCGGACTCAGTCGACCACGAAGAGGCGCGCACCGGTCGGTGTGGACGAACGGTGCGCCGCATCGCCGTGGTCGGAAACCTGATAGCTCATGCCTGGCGTAAGCACGAAGCTGCGGCCGTCGCGCAGCTCGCTGTGCAACTCGCCTTCGAGCACGTACAGCACGTGGCCGCGGTCGCACCAGTGGTCGGCGAGGTAGCCGGGGCTGTATTCGACCAGTCGTACGCGCAGGTCGCCGATCTGGAACGTGCGCCACAGGGCGGTGCCGGTTTCGCCGGGGTGACAGGTAGCGGGCAGGTCATTCCAGTCCGTCACTGTGAAGGGCAGGGCGGGCAGTTTCATCGGGCGCGTTCCGGGGCTGGGGCCGGGCGCAATCTGTCACGTCGGCAATACGCGCGGATGACCCGGAAGTCATGATGCAGTGCCCGGACGAGGCCGGGCGATTGCATGAGGACGATGCTCGACGGCAGCCGTGTCAGGATGCGGCTGCCGCCGAGGCCACGGCGCCGGCGCCGGTGGAGTCCACCGTCAGCGAGACGCGGCGGTTGTCGGCGCCGCGGTCGTGGCTGGCGCCCTTCACCACCTGGCGGTCCGCATCCTTGCCATAGCTGACCGCGCGGATCTGGCTGGCGTTGATGCCGTTGGAGACCAGGAAGTCGCGCACGGCCTCGGCGCGCTTCATGCCGAGCCGCTTGTTGTAGGCGCGCGAGCCGGCCGGGTCGGCGAAGCCTTCCACGGTGATCAGCACGTTGGGATGGTACTTGCCGATGGTCTCGGCGAAGTTCTGCAGCGCGGGCTTGTCCTGGTCGTTGAGAGTGGCGCTGTTGAAGGCGAAGTGCGCCACGGTGTCCACGCTGACGCGGCCCTGCATGGCGGTGATCTGCGAGTCGTACTTGGAGAACTGCGACTGCATCTGCTGCTTGATCGCATCGATCTGCTGCTGCTGATCCTGCTGCTTCTGCTGGAGCTGCTGGACGGCGGCGTTGAGCTCGTCCTTCTTCACGTACTGCGAGCAGCCCGCCAGGGCGACGGCAATGATGCTCGCCGCCAGCACGGCGGCTCGTGGGGTTCGGATGTTCATCGATGTCTCTCCCGTGTGCATGCCGGCATCGCGGGTGACAGCAGTGGCGCCGGCAGTTGATGGATCCCCCTGTCGTGCGCTGTCTTTTTGAACCTACCCCATGTCGGCACGAACCGCACACATGGGTGATCCATCGCTACGGCTGTGTTCAGTTTTTTCAGTTTTTCGTTGCGATGGCGCCGAAGAGAGCCACTTCAGCCGCGCACGTGTGCTGCATGAAAGCGAAGCCCGGCGAGTGCCGGGCTTCGCTTTCATGCCGATGTGGATCGCGCTCAGGCGATGTCGGGCAGGGTCGCCGCGCCGGCCTCGATCGCCGCCTTGTGCGTCAGCGTGCGCGGCAGGATGCGCGCGAAATAGAACGCGGCGGTGTCGCGCTTGGCCTGCTTGAACGCTTCGGACTGGCTGCCGGCCTCGGCGGCGGCCACGCTGCGCGCCCAGAAGTAGGCAAGGGTGACGTAGCCCGAGTACCACAGGTAGTCCGTCGCGGCGGCGCCCAGTTCCTCCGGGTTGGCCTGCACGCGCTGCGCCAGTTGCAGGGTGAGTTCGCCCCATTGCTTCAGCGCGGCGCCCAGCGGGGCCACCAAGGCGGCGAGCTTCGCGTCGCCGGAGTGCGCCTTGCAGAACGCGCCGATTTCGGCGGCGAAGTGCTTGAAGCCCACGCCCTGTAGCTGGAGGATCTTGCGGCCCAGCAGATCGGCAGCCTGGATGCCGGTGGTGCCTTCGTACAGCGTGATGATGCGCGCGTCGCGCACGAACTGCTCCATGCCGTTCTCGCCGATGTAGCCGTGGCCGCCGTATACCTGCAGCGCTTCCTTGGTGCACTCCTGCGCGAGTTCCGTCACCACGCCCTTGGCGATCGGGATCAGGAAGGCCACCAGCTCGCCCGCCTGCTGCCGCTCGGCCTCGCTGGCGCCGCGCGCCTCGATGTCGGTCTGCAGCGCGGTATACAGCAGCAAGGCGCGCGAGCCTTCCACGAAGGCGCGCTGGGTGAGCAGCATGCGGCGCACGTCGGGCTGCACCAGCAGGTTGTCGGCGGGCTTGTCGGCGAACTTCGCGCCGGACAGCGCGCGGCCCTGCAGGCGCTCGCGCGCGTAGTTGAGGCTGTTCTGCCACGCGCGCTCGGCGAGCGCGAGGCCTTGCACGCCCACCGACAGCCGCGCGGCGTTCATCATGGTGAACATCGCCGCGAGACCCTTGTGCGGCTGGCCGATCAGGTAGCCCTCGGCACTGTCGAAGTTCATCACGCAGGTGGCCGAGCCCTTGATGCCCATCTTGTGCTCGATGGCGCCGGCGAAGGCGGCGTTGCGCGCGCCCGGCGAGCCGTCCGCGTTCACCTTGAACTTCGGCACGATGAACATCGAGATGCCGCGGCTGCCGGCCGGTGCGTCGGGCAGGCGCGCCAGCACCAGGTGCACGATGTTCTCGGCGAGGTCGTGCTCGCCCGCGCTGATGAAGATCTTGGTGCCGCTGATCGCGTAGCTGCCGTCGGCGTTCGGTTCGGCGCGGGTCTTCAGCAGGCCGAGGTCGGAACCGGCCTGGGGCTCGGTGAGGCACATCGTGCCGGTCCAGCGGCCTGCCACGATTGGCTTCATGTAGGTGTGCTGCTGCGCCTCGGTACCGTGCAGCTCCATCGCGTGGCAGGCACCCTCGGACAGCAGCGGGTACAGGCTCCACGCCAGGTTGCCGGACTGGAACAGCTCGGTGGTGGCGATGCCGATCGCGCCCGGCAGGCCCTGGCCGTCGAACTTTTCCTTCGCGGTGAGACCGGCCCAGCCGCCTTCGGCGAAGGCCTTGAACGCCTCCTTGAAGCCCTTCGGCGTGGTCACCGCCTGTGTGGCCTTGTCGTAGTGGCAGCCCTCGGCATCGCCCGGCGCGTTGGTGGGCGCCAGCACCTGTTCGGCGAGCTTGCCCGCTTCCTCCAGCACCGCGTCCAGCAGATCGCGGCTGTGCTCGGCGCCGCCCTGCAGCTTCGTGAGGATGGCCTCGGCGCCCAGCAGGTCGAACAGGGCGAAGCGTTGGTCGTCGAGCGGGGCCTTGTAGATGGTCATGGTCGTTCTCTCGGGAAGCGGCGAAGTGGGAATCAGCGGTAGGTGTTGGCGATGCCCGGCACCGGCGACATGAAATCGCTGTGCTGGAACGGGAAGTCCTGCGCGTGCTTTTTGTCCGGGTGGTCGGCCAGGTCCGGCTGGGCGTGGATCGTGCCGCTGATGGCATAGGCCAGTGAACCGGCGCTGCCCCTGGCGGCCACGGCGGCGAGCGCATTGCCCATCGCCGGCGTGGGCAGCACGTCGACCGTGACCACGTCGCCGGCAAAGGAGGGAATGTCGAGATCGAACGTGGTGTGCAGGCGCACCGGCATGCCGTTGATGACCTGCAGCGAGCCCTCGATGGAGCTGAAGTCCATGCCGCCGTAGCTGTTGTTCTGGATGCGCACGGTGAGGCGCCACATGCCGTTCGGCAGCACCTGCATCTGCTGCACGGTGAGCGAGGGCGGGAACACGCTCTTGCGTTGCGGACCGCAGGCGGCAAGGCCGACGGCGAGGGCAAGCAACATGAGACAGCGGAGCAATCGCATTGTGGCCACTCCTCAAACGATTGTTTGAATCTTGACCCGGAGTTGCCGCACGCGTCAATGCCGGGAGCCTGGATGGATTCCGCTGCCCGGGCTTCCCGGACGGTTTCCACCGACATGGACTGCAGGCATCATGACGCGTTCCCCACCGATATCGAATGCCATGACCCGTCGCATCGCCGCCCGCCGTTCTCCCATCCACGGCAATGGCGTGTTCGCCGTCGCCCCGATCAGAAAGGGCGAAGAGATCATCCAGTACAAGGGTACGCTGATGAGCCACGCCGAGGCCGACGACATGTACGGCGACGGCGGCGAGACCGGGCACACCTTCCTGTTCACGCTCAACGACGACTACATCATCGACGCCAACCGCAAGGGCAATTCCGCGCGCTGGATCAACCACAGCTGCGCGCCGAACTGCCGTGCGGTGGTGGAGGAGAGCGCCGACGGCAACCCGCGCCACGACAAGGTGATGATCGAGGCGATCCGCAACATCAAGCCGGGCGAGGAACTCACCTACGACTACGGCATCATCCTCGACGTACCGCACACCGCGCGCCTGAAGAAGCTGTGGAAGTGCCTGTGCGGCGCGCCGAACTGCACCGGCACGCTGCTCAAGCCCAAGCGCTGACGGCCGCGCCGCGGGCCGTTCCCCGCGTCCCAGGCCTCCCCGGCGCCGGCCGCCCAGGCTCCTAGCCAGACGGCGAAAGGCGCCCCTATACTCGGCGGGCACGCCCGGCGCACCCGGCATGGGGACGGGTGACCAGGGATTGCAACTGGGGATGACGATGGAAAGTAATCCGTATACGGCGCCGGCCGCCGTGGTGGAGGACGTCGTCGGCAGCTATGCCGACGATCTGGAAAGCCGCAAGGCCAGCCGCGGCAAACGTCTCGGCGCGGCGCTGCTCGATGGCTTGATCAACCTGCCCTGGATCGGTCTGTTCGCAGGGGCGTTCGTGATGCGGTACGACGCGGCCCGGCAGGGCTTTCCGGTGCCGCAGACTAGCAGCATGCTGATCTTCCTCGGCTTCCTGCTGATGCTCAGCGTGTTCGTGGTCAACTGCGTGATGCTGCACCGTAGCGGCCAGACCATCGGCAAGCGCGTGCTGGATATCGCGGTGATGCGCAGCGACGGCAGCCCGATCACCCTGGTCCGCTACATCTTCCTGCGCGTGGTGCCGATCTCCCTGCTTGGCGCGATCCCGTACATCGGCGGGCTGATCTCGCTGGTCGATCCGCTGCTGATCTTTGGCGGCGAAAGGCGCTGCCTGCATGACCTGATCGCCGACACCATCGTCGTCGACATTTGATGCTGGACTCCGTCCGCGAGATCGAGACGCCCGAAGGCATCTCGCTGCGCCTGCGCGCGGCCGGTCCGCTGCCGCGCGCGCGGGCATGGATGATCGACGCGGTCATCCGCCTGGTACTGCTCATGCTGGGGATGATTCCGCTGACGCTGCTCGGCACCGGCGGCCGCGGGCTGGCGATGCTGCTGATGTTCGCCCTGCTGTGGGCATACTGGGTGATCTGCGAGCTGTGGCTGGACGGGCAGAGCCTGGGCAAGCGCGCGCTGGGCCTGCGCGTGGTCAACCTGGACGGCACGCCGGTGACCTGGCTGCCGTCGGTGACGCGCAACCTGCTGCGCGTGGTGGATGCGCTGCCGGGCGTGTACGGCGTGGGCCTGGCCAGCACCCTGGTCGATCCCGCTGCACGCCGGCTCGGCGACATCGTGGCGGGCACGATGGTGGTGCACACGAGGGAGCCGTCGATCGGCCACCAGGTGCCGGCCGCGCCGGCGCAGCCGTTGCCGGTGCCGCTGGCGCCCGAGGAGCAGGCGGCGCTGGTGGACTTCGCCGAGCGCGCGGGCCGGCTCACCGTGCAGCGCCAGGAAGAACTGGCGAACCTGTTGGAACCGCTCACCGGCTGCCGCGACACCGCCGCGGTATCGCGCCTGCTCGGCTACGCCAACAACCTGCTGGGGCGCCCATGAAACAGGAGCGCTTCGTGGCCATGCACGCGCAGGAATGGGACAGCCTGCAGGCCTGGCTGGGCGAGCTCGACCGCCAGCCCAAACGCGGCATGCGCCGCGAGCAGGCGCTGGATTTCCCGGCCGCGTACCGGCGTGTCTGCCATCACCTCGCGCTGGCGCGCGGGCGCGGCTACAGCCACGAGGTCACCGAGCGGCTGCAGCTGCTGGTGCAGCGCGGGCATCGCGTACTGTACCGCCCGCCGCCGCCGCGCTGGCACCGCGCGGCGGCCTTCCTGGTCGCCGATTTTCCGTGCCTGGTGCGCGCGCAGTGGCGCTGCATGGCGCTGGCGGCGGCGCTGTTCTACGTGCCGGCGCTGGTGCTGCTGGCCTGGCTGCAGGTGCACCCGGAGCTGGCGCACACCCTGTTCAGCAGCGCGCGGCTGGCCCAGTTCGAGCGCATGTACGACCCGGCCAATCCGCACCTGGGCCGCAGCGGCGGCACCAACCTGCAGATGTTCGGCTTCTACGTGTTCAACAACGTCAGCATCGCCTTCCGCACCTTCGCGTCGGGCCTGCTGTTCGGCGTGGGCGCGCTCTACGTGCTCGCCGCCAACGGCATCCTCATCGGCGGCGTGGCCGGCCACCTCACGGCGATCGGCTACGGCGGTCCGTTCTGGCGCTTCGTGGTGACGCATTCGGCATTCGAACTGAGCGCGCTGGTGATTTCCGGCGGCGCCGGCCTGCAGCTGGGGCTGACCCTGCTCGCGCCCGGCCGGCGGCGGCGCGGGCCGGCCCTGGTGGAGGCCGGCTGGATCGGCGCGAAGCTGGCGCTGGGCGCCTTCGCCATGCTGGTGGTGGCGGCGTGCATCGAGGCGTACTGGTCGTCGCAGGCGGCGCTGCCCGATGGGCTGCGTTTCGGCAGCGCCGCGCTGGCCTGGCTGCTGGTGCTGGCGTGGCTGGGTTTCGGCGGCAGGGCGGGGCGGCATGGAGCTTGAGCGGATCAGCGTGGTGCTGCGCCCGCGCGAATCGCGCGAAGCCCTGGATCTCGGCGCGGCGATGCTGCGCGCGAACGCCGGCGCGGTGTGGCCGGCGTGGTTCGCCTTCACCCTGCCGGCGTTCGTGCTGTGCAATGCGCTCGGCCTGCTGCTGGGCCTGCCGTGGCTGGGCCTGCTGCTGGTGTGGTGGCTGAAGCCGCTGTTCGACCGCGTGCCGCTGTACGTGCTGTCGCGCGCCGTGTTCGATCGTGCGCCGCGCTGGCGCGAAACCCTGCGCGGCCAGCGCGCCCTGCCGTGGCGGCCGACCCTGGCCGGACTGAGCTGGCTGCGCGTGGACAGCCATCGCGCGCTGCGCCTGCCGCTGGAGCTGCTCGAAGGCGCGCCGCGCCGGCAGCGCGCCGCGCGCTGGAAGGTGCTGCGCCGGCGGCTGATGGGCGAAGCGAGCCTGCTGACCTGGGGCTGCCTGCAGTTCGAGCTGGCGCTGTTCCTCAGCATCTGGATGCTCGCGCTGTGGCTGCTGCCGCAGGAATGGCGGCCGGCCTCGTTCGCCGATTTCTTCCGCCACGATGTGCACGGCGCCGCCACCGCCTGGACGCTGGCGGCGTCCGCCGTGGCCTACCTCGCGATGAGCGCGATCGAGCCGCTGTACGTGGCCTGCGGCTTCGCGCTCTACCTCAACCGGCGCACCGAGCTGGAAGCCTGGGACATCGACCTCGCGTTCCGCCGCTTGCGTGCGCGCCTGCTTGATCTGGGCAAGGCGCTGTGCCTGCTGCTGTGCCTGGGCCTGCCGCTGGCCGGCCATGCCGCGACGCCCATGCCGCAGGCGGCGCCGGTGAACACGCCGCAGCAGGTGTTCCGGCAGCCGCTGGACGACGGCGATCGGCGTTTCGCGGCGGCCGCGGCGCAGGTGTACCGCGATCCGCGCTTCGGCGGCGAGCGCCACGTGCGGCGCTGGGAGTTGAAGTACAAGTCGCCACCCGCGCAGCAGCAGATGAACGTAGGCCTGGCACCGCTGCGCATGCTCTCCGGCCTGTTCAACGCCTTGCTGTGGCTGGCGCTGGCGGCGGCGGTGGTGGCGCTGGCATGGTTTGCGTGGCGCTGGAGCGGCGGCCTGCGCGAGCGCTCGCTGCTGCCGGCGCCGGGGGCGATCCTGTCGGCGACGGTGGACGAGACGCCCGAGGCGCTGCCGCGGGACGTGGCCGGCGCCGCGCTCGAGCTGTGGCAGGCGCAGCGCCGGCGCGAGGCGCTGGCGCTGCTCTACCGCGGCTGCGCAGAGCGCATCGCGCAGCAGCTGCAACTGCCGTTCGCCGCCGACGCCACCGAGGCGGACTGGCTGCGCCACGCCGCCACGCTGGACGATCCGGCGCGCACGCGGCGCGTCGTCGCGATCGTGCGCACCTGGCAGTACGCCGCCTACGCCGACCGCTACCCCGACCGGGCCGCGTTCGAGCGCCTGCTCGACGGTTGGCCGCTGCAGCCGGGAGCTTCGGCATGAAGCATCGCGGCCTGCTCGTCGCCGTGCTGGTGCTGCTGGGCGTCGCGCTGCTGGCGGGGCTGTTCCTCACCGTTTTCCAGCGGCGCGACGTGGTGGAACCGACCCCGCCCAGCGGCGTGGCGCTGACCAATCCGTTCTTCGCGCTCGAACAGGTGCTGCGGAACGTGGGCGAGCCCGCGGCGTCGCTGACCACGCTGGCTCCGGGCCAGGTGCCGCTGCAGCCGGGCGACACCGTGCTGGTCGGCGCCGATGCGGGGCGCATCGATGCGGAAACCGCCGCGCGGCTGCTCGGCTGGGTGCGCCAGGGCGGCCATCTGCTGCTGGTGCCCGACGCGGGCGCGCGCGCTCCGGTGTTCGCGGCGCTGGGCCTGCTCGATCCGCGCCCCGGCGCGTTCGCCTGCAGCCGCCTCGGCGACGAACAGAAAGCCGCCAGCCTGTGCGGCCTGCGCTTCCGGCTGAAGCCCGCCGCTGCGCAGGCGGTGGACGCGGCGATCGGCGACCCGGGCGACGGTTATCTGTTCGCGCGCACCGCGGTCGGCCGCGGCCACGTCAGCCTGCTCGCCAATGTCGCTCCGCTGGAACGGCTGCAGCTGAAACAGGCCGAGGCGCAGCGCTTCGCCTGGCGCCTGCTGGCGCCGAACCGCGGCCATGGCCAGATCTACCTGGTCTACGCGCTGGACGGCCAGCCGTTCCTGCAGCTGCTGGCGACGCGGGGCTGGCCCGCCTTGCTGGCGTTGGCCCTGCTGCTGGCGGCATGGATGGCGATGCGCGGCGCGCGCTTCGGCCCGCTGATGCCCGCGCCCGCGCCGCATCGCCGCGCCCTGCTCGAACACGTGCAGGCCGCGGGCGAATTCCTCTATCGCCGCGACGGCGGCCGCAGCCTGCACCAGCTGGCCTGCCAGGCCGTGCTGGCGCGCTTTCGCCGGCGCGACCCCGCCTGCGCGCGGCTGAATGGCGAAGCCCTGTACGAACGTGTCGCCGAACGCGGCGGACTCGACGCCGCGCAGGTCGCGCAGGTCGCGCAGGCCTTCCAGTCGCCCGCGAACGCGCAGGCGTTCCGTGCGTCCCTCATCACCCTGGCGCGACTCAGGAGCCGCCCATGACCACCGAAACCCTTGCCGCCCCGGCTGCAGCGCCGGCTGCCTCGACGCCGATGTCCATCGAGGAGCTGGGCGAACGCGCCCGCGCCCTGCGCGACCAGGTGGGGCGCGCCTTCATCGGCCAGCCCGAGGTGTTCGAGCAGGCGCTGCTGGCGCTGCTGGCCGGCGGCCACGTGCTGGTCGAGGGCGTGCCCGGGCTGGGCAAGACCCTGCTGGTGCGCGCGCTGGCCGCGGCGGTGGGCTGCAGCTTCGGGCGCATCCAGTTCACCCCCGACCTGATGCCGGCCGACGTCACCGGCCACGCGGTGTACGACCCCAAGACCGAATCCTTCCGCATCCGCCGCGGCCCGGTGTTCGCCAACCTGCTGCTGGCCGACGAGATCAACCGCGCGCCGGCCAAGACCCAGGCCGCGCTGCTGGAAGCGATGCAGGAAGGGCAGGCCACCATCGAGGGCCGCCGCCTGCCGCTGCCCGCGCCGTTCATGGTGGTGGCCACGCAGAACCCGATCGAGCAGGAGGGCACCTACGCGCTGCCCGAGGCGCAGCTCGACCGCTTCCTGGTCAAGGTGCTGATCGGCTATCCCGGCCTGGAGGACGAGCGCCGCATGGTCGCCGCGGTGGTGGACGGCAAGGTGGCCGCCGACCTCGACGTGTCGCGGGTGGGCCAGGTGATCGACCAGGCCGGCCTGCTCGCGATGCAGCGCGGCGTGGCCGCGATCCGCATGGACGCGGCGGTCACCGATTACGCCGTGCGCATCGTCCGCGCCACGCGCGAGTGGCCGGGCGTGATCGGCGGCGCCGGCCCGCGCGGCGGCCTCGCGCTGGCGCGGCTGGCGCGGGCACGCGCCGCGCTCGACGGCCGCGATTTCGTGGTGCCCGACGACGTGCGCTCGGTGGTGCTGCCCGCCCTGCGCCATCGCCTGCTGCTGGCGCCGGAGGCGCTGCTGGAACGCCAGCGCGCGGACGACGTGCTGGGCGCGCTGCTGCACAAGGTGGTCGCGCCGCGGCAATGAAGACGCTCCGCGCCGCCGCGCATTTACCCGTCGAAGGGCGTCGCGCCTCGGCACTCCCTCCCCTGCATGCAGGGGAGGGCTGGGGTGGGCTGCTTTGGCTTGCCCGGCGCCTCCAAAAACACCCCCTCCCAACCTCCCCCTGCAGGCAGGGGGAGGAGCGAAGCCGCGGCACAGCCCATCGACTGGAGCCCAGCGCTTGAGACCCGCCCCACTGCTGCTGTGGCTGCTGCTGGCCTGGACCGCGCTCGGCGCGGCGGCCAGCTTCGGCCGGCTGCCGCTGTCGGTGTGGCTGGCCGCCGGCGCCGCGCTGGCCGCGCTCGGCCTGCTCGACGCCTGGCGCCTGCGCCGCACCGCCTCGCCCGAGCTGCGCCGCGAGCTGCCGCCGGTGCTGCCGCTGGGGCCGGAGGCGACGGTGGCGCTGCACCTGCGCAATCCCACGCAGCGTCGCCAGCCGCTGCACCTGCACGACCTGCATCCCGGCGGCTGGGCGGTACGCGGCATGCCGCGCCGCGTGACCCTGCCGCCCGGCGGCGCGCTGCGGCTGGACTACGCCACCACGCCCGACGCGCGCGGCCAGTTCCATTTCGGTGGCTGCCACGCGCTGCTGCCTTCGCCGTGGCGCCTGTGGCACGACCGGCGCGTGCTGGGCGAGCCCTCGTCCACCCGGGTGTACCCGAACTTCGCCGTGCTCGCCGAACTGGCCGGGCTCAGCGTGGAGCTGGCCTCGCGCAGCGTGGGCGCGCGCCTGCAGCGGCGCCGAGGCGAAGGCACCGAGTTCCAGGAGCTGCGCGACTACCGCATCGGCGACAGCCTGCGCAAGATCGACTGGAAGGCCACCGCGCGCAGCCACCGGCTGATCTCGCGCGAGTACCGCGAAGAGCGCAACCAGCAGGTGATCCTGCTGCTCGACTGCGGCCGCCGCATGCTGGCGCAGGACGGCCCGCTGGCGCATTTCGACCACGTGCTCAACGCCTCGCTGGCGCTGGCCAGCATCGCGCTGCGCGAAGGCGACGCGGTAGGCCTGCTGGCCTGCCTCGGCCAGCAGCAGCGCTGGCTGCCGCCGCAGCAGGGCAGCGGCGGCATGGACCTGCTGCTCGGCGCCGGCTACGACCTGCACGCCCAGCCGCTGGCCACCGACTACCTCGCCGCCGCCGGCGCGCTGCAGGCCCACCAGCGCCGCCGCGCCCTGGTGATCGTGGTCACCAACGTGCGCGACGAGGACGACAAGGAGCTGCGCATGGCCTTGAGCCTGCTCTCCCGCCAGCACCTGGTGGTGCTGGCCAGCCTGCGGGAGCAAGCGTTGGACGAAGCCGCCCACGACACTGGCGCCACCCTGGAAACCGCCATCCGCAGCGCCTCGGCGATGCACTACCTCGCCGAGCGCGAGCGGGTGCATGAGACGCTGCGGCGGGAAGGGGTGAATGTGCTGGATGTGCGATGCAGCGAGTTGTCGGGGGCGTTGATCGAGCGGTATCTGGCGATCAAACGGGGAAATCGGTTGTAGGGGGTCTCGAAAAGCTCGCCACCATGGCGAGGCTACGAGGTTGCCGTGGCGTTGCGGCTCGGATTGCTTGTCGGGAGGGTGGGAAATGGTTCGTCCGGTATCTGTTGCGGTTGTTTGTTGGGTAGTCATTGCGATGGCGCTGGAGGCGATTGTCGGTTCGCTGTCCAGCTTTACTCACGCTGCCCTTTCTCAGGTCATCAGTGGTCCGATCCCCTTGTCGACGGCGATCAAGATCGGCATGGCCCTCAAGGTCCTTGAGATCGTACTGGCCGTCTGCATGCTGTACGGCATGGCCTGGTCGCGCGTCGCCTATACCTGCGTGGCGGCCTTGGCGATGTTGGGCCTGATGGCTCAGACGTTCCAGCACGGGGCACTCATACTGGTGGCGGCATTTGCCGTGTTGAGAACCATCGTGATCGTTGTGGTCCTGTTCCGTGCGCCGGCGAATGCCTATTTTTCCAGTCGCTGTCCGCCTCCGCTGCGGGCGAGTGTCGACTGAGCGCTTGAGGGGGCAAATGGGTGGGGTAATTAAAAGAGCATAATTACTACGTCACATTTACGCGTCACCAAGGACGGCCATCCGTTGAAAACTGAATTTGGTTAGAGCCTACAAGGGGGAGACATGCCTTCCAATGCACGGAACAACCTAGATTCTCGACTTCGTGATATTGACCAACTTCTCAATGCGCACTCGGCAATTACCAAGTTCAAGAATGCAGAGCGCGCAGCCCAGAATCAAAACGGGCAACTTGCAGCAATAGCAAATGTATTTAATGCACTCATAACGGATCCGGGGCGAGGAAAGCCAAAAGAGGTGGATGCACTAAATCGAGCGGCGTACGTGCTTCTCATGGCGCACTTTCAAGGATTTGTAGATGAGCTCCACAAGGAAGTTGGGCTATTTGTCGTAGGTAATAAGGCAGCTGATCCCGAGGCGGTTATAAAGTCTCTTGGGAATAACCGCCAAAATCCGCACGTCAATGTTATTACAAAGATGTTTGCCGGATTGGGGCTTTATGACATTTTAGAAACTACAAGTTGGCAAAATTGCTCAAATGCGACTGTTAAATCGCGTCTAACGAACGCGCTAGAGCGAAGAAACAAAATCGCCCATGGAGGGCGTGAGCCTATAACAAAGGCTGATATTGTAAAATTGAAAGATTTTGTCGTGAATGTTGCAAACAGCCTAGATTCACAGATAAAGACAAAGGCTCGCGCACTCATTGGGCGCAACCCATGGTAGCGCTTAACAATCCACTTGAATTGGGTGAGCGCAAGTCCACCGGAGGCGGCATATGAAGCGAGTTACCGGCATTGGCGGCATCTTCTTCAAGGCCAAGGACCCGAAGGCCTTGGCCGAGTGGTACCGGGTTCACCTGGGCATCCCGGTCGAGGTGTGGGGTGGCGCGGCGTTCCGCTGGGCGTCGCCCGACAATCCGTCCGGCACCGGGACAACGGCGTGGAATCCGTTCGTGGCCGACACGGATTACTTCGAGCCGAGCCAGGCGCCCTTCATGGTCAACTACCGGGTGGCCGACCTGCACGCCTTGCTGGCCGCCCTGCGCAGCGAAGGCTGCGACGTCGTCGACAAGGTCGACGAGTCCGAATTCGGCAAGTTCGGCTGGGTGATCGACCCGGAGGGCAACAAGGCGGAGCTGTGGGAGCCGCCGGCTGGTCGGTGAGCCATGGTAAGGGGCGGGGCCATCGAGTACGCCGAGATAGAGTCAGCGTAGGGGATTCACTTGCGCTGATTCGCGGTGCAATGTGTTACGGCTGTGTGCGTTCACTCAAAACCTAAAAGGGGAAGTCATGGAGAATCCGTATCAGAGTCCAAGTGCCGTCGTGGATGTCCGGGAGAAGCCAAGCGCTTCGCTGGGCGACGTAGTTTCCGGCCAGAAGCTGGTGATCTACGCGATCCTGCTGTACTTCCTGGCGGCGGCGCTTCGCACCGTGCTCGGCCCGGTCGCTCTGCTGCCCGCATTCGCATGCCTGATCATGTCTTGGATCGGCGTTTACCAGATCGCGTGTGGTCTGAACTATCCCGTTTGGTGGCGGATCATCTTGCTCCTGTTGATGGTGGTTCCGCTGATCGGGCTGTTGGTACTGGTGATGCTCAGCTCCAAGGCCACGTCCCGGCTGCGGAAGGCGGGCTATTCGGTAGGGTTGATGGGAGCGAGGGATTACCGGGAGTGATCTGATTGATCGATAGAGCTCGTTGATTTGTGTAGGGGGTTTCTGGTGGACGCTGCTCGATTTACAGGGATCGGCTGCGGGATTGGATTTCGATCAACAACCGGATTTGAGTTAGGCGGTACACCATGAGACTCAGTGATCTTGAAAAGTCAGCACTGCAGCTAAACGAGCTCTACGAGCAGCTTGAGATAAAGAGGCACGGGCGCATCTGGACCACCGAAGAGCTTGCGCTTGGTTTCGTAGGGGACGTGGGCGATCTGGCAAAACTGATCCAGGCAAACGCCGGTATCCGAATTATTGACGATTGCAAGGCGAAACTTGGTCATGAATTATCGGACTGTTTATGGTCGATTATTGTTCTTGCAAATAAGTGCGGTATTGATTTAGAGGCTGAGTTTGTCAGAAACACCAGGGGGCTAGCCGAATATGTATCTGGCGAGCTTGGCGCATGACAATTCAAACGGCCCAGGCAGCATCCCAAACATAGCTGTTGACACAGCCCGGCTGCGATAGCAGACTGGGTCACAAGGAGCGTAGAAACTCCTCAGACAGCGGTACCCACCTCCGACAAACCGGTGGGTTTTTTGTGCCTACGTGCTTGTAGGTGCAACCGACGTGATGCCTGCGTCGGGAGGGCGGCTAATACAACACCCGCAAGGGGAATACGCCCGCCGTCTGTCTGCGGTTTCTAACCTCCCGACTTCCCGTCCGTCGTTAATCCGTGGACGGGCACTTCTATGGAACGAGGAGGCGAGCATGTCGACGATCGATTCGGATGATCAGGGCACGACGGGCTATTTCCTGCCGGAGGACAGCCAGTTTCGGCTGAAAAAGCTGCGCGAGTATGTGGCGTTCCTGGCCAATCTCGCGCGGCCGCGCACGTCGGACGAGGTGCAGGAGCGGACCGCGGAGATTCGCGTGGGCGAGGTGGCGATCTGCCTGGAGTTGCTGGAGGAGCAGATCGGGCAGGTGCTGGACGAGCTCTCCTGGCCAGCAAGGCGCGACGAGGGCGCGGCGGTGCGGAGCGGGGATGCGGAGCCGGCTGCGGTGGAGGATGAAGCCGCGGAGCCGGAAGCTATGGAGCCGGAAGCCGCAAAGGAAGAGGGCGATCGCGCAGGCAAACCCTACCTGTTCGGCGTCACCCTGGACCAGATCGACGAGATCGACCAGCTGATCCGCATGATCCGGGCCCATGGCGATGTGGTGATCGCCAGCGATGACGCCGAATTCGCCGACCACACGCTGTCGACCCTGGGAGATGCCATCTTCCGCGACGTGGAGAAACTGCGCGAGATCATCCGCGACGTGAACGATCAGCGGCTGCGGCCACTGGGGCACAGGCGAACCGGCGTGCGCGAGGAGCCGGCTGCCTACTACGCGCTGCCCTTGCATTTGCCGATGCCCGGCGCGTCGCCCATCGTGCGGCAGCTTCCGACCTATCAGTAGCGGGAGGGAGGGGACAGGGACGGAGGCGTAAGTCGTGGAAGTTTCCTCCGTCCGCTTCCCCCGGATGTGCGCTGCTGCGAGTTGTCCGGGACGATGATCGAGAGGTATTCGGCGATCAAGCGGGGAACCGTTGTGAAGGGGGTGGCGGTCTGCGCAAGAGCATGGCAAGAACTGCGCTTGCCGCCGCCGACTTCGGGTGGGAGTATCGTCGCTTGGCCGGTTCTATTGGGAAAGGCTGCGGGATTAGATGACGGGATTAGGCGGCGCGACCGGTAGAACTCGTTGATTTGTGTGGGAAGCTTCTGATGGTCACTGTCCGATTTGTCGGGTTAGGCTGCGGGATTAGGCTTCATTCAACAACCGAATTTAAGTTAGGTTTCATGTGAATATTGCTGTGAGATGGAAAGTCGCGGCACTGACCTTGGTCACTTGGCCCCTCGCCTTGTGGCTGGCCTATCCAAATCCTGGCTCTCGCGCATCCAGAATTTTATTCGTCTTTGCGTCGTTGCCTCTGTTCATCGCCATTGGCATCGAGCTCTACGCTCAGTGGCGGCAGCTATACGAGAAGCCCGGGTCATACGTGGCGGGTAGCCCAATGGGCAACAAAATTGCCGTAGTCTTAGCTGCGCTACTCATCGGGTTGGTGGCTTGTCTGGCGTACTCGATCACTCGCCAGCACACCTAACTACTCTTCAAGGCGGACGGCTTTGCCGCCGCTTAATTCCAGCGTTAGGCTCACATCCGTCATCGAGATCAGTTCATGAAGCAACCACCAAACAACCTGCCGATCTATCGTGTGCTCACCGGTCCGGATGATGCGGCGTTCTGCCATCGTGTTAGTGAAGCTCTGGTACTTGGTTATGAGCTTTATGGTTCGGTTGCTGCAACTTTCGACGGCCAAAGGGTCATCCTGGCGCAAACCATTATTTGGCCTCGCACAAAACGTTAAATGCCATGCATTAGCCAGTGATTGTTTACGTGCTGCAAAACGCGGTGCCTAACAATTCGCCAAAGCCAGCGTGCGTACCGCGCGTCACTTAACTCAGGCTTTGAAACACATGAAACCCTCTATCGCTGGGAATTTGGCGTTGTCCGCTGCAATAGTTTCTGCTCCGCTGTTGTTTTTCGGCTTCACGGGTTTTTTGGGCGATCCATCACCTGGGATGACCGAAGCGGATATCGTCAGGCGCATACATGAATCCGATGCTCTCATCGGCGCCGGCTTCTTTATGCTTTCCGCATCACTTTGGCTTTCTGGCTATAGCTTCGCCGCTGCCCGCGTTCGCTCACTAATAGCTGGCCGCCTCAAACTCCACGTGCAACACCTGTCTGGATCTGACATAGGCTGTTGCGATGAGAACGTACAACGAACTGACATTGGAAGAGCGGGTGGAAATGCAGCAGCGCTTGGAGTCCGGC
>Ga0187815_10000258_pt1 | contig 26454 bp, 18 predicted proteins | sample NC_S_5_FD_132962 | JGI IMG/M metagenome (GOLD analysis project Ga0187815, IMG submission 132962) | Wetland sediment microbial communities from Neuse River Estuary, North Carolina, USA - ASW-S_5 | ecosystem: Environmental > Aquatic > Freshwater > Wetlands > Sediment | place: USA: North Carolina...
CGCGTGAATGACCTGGCGCTGCAAATTCGACAGCGTGACCGCGTCGTCATCGACGACGCCAAGCGTGCCGGCCCCGGCGGCGGCGAGATAGAGCAGCACCGGCGCGCCAAGCCCGCCGGCGCCGACCACAAGCACGCGCGCGCGGCGCAGCGCCGCCTGCCCCGGTCCACCAACCTCGCGCAGCACAATGTGGCGCGCGTAGCGTTCAAGTTCGTCGTCGCTGAGCATGCCGACAATATAGAGCCGGAGCCACGCCTCGGCGACTGGGCGCTAAACCGCGCGTTTTTTGCAGATTGTCAGCCGCCGTCCAGCGCTTTCAGCGCGTCCGAACTGCGCGAGCCGCATTCGAAAGCTGTGCCAAGCGCGCGCGATGCCTCGCGCAGCGGGACTTGTTATTCAATCCGCAGAAGCGGACCTTATTTCGGTGGCAGTATCGCGACCGCCTCGACCTCGAACAAAGCGCCCGGGCGCGCCAGCTCCGGCACGCCGATGGTGGTACTGGCCGGCGGCGCGGAGGTGTTGACGTACTTGTCGCGGACCTCGCGGAATAGCGCGATATTCTTGCCGATGTCGACGATGTAGTTGTTCACTTTGACCACATGCTCGAAACCGGCGCCGACTGAGACGAGAGCCGCCTTCAAGTTCTGGAATGCGAGCTCCATCTGTTCGCGGGCATTGGCGCCCATCTTGCCGGATCTATCCATGCCGAGCTGGCCGGCGAAATAAACCAGGCGTCCCGGTCCGATCACTTCCACGACATGGCTGTAGCCCGGCGGCTTGGCGATTGTCTCCGGATTCGAGAAGTGAAGGTGGTTCGGCATGTCGGTGTCCTCCCAGTTGATGGCGCAAAGGCCTATTTGTTCTCAAACTTCGGCGGCCGCTTCTCGATGAAGGCCGCCATGCCTTCCTTCTGGTCGCGTGTCGCGAACAGCGAATGAAACACCCGCCGCTCGAAGCGCACGCCCTCGGCCTGCGACGTTTCGAAGGCGCGATTAACCGCCTCTTTTGCTGCCAGCACTGAAGGCAGCGACATCGCCGCGATGGTCGCAGCGACTTTGATTGCTTCGTCGAGCAGGCTTTGCAACGGCACGATGCGCGCCACGAGGCCGGCGCGCTCGGCTTCCTGCGCGTCCATCATCCGCCCGGTCAGGATCAAATCCATGGCTTTGGCTTTGCCCACCGCGTGCGTGAGGCGCTGAGTGCCGCCGATGCCCGGAATGATTCCAAGCTTGATTTCCGGCTGACCGAACTTGGCATTGTCGGCAGCGATGACGACATCGCATTGCATGGCAAGCTCGCAGCCGCCGCCGAGCGCAAAGCCAGCGACTGCGGCGACGACTGGCTTGCGCGCTTCGGCGACGCGATGCCACGTTCCGATGAAATCGCCAAGGAACGCGTCGGTGAAAGTCTTGCCGGCCATTTCCTTGATGTCGGCGCCGGCGGCAAAGGCTTTATCGGAGCCGGTGATGACGATGCAGCCAATATTGTTGTCGGCCTCGAACGTGTCGATCGCCTGAGCAAGTTCGCGCATCAACGCGCTGTTGAGCGCATTGAGCGCTTGCGGGCGATTGAGCCGGATCAAGCCGACGCGGCCGCGGGTCTCGACAATGACGTTCTCGCTCATGAGTCCTCTGGATTCCTGGCAAAAGTCATTTCTGGCACACCGGGCAATAGAAGGTCGAGCGGCCGTTCTGGACGATGCGCTTGATCGTACCGCCGCAGCCCTGAGTCCGGCATGGTTCGCCGGCGCGATCGTAAACGCGGAAGTGATGCTGAAACATGCCGAGCTCGCCATCGGTGAGCCGGTGATCGCGCAGCGATGAGCCACCGTCCTTGATCGCTTGCGTCAGCACCGCCTTGATACCGTCAACCAGCCGCGCGGCGCGTTCGTTCGGTGCGCCGTTGCGCCCGGCGAGCGTTGACGCTCGCCGCTTCGGCGACAAGTGGGCACGATGCAGCGCCTCGCAGACATAGATGTTGCCCAGCCCGGCGACGACGCGCTGATCGAGCAACGCTGCTTTGAGGCTCGTCTTTTTGCCACGGCAGGCTGCCGCCAGCATCGCGGCATCAAAGGCATTGCCGAGCGGTTCAGGACCAAGTCCGCGCAACAGCGGCTCAGCATCGAGCTCTTCGCGCGCAACAAGTTTCATCGAACCGAAGCGGCGCGGATCGTTGAACGTCACGCTCGCGCCGGAGGCCAAATGGAAGACGACGTGATCGTGGGCGAGGCGCTTGCTGCGCTCGTGATAGTAACGGCCGAGATGTTTGTCTGGTCGCTTATCTTTGCCGAGAAAAACGTGAAACGATCCGGACATGCCGAGATGCATGAGCAAGACGTCGCCCGACGATAAATCGACCAGCAGATATTTGGCGCGGCGGCCGACACCGATCACCTGTTTGCCGTGGAGCCGTTGCGCAAAGTCCTTCGCCAGCGGCCAGCGCAGATCGGGCCGCCGAACCTCGACGCGCGTGATGCGTTCGCCATCCATGGCCGCTTCGAGGCCGCGGCGGACCGTTTCCACTTCCGGAAGTTCGGGCATTGCTGCTTTAAGGCCGCCGCTGCAACGTGGTTAATTTCAAAGACATAGCCTGCTCCGGCGGGCCGCGCTATGGTTGCGCAGCGAGGTCGGCAGCGATGACAGAATCCGCCCAATTCGGCTCCAAACGGGTGCCGCTTGCGGCCAAGCAGGCGCTGGTCAACGACGTTTTTCACAGCGTCGCGCGCCGCTACGATCTCATGAACGACCTGATGTCGTTCGGGCTGCATCGGGCCTGGAAGGATGCGCTGGTGACGGCGGTTAATCCGCCGCGAGCGGCGCCGTTTGCGATGCTCGATATCGCCGGCGGCACCGGCGATATCGCCTTTCGCATTATCGAGGCCGGCGGCGCGCAGACCCGCGTCACCGTCTGCGATATCAATCCCGACATGCTTGAAGTCGGCCGCGAGCGCGCGTCGATGCATGGCGGCGACGACGTCGTTACATTCGCTGAGGCCAATGCCGAGACGCTGCCGTTTGCCGACCGCAGTTTTGACGCGGCGACGATTGCCTTCGGCATCCGCAATGTGCCGCGCATCGAACGCGCGCTGGCCGAAGCTTTCCGCGTGCTCAAGATCGGCGGCAAATTTGTCTGCCTCGAATTCTCGTCGGTGGACGTTCCGGCCGTCGACCGGCTCTATGATTTCTATTCGTTCAACGTCATTCCGGCATTGGGCCGGGTCGTGGCCGGAGACGCCGAATCCTACCGTTATCTGGTTGAATCCATCCGCCGCTTTCCCAAACCGCAAGCCTTTGCTGCAATGTTGCGCGCGGCTGGTTTCGGCCGCGTCTCGTTCCAAGCGATGAGCGGCGGCATCGTGATGTTGCACTCCGGCTGGCGTTTGTGATCTCGGCTCCTGCGCATCTCGTACGGCTCGCCCACGCCGGCTTCGTGTTCGCCCGCGAAGGCGTTTTCGGCATCATCGATCCGGTGGTGGCGCCGGTCGGGGCGCGCCCGCTCATACGAATGGCGCGGCTGTTGGAGCGGCACACCACTGGGCCGGCGGAAACGCGACTGTCGGTGGCGCTCACCAAGCTCGGCCCGAGCTATGTCAAGCTCGGGCAATTTCTCGCCACCCGACCCGACGTGGTCGGCGCCGCGCTGGCGCGCGATCTTGAGAGCTTGCAGGATCGCATGCCGCCGTTTCCCCAAGCCGAAGCCGAGGCGGCGATCGCCGTGTCCTTCGGCAAGCCGGTCGGGTCGGTTTTCGCAACCTTCGGCCCACCGGTTGCCGCCGCCTCGATTGCGCAAGTGCATCGGGCCACGGTTGTGACGGCAACCGGCAGTCGCGCTGTCGCCGTAAAGATTTTGCGCCCCGGCGTCGAGCGCCGCTTTCACGCCGATCTGGTCGCATTCACTTTTGCCGCGCAGCACGCCGAAAACGCCTCCGCCGAGGCCCGCCGGCTGCGCCTGATCGAGGTCGTCGACACGTTGCGCCGCTCGGTGATGGTGGAGATGGATTTTCGTCTGGAGGCTGCGGCGCTTTCCGAAATGGGGGAAAACACCAAGGCTGATCCCGATTTTCGCGTCCCGGAAGTCGATTGGGACCGCACCAGCAAGGAAGTACTGACGCTGGAATGGATCGATGCGACGCCGCTGTCAGACCGGGCGCGGCTGCAGACCAAGGGCTTCGACTTGGCGCAGCTGGCGCGCGCCCTTATTCAAACTTTCCTGCGCCATGCGCTGCGCGACGGCTTCTTTCACGCCGACATGCATCCGGGAAATCTGTTCGTCGATGACGAGGGCCGGCTGATCGCGGTCGATTTCGGCATCATGGGGCGGCTCGGGATCAAAGAACGCCTGTTCCTCGCCGAAATCCTGCATGGCTTCATCACCCGCGATTATTACCGCACGGCCGAGGTTCATTTCGAAGCCGGCTATGTGCCGACGCGGCATTCGATCGAAGATTTCGCGCAGGCGATCCGCGCCATCGGCGAGCCAATCCACAATCGCACCGCCGAAGACATTTCGATGGCCCGGCTGCTGGCGCTGTTGTTCGAGGTCACCGGCCTGTTCGATATGCGCACGCGGCCGGAGCTGTTGCTGTTGCAAAAAACCATGGTCGTGGTGGAGGGCGTGGCGCGCACGCTCGATCCCAAGCTCGACATGTGGCGCACGGCGGAGCCGGTCGTGCGCGAATGGATGGAGCGCCACCTCGGCGCCGCCGGTAAGCTCGAAAGCGCCGCACTTGGCGCCGCCGAACTCGGCCGCTTCGTCGGCAATGCACCAGGCCTCTTAACCCGCGGCGCCCGCGTGCTCGATCAGCTCGATGAAATGACGCGCGACGGGCTCGTGTTGTCGCCGCAGACCATCGCCGAACTCGACAAGACCGAAGCCCGGCGCGGCCGCTGGATGGTCGCGGCGCTGTGGATCATCGCGGCGCTCTTGCTGTGGTTCGCCCTGCGGCACTGATTGCGTCGATTTGATTGCACTGATTGCAATGCTGGCATTGTCCTGCTAAGCTATGGCTGAATAAGGGAAAAACCTTTTGGCCAGCCTGACTGTTCGCCAACTGGACGACACGCTGAAGAAGCTGCTGCGGCTGCGTGCGGCGCGCCACGGCCGATCCATGGAGGACGAGGTCCGGGTGATCTTGCGCGAAGCCGCGGCAGAAACCGACCATGGCGCCGCCGACCGGTTCGCGCCTTCCGCGGCGCCAAAACACAAGACCGCAACGCCGAGCGAAGACGGACCACGCATTCTCCTCATCATCGGCGGCGGCATCGCCGCCTATAAATCGCTCGATTTGATCCGACGCTTGCAGGAGCGCGGGGCGCGGCTGCGCTGCATCCTCACGCCGGCCGCACAGCATTTTGTCACGCCGCTTGCCGTCGGCGCGCTCACCGGCGAACGCGCTTTTATCGATCTGTTCGATCCGCAGAGCGAATTCGATGTCGGTCACATCCGGCTGGCCCGCGACGCCGATCTCATTGTTGTGGCACCGGCGACCGCCGACCTTCTCGCCAAAATGGCGGGCGGGCACGCCGACGATCTGGCGACCGCGGTCCTGCTGGCAACCGACCAGCCGATCCTGATCGCGCCGGCGATGAATCCGCGCATGTGGGCGGCCAAAGCAACCGCGCGCAATCTGGCGCAGCTGACCGCCGACGGCGTGCGCGTCGTCGGCCCCAATGCCGGCGAGATGGCCGAGCCCGGCGAAGCCGGGCTTGGGCGCATGGCCGAGCCGCTGGAGATCGCCGCGGCCGCCGAGAGCATCTTGCGGCGGGGCGCGGCGCTCGCCGGCAAACGCATAATAGTTACGTCCGGCCCGACCCACGAGCCGATCGATCCGGTGCGTTACATCGCCAACCGATCCTCGGGCAAACAGGGTCATGCCATTGCGGCAGCGGCAGCGGCGGCCGGCGCCGATGTCGTCGTGGTCAGCGGCCCGGTCAATCTGCCGGACCCTCCGGGCGTGGACGTCGTCAAGGTGGAGACCGCGCGCCAGATGTTCGACGCCGTCGAAGCCGCGCTCCCCGCGGATGCCGCCGTTTTCGCCGCCGCCGTGGCCGACTGGCGCAGCGAAAGCGAAAGCGCAAGCAAGATCAAGAAACAGCCGGAGCGGACGCCGACGCTCAAACTGACGGAGAACCCGGACATTTTATCCAGTGTCGCCCATCGCACATCCGGGCGCCCACGCCTGGTTGTGGGCTTTGCCGCGGAAACCGACGATGTCATCGCCAATGCCCGTGCAAAGCGGATGAAAAAAGGCTGCGACTGGATCGTCGCCAATGACGTCTCCGCCGAAAGCGGAGTAATGGGCGGCGACATGAACACCGTGCATCTCGTCACCGCAAGCGGCGTCGAATCATGGCCGCCGCAAGCCAAGGATCAGGTCGCGCGCAGGTTGATCGAGTGCATTGCCGCGACGCTCGACGGGACGAAGCGATGAACGCCGAGTTGCGTATCCTGCGCTTGCCGCACGCGGCCGATCTACCGCTGCCGGCTTATCAGACCGATCGCGCCGCCGGACTCGATCTCGTCGCTGCGGTGCCCGCCGGCGCCCCGGTTACGATTGCGCCGGGCGAGCGCGTGATGATCCCGACCGGCATCGCCATTGCTTTGCCGTCCGGGCATGAAGGTCAGATCCGCCCACGATCAGGCATTGCGCTTCGTCACGGCGTCACGGTGTTGAATTCACCGGGAACCATCGACGCCGATTACCGGGGCGAAATACAGGTGATCCTCGTCAATTTGGGCGCAGAAAACTTCGAGATTACGCGGGGAACCCGCATCGCCCAGATGATCATTGCCCCAATAATACAGGCCAAAATTATTGAATCGGGCCGCCTGGACGTGACCGGGCGCGAAGGCGGCGGTTTCGGTTCAACGGGGTAGAGCCAAATTCAAATACGCTTGAGCGACGCCCTACATGTGGCGAGAAATCGCGAGATTATTACCCGCACCCTCGAACCAATCCCAGTTACATAACGTTTATTCCGCTCAATGCCTCTATTGCCGCGTAAAGCAGTTCTCGCCGTCGCCGCAGTCATTGATGTCGCGATGCACGAGCATGGAAAGCCGATTTCCGCAAAAACGCTTGCGGCGCGGCACAGCTTGCCTCCCCGGCATCTGGAACCTGTGCTGCAGGCTCTGGTTCGCTGCGGAATCTTGAAAGGTATTCGCGGTCCGCGCGGCGGCTATGAGCTGGCGCGCGAGCGCCGCCGCGTTACGGTGAATGACATTTTGCAGGCCGCCGGCACAGTTGAGGAAAGCGATGAGCCTCAATCCGGCTCAGAGCTTGTGAAAAAAGTCGTACTGCCTGCAGTGGCCGCTGCCGAACGCGAATTCGGCGTAGCACTGTCGCGCATCAATGTCGAAGACCTCGTGCGCGACGCCCAGGTGCTTGGGGAGCAGCACCCCGAGGCACGCACCGCGGAGGCGCGGCGCTGAAATTTATTCGGCGGCATTCAAACGCCGTGTTCACGATCTGGACTCTTTCGGTGCGATTCCCCTTCGGTGCGATTCCCCTTAAGAGTAAATTTGCACGATTCGCGGGCTCGCTCGCGGCGGACCGGCCGGCGGGATGATGGGTTGAGGCCGGCAGAGGCAAAGGGGCATGCCGGACACGATCCGGACGAGCTGGGGCTGCCCGCAGGGGCGCGGCCGGGGAATTGGCCGATCGGCAACGGCAATCGGCACGCTGGTGTCATCGACGGCCAGTGCGGCGGAACAGTCCGCGCCGGCCTTACATCAGATCGCGCTTGATGCTCATCGCGGCTTTGCCCAGCATGAAATCGTTTTTCTGGCGCTGACGGCCGGCGCCGTATTGTTCGCCATCGTAACCGCGATTGTCTTGGTCCGAACCCGCCGGCACGCGGCTCGGCTCCAGGCCTTGGTTCGCGACGAGACCGCCGCGTTGCGGGAGGAAGCCGATCGCGCCAAGGCGCTTCTGTTGTCCGAACCGCAGGTGGTGATTGATTGGCCCGCGGCGTCCAACGAACCCAGCATCGAGGGCGATCCGGCAGCGCTTGGGCTGCCCGGCGGGCAAGAGCTGCTGGTCTTGGATCGCTGGCTCGAACCCGGCAAGGCCGCCGCGATAGTGCGGGCTGTCGAGGCGCTGCGCACACGCGGTGAGCCGTTTTCAATGGCGCTGAGTACGCTTGCGGGACACCCGATCGAGGCGCAGGGCCGTGTGGTCGGCGGGCATGCTGTGATGCGGCTGAAAGATGCCGGCGGCATCAAGCGCGAACTTGTCGAATTACTCGAGCGCTACGAAAACCTGGCGGCGGAAGCTGTGGCGTTGCGGGCCGTGGTCGAGACACTGCCCTCGCCAGTGTGGACCCGAAACGCGGCCGGGCGGCTGACTTTCGTCAATGCGGCCTATGCCCAGGCGGTCGAGGCGAAGAGCGCCGCCGAGGCGGTCGACCGCCGCCTGGAGCTTCTCGACCAAGCGGCGCGCGAAAGCATTGCGCAGGCGCGACTTGCCGGCCACGCTTATTCCGGGCGGTTTCGCGCGGCCATTGGCGGCGCGCAGCGAACCTTGGACGTGCTCGATTTCGATACCGAAGCGGGCAGCGCCGGCATCGGCGTCGATGCGACCGAAGTCGAAACCATGCGTAGTGCGCTCACGCGGCTGGCGGACGCGCACCGCCGCACGCTCGATCAGCTTCCCACCGGCGTCGCCATGTTCGACGCTAGTCATAGATTGACGTTCTACAACGAGGCCTATCGCACACTGTGGAACCTCGACGCCGCATTTCTCGATCAGCGGCCCACCGATTCCGCCGTGATCGAATTGTTGCGCATTGGTCGCAAGCTCCCCGAGGAGCGCGACTTTCGCCAGTGGAAGGCGCAGTTGCACGAAGCCTATCGCGCCAGCGAAGCAAAAGATCATACTTGGCATCTGCCGGACGGACGCACCTTGCGCGTGGTGACGACGCCCAATCCCGACGGCGGCGTGACTTATCTGTTTCACGATGTCAGCGAACGGCTGGATCTCGAACGCCGTTTCGAGGAACTGATCCACATTCAAGGCGAAACGCTCGACAAGCTCGCCGAGGGAGTCGCCGTTTTCGGCAGCGATGGCCGGCTGCGGCTGCACAACGCCGCTTTTGAGGCGATGTGGCGGCTGTCGTCGCGAGCGCTGTCCGACCGGCCGCACGTCGAGAAAATCTCCGCGTTATGCCAGCCGCTGCACGGCGATGCGCCGGCGTGGCGGGCTTTGCGCGAAGCGGCCACCGCGATCGAAAGCCGCGAAGCGACGCTCGGCCGCATCGAGCGGCGTGACGGCAGGGTGATTGACTGCAGCACGGTGCCGCTGCCCGATGGCGCGACTCTGGTGACGTTCCATGACGTGAGCGATTCAGTCAACGTCGAGCGGGCGCTGCGGGAACGCAATGAGGCACTGGAAGACGCCGACAAGATCAAGGTCGACTTCGTCCATCACGTCTCCTACGAGCTGCGCTCGCCGCTCACCAATATTATCGGCTTCGTCCACCTCCTCGGTGACCCGGCGACCGGTCCTTTGACCGAGAAACAGCGCGAATATCTCGAATACATCACCGTCTCGACCAATACATTGTTGGCGCTGATCAATAATATTCTCGATCTAGCGACTATCGATGCCGGACGAATGCAGCTCGAGCTCGCTTCGGTCGATATTCGAGAAACTATGATGGCCGCGGCTGAAGGCGTCCAAGACCGCACCGTCAGCGGCGGCGTCACGCTGGACATCAAAGCGCCGTCCAATATCGGCAGTTTCGTCGCCGACAAGTTGCGCCTGCGTCAGATCCTGTTCAATCTTTTGGCGAACGCCTTGAATTTTTCTCCGCCCGGCTCAACCGTCACCTTGCATGCCGAACGCCGGCATGACGCCATCGTGTTCTCCGTGACCGACACGGGTCCCGGCATCCCGTCGGACATGCTGGAAAAAGTGTTCGACTGGTTCGAAACCCATTCGCTCGGCTCCCGCTACCGCGGGCCCGGCATCGGGCTTTCGCTGGTCCGGTCGTTTGTAGAATTGCACGGCGGCGAGGTGACGATCACTTCTGCCCTGGGACAAGGCACCACCGTCACATGTACCTTCCCCCTCGCCGAAACCGCCAACCTGACGGCGGCGGAGTAGCGGGACCGCGATGCTTTTGACAGCGCCCCGGGGCGCAAGCTTTACCGTGACATTGCCGGATGAAGAGGCGACGCGGCGCTTGGCGACGGACCTCGCGGGCGCGCTGGAACCCGGCGATCTCGTCACGCTGTCCGGCGATCTCGGCGCCGGAAAGACGATGTTTGCGCGCGCGCTCATTCGCCATCTCGCCGGCGACGAGACGATCGAAGTGCCGAGTCCGACTTTTACATTTGTGCAAAACTACGAGCTGCCGCGCTTCACGCTCGTCCATGCCGACCTATACCGGGTGAGGAGCGCCGCCGAGCTTGCCGAACTCGGCTTCGACGATGTGCCGGACGGCGCGGTGGTCCTGATGGAATGGCCCGACCGTGCCGCGGGAGCATTGCCGGCCGACCGGCTCGATATCGCCTTCACCCTTGCGCCCAGCGCCGGGCCCAATGTGCGCCAGGTCCGCTACACCGGCTATGGCGCCTTCGCCGTGCGGGCCGAACGAATCGCGTTGGTGCGCGGCTTCATCGACGAGACCGGAATTGGCGAGGCGCGACGGCGGCGCATGCAAGGCGATGCGTCGACGCGAATCTTCGAGCGGCTCACCGCGGGCAATCGGACTGCCGTTCTCATGAACGCGCCGCGGCGGCCCGATGGTCCGCCGGTTCGCGACGGCAAGCCGTACAGCGCGATCGCGCATCTTGCCGAAGATATCGTGCCCTATATCGCGCTCGCCGCGGGATTGCGCCGCATCGATCTCTCCGCCCCTGAAATCCTGCACGCCGATCTCGATCATGGCCTGATCCTGATGGAGGACTTGGGCGACGAGCCCATCGTCAGCGGTAACCCTCCGGCGCCTGTTGAAATGCGATACGCGACCGCCGTCGATCTTTTGGCTTCGCTCCACGCACGCAATCTGCCGAACCGGCTGCCGGTCACGAGCGCGCTCGACTATCGTCTGCCTCGCTATGACATCGGTGCTCTTCTGATTGAAGCCGAGCTGCTGCTCGATTGGTACCTCGTTAGCGCCGGCGCGCCTGTGGGCGAGGCGGCACGCACCGCATTCGTGACCTTGTGGCGCAGTGCGTTGGAACCGGCGATGGAAGCGCCGGCGACTTGGGTGCTGCGCGATTATCATTCGCCCAATCTGCTGTGGCTGCCGGAGCGCGAGGGGATCGCCCGCATCGGCCTGGTCGATTTTCAGGATGCGTTGATCGGACCCGCAGCCTACGACGTTGCTTCGCTGCTGCAGGACGCGCGCGTCGACGTTCCTGAGAACATGGAAATGAACCTGCTCGGGCGTTACGTGCGCGCGCGCCTAAGCCACGATCGCAGTTTCGACACCGGCGGCTTCACGCTCCTTTACGCCACATTGGCGGCGCAGCGCGCGACGAAGATCCTAGGCATTTTCGCCCGGCTGCGGCGGCGGGACGGCAAGCCGCAATATCTGCGGCACATGCCGCGGTTGTGGGGCTACTTACAACGATCCCTGGCTCATCCAGCACTCGCGGCGCTCAAAGGCTGGTATGCCGCAAATGTGCCATCTCCGGATGGGCTATGATACGGCGATTCGGGCTGACATTAGGCTGGATGGGGCAGCGCGATGATGCCGAAAAGCGCGATCGTATTGGCGGCCGGCCTTGGCACGCGCATGCGGCCGTATAACGGCCATGTGCCAAAGCCGCTGGTGACCGTCGGCGGGCGATCGCTGATCGATTACGGCCTCGATCGGCTGGCGGAAGCCGGCGTCGAACGCGCGGTTGTCAATGTGCATCATCTTGCCGACGCCGTGGAACGGCATCTGGCGGCGCGCAAACGTCCCCGCATCATCATCTCCGACGAACGCGAAAACCTCCTTGGCACCGGCGGCGGCATCGCCAAGGCGCTGCCGCAGCTCGGCGATACGCCGTTCTTTCTGGTCAATTCCGATACGCTATGGCTGGACGGCGTTAAGCCCAACTTCGCTCGCCTGGCGGAAAGTTTCGACGCGAACGAAATGGATGCGCTTTTATTGTTGGCTCCGAGCGTCGGCAGCCTCGGCTATCAAGGGCGTGGCGATTACAGCATGCTCGCCGACGGGCGGCTGCGGCGGCGCGGCGAACATGAAGTAGCGCCGTTCATCTATGCCGGCGCGGCTATCCTTTCGCCAGCGCTGTTCGCGGACGCCCCGCAAGGCGCGTTCGCGCTGACCCGCTTGTTCGATCGCGCCGCCGCCGCAGGACGACTGATCGGCTTACGCCTCGACGGCATCTGGATGCATGTCGGTACGCCGGAAGCGGTCGCCGCGGCAGAGGCGGCGCTCGCAGCAACGGCATAAGCTCTGCTAGACTGTCGCGGCAATTTCCGCGATCCCCACATGGCTCAGCGCGTTTTCAACATTCCGGCGTCGGCGCCGTTTTTGCCGACGCTGATCGAGGCACTGCACGACGGCAAGTTCGGCTTCGATTTTGCCGACGATCCGCTAGCGCTTTCTTCGGCGACGCTCTATCTGCCGACGCGCCGCGCCTGCCGACTGATGCGCGAGGCGTTTCTTGACCGGATTCGCGGCGACGGAGCAATCCTGCCGCGCATCGTCGCCATCGGCGATATCGATGAAGACGAGATCGCCTTCGCCGAGAGCGCGGCCGCCGGCATCGCCGCAGATGCGCTGGCATTGCCGCCGGCGCTGGGCGGGCTTGAACGCAAGCTCCTGCTGACGCGTCTGGTGATGGCGTGGTCGCAATCGCCGGAAGTCCACGGCACGACCGGAACGCCGCTCGTGGCGCAAACGCCGGCAGCGGCTTACGCTTTGGCGGACGACCTCGCCCGGCTCATGGACGACATGACAACGCGTAACGTGTCGTGGGAGCGGCTAGACGAGCTGGTGCCGGACGAGTTCGACACGTTTTGGCAGCTCACGCTGCGCTTTTTGCAGATCGCGCGCGAACGCTGGCCGGAGGTTCTGCGCGAAGCGCAAGCGATGGAACCGATGACGCGCCGCGACGCGCTGATCAAAGCCGAGACGGCGCGGCTCGCCCGCAAACCCGGTGGGCCGGTGATTGTCGCCGGCTCGACCGGATCGATTCCCGCAACCGCCGACTTGATCGCCGCCATTGCGCAGCTGCCGCACGGTGCTGTGGTGCTGCCGGGGCTCGATACCGATCTCGACGAAGACAGCTGGCGGCTGATTGCAGGCGACGAAAGCAAGGGCTTGGCTCCGGCGCCGGGACATTCCCAATTCGCGATGCAAGCGCTGTTGGCCCGCATGGGGGTAAAGCGCGACGCGGTGGTCGCCTTGGCTTCCGCGCGCGGTCGCGAACGGCTGATCTCGGAGGCCCTGCGCCCCGCGGACGCAACCGAAAAATGGCGCGCCAATGCTGCCGATGCCGGCTTCACTGCACACATGACGGCGGCGCTGCAGAACGTAAGCATGATCGAAGCGGCCAATCCCGAGGAAGAAGCACTCGCCATCGCGGTGGCCCTGCGCGCGGCGGTGCAAGAGCAGAAGACCGCCGCTCTCGTCACTTCGGATCGCAGATTGGCGCGCCGCGTCGCCGCCGCACTCGGTCGCTGGAATATCACCGCGGAAGACTCAGGGGGCGAAGCGCTCGCCGATACGTCGGCGGGTGTTTTTGCCCGGCTGGCCGCGCTCGCCGCGCTGTGCGGCGCCGCCCCGGTCGATTCGCTGGCTCTGCTCAAACATCCGCTGCTGCGCCTTGATTTCGAGCGGCGCGAGCGGGCGATCGCCACACTTGAACGCGCAATCCTGCGCGGACCGCGCCCGCGTCCCGGAACGCGGGGCTTGGCGGGAGCGCTGGAGAGTTTTCGCTTCCAGCTTGGCAAATTCCACCGCCGCGAAGCGAGCGAACTGCATCCGTCGGATCACCGTACGACGCTAACTGACGATGCGCTCGCCGAGGCAACCGAGCTGGTCGCGCGGCTCGCAACCGCGCTTGAGCCGCTCGAAGCGATGGACGACGCCCGCTACCCGCTTGCAGAGTTTGCGCGGCGGCATCGCGCCGTGGTCGCCGCGCTGTCGAAACAGCACGATGCGGCGGCGGCGTTTATCGGTCCAGGGGGAAGGAACCTCGCGGACGCGTTCGACGAACTCGCGGCCAGCAGCGCCGCAGCGCAGGTGCAGCTTGTGAAATCCGAGTATGTGGAATTGTTCAAGGCCCTGCTCATGGGAAAAGTCGTGCGGCAGGCCACCGGGACCGGCGCTCAGGTGCGCATTTTCGGTCTGCTCGAAGCGCGGCTCACCGAGAGCGACCGCGTCGTGCTCGGCGGCCTGGTCGAGGGCAGGTGGCCGCCGGAGACCAGTTCCGATGCCTGGCTCAGCCGCCGGATGCGCCTTGCGCTTGGACTCGATCTGCCGGAGCGGCGCATCGGGCTTAGCGCTCACGATTTCGCCCAGCTCGTCAACGCCCGCGAAGTGGTGCTCAGCCGCGCTGCGAAGATCGGCGGCGCGCCGGCGATGCCGTCGCGTTTCGTCCAGCGCCTTGCGGCGCTGGCGGGTGCCCGCTGGGACGAGGTGGTGACGCGCGGCGATCGTTATCTGTCCTGGGCGCGGCAACTGGACCGGCCCGAGCACATCGCGGCGGCGCCGCAGCCCGCGCCCACGCCGCCGCGCGCGGCGCGGCCGAAAAGTTTGTCGGTCACCGAGATCGAGGACTGGCTGCGCGATCCGTATACGATTTACGCCAAACATGTGTTGCGGCTGCGCCCGCTCGATCCTGTCGACACCGAACCTGGCGCCGCCGAGCGCGGCAGCATCATTCATGCGGCCATCGCCGAATTTACCCAGACCTACGTCAAGGAGCTGCCAGCCGACCCCATCGGCGCGCTGATTGCGCTGGGCGAGCCGCGCTTTGCCGCATTGGAAGATTTTCCCGAGGCCCGCGCGTTCTGGTGGCCGCGATTCAGGCGCATTGCGCACTGGTTCGCGCGTTGGGAGACCGAGCGCCGCGCGGCTATCGCTGCGCTCACCGCCGAGACCGACGGCAAGATCGAGATCGCGCTGCGCGACGGCACGTTCAGGCTCCGCGGCCGCGCCGATCGCATCGAACTTTGCCGCGACGGCCGCTATATCATCCTTGATTACAAGACCGGCGCGGCGCGGACCGAAAAGCAGGTGCGCACGGGACTGGCCCCGCAGCTCACCTTAGAAGCGGCGATGCTGCGCGATGGCGGCTTTGGCGGTATCGCAGCCGGCGGCTCGGTCGCCGAACTGCTCTACGTGCAGTTAAGAGGCGGCGACCCCGCCGGCGAACTTAAACCGATCCAATTCAAGGACGGCACCCCGGACAGCCAGGCCGATCGTGCTTTGGCCAAGCTGACCCAGCTCGCGCAGCATTTCGACGACGACAAGACGCCGTATCGCTCGCTCATCCATCCGATGTGGCGCACGCATTATGGCGACTACGATCATCTCGCACGCGTGAGGGAATGGTCGAGCTCGGGCGGCGTGACGGATGATTTTGTTGGTGGCGAATGATCAAGCCGGACATCATCCCGCTTCAGATTCGTGATTTGCAGCGCGCCGTCGCCGACCCCGCGGTCTCGGCCTGGGTCGCGGCCAATGCCGGATCGGGCAAGACGCATGTCCTGGCGCAGCGCGTCATCAACCTCCTCTTGGAAGGCGTCGAGTCCGAGAAAATTCTCTGCATAACCTTCACCAAGGCGGCCGCCGCCAATATGGCCAAGCGCGTGTTCGACACGCTCGCCGAATGGACCACGCTTGACGACGCCGCGCTCGACGAGGCGATCAGTTCCGGCTCCGAGATCGAGCCCGACGCCCCCCGTCGCGCTTTGGCGCGGCGTTTGTTCGCCCGGGCGCTGGAGACACCCGGCGGGCTGAAAGTGCAGACGATCCATGCGTTCTGCACGCAGCTTCTGCACCAGTTTCCCTTCGAGGCCAATGTCGCCGCGCGTTTTGACGTGCTCGATGAGACCGAACAGACGCAACTTTTGGAGCGATTGACGCTCGATCTCTTGCTCGAGGCGGCGCGAACACCGCAGAGCCCGATCGGCTGTGCTTTGGAAGTCGCCATCACCGCAGCGTCCGATCAGAGCTTGCGCGACGCCATCCGGACAGCGATCAGCGCGCGCGAGGCCGTCGCGCGCTGGGTCATCAATACTGGCGGCGTGGAGGCGGCAATCGCTGCGATGTCGCGCCAGCTTGGCCTTGAGCCTGGCGAAACCCGCGACAGCGTCGAGGACGGGTTCTTCACTGGCTCGCTTATCGCGCCTTCGGCATGGCCGGCGGTCGCCGCCGCGTTTGAACAAGGCGGCAAGAGCGATCGCGACCAAGCGCGCCGGTTTCGGCAGCTTGCCTCATTGTCGGGATCCGACCGCGTCGAGGCCTATCTCGACATTTTCTGCACGGCCAGCGAGCGCACGGCGCGGCGGTCGATCGCTACGCAGGCCATCAAAGATAAGGACTTGGTTGAACGGCTCACGGCCGAACAGGCGCGGGTCTGTGCACTATTGGAGCGGCTTCGCGCCGTGATTTGCCGGGATCGCTCGGCCGCGCTGCTCACCATCGTGCACGAGATTCTGCGGCACTATCAAAGCGAGAAGGATCGCCGCGGCCTCGTCGATTACGACGATCTGATCGACAAGACGCTCGAGCTTCTCAGCAATGTCGACGCCGCCTGGGTTCATTACAAGCTCGACTTCGGCGTCGATCATCTTCTGATCGACGAGGCGCAGGACACCAGCAGCAAGCAATGGCAGATCGTGCGCCGCCTGGTTGCCGAATTCACCGCCGGCGCGGGCGCGCGGCCCGCGACGCGAACCGTGTTCGCGGTCGGTGATGAGAAGCAATCGATCTATTCATTCCAGAACGCAGCGCCGAAGGAATTTGCCGAAATGCGCCGTTACTTCGAGCGCACGCATCAAGCCGGCCGGCGTAGCTTCGTGTTTCGCGAGTTCAAGCATTCGTTCCGTTCCGGAGCAAACATCCTTGCCGCCGTCGATGCCGTCTTCAGCGACAAAGCCATTGCAGCGAGCGTCTCGTCCGATGCCGACGGATTTCCCCCGCACATCGCGCTGCCCGCCGCGCCTCCCGGTCTGGTCGAGATCTGGGAGCCGGTCGAACCGGAGAAAAGCGCCGAGATCGATGGCTGGGACGCCCCGTTCGATCAGGTCAGCGAGACCAGCCCGCGGGTGCGACTGGCGCGGCGGATCGCGCACGCCGTGCGGCGGCTCGTCGAAAGCCGCGAGCCGGTCGGGACGGAGGGTCGAGCCTTGCGCTATGGCGACGTCCTGGTGCTGGTGCGCCAGCGCGGCGAATTGTTCGAGGCCATCATCCGCGCCTTGAAAAATGAAAATGTCGAGGTCGCGGGCGCCGACCGCCTCATGCTCACCGAGCATATTGCGGTCATGGACTTGATGGTGCTTGCCGACGCGCTGCTCTTGCCCGACGACGATCTCGCGCTTGCCACGGTATTGCGCAGTCCGTTGTTCGGTTTCAGCGACGACGATTTGTTTGCGCTGGCTTGGGATCGCGGGTCACTGCCGCTGCGTACCGCGCTCAGCCGCAGAGCCGGCGAGACGCCGCTGTTCGCGGGGGCGGCGGCCCTCCTCGGTAAGCTCGCCGAATTGGCCAAGCGCGAGACGCCGTTCGATTTTTACGCGCAGGTTCTTGGCGCCGGCGGGGCCAGACGCCGCTTTCTCGCCCGCCTCGGCCCTGAGGCCAACGATGCGCTCGATGAGTTTCTCAACCTGGCGCTTGAATATGAACGCCGCGAGACGCCATCGCTGCAAGGTTTTCTCGCCTGGCTGCGCCAGGCGCGCGCGGAAGTGAAGCGCGACATGGAGATCGCCCGCGACGAGGTGCGCGTCATGACCGTTCATGGCGCCAAGGGTCTTGAAGCGCCGCTGGTGATCTTGGCCGACACCATGACCCCGCCGGCCGGACCGCGGCAGCCGCGGCTGCTCACGCTCTCCGGCAGTGCCGTGGTCTGGGCCGGGAAAAAAGCCGACGACTCGTCTGCCATGGCAAGCGCGCGGCAGGCGGCGCTCGCCGGGGCGCGCGACGAATATCGCCGGCTCCTCTATGTGGCGATGACGCGTGCCGCGGACCGGTTGATCATTTGCGGCGCCGACGGCGAAAGAAGGCGGCCGGACGGTTGCTGGTACGACCTCGTCCGTGCGGCGCTCGATCCGCAGTTGGTCGAAGAGACCGATGACGGTGAGAAAGTTCTGCGCTTCCGCCCGACGGCGGCAGAGCCCGCGCCATTGGCGCCGCCGGGCGCACCGGCCAAGACCGCAGAGCCGGAATTGCCACCGTGGCTGCGGCAGGCCGCGCCCGTTCAAGCGCCTCGGCCCGTGCCATTGGCGCCCTCCTCAGCTTTTGACGAGGAGATCGGACGGGCAGTGCCGGGCGACGCGGGCGATCGGCAGAAGGCGTTGCAGCGCGGACAGGTCGTGCATCGGCTCATGCAGTCGCTGCCTGACATTGCGCCAGCGGCGCGCAGGTCGGCGCTCGAGCACTATCTCGGCAACGCTGCCCGGGACCTTTCGCCGGACCAGCGCGCCGAAATCGCCCGGCACGTTCTCGCAATTCTTGAGGACGACAAATTTGCGAACGTCTTTGCCGCGGGAAGCCGGCCGGAAGTGCCGATCGTCGGTCGAATTTCGCGGCCGGATTGCGAACCCATTCTTATCGCCGGGCAAGTGGACCGGCTGATCGCCACCGAGGAGGCTGTCCTCGTCGTCGACTACAAGACCGACAGCCTCGTGCCGGGCCGCCTGGACGACGTGCCGCCCGCCTATATTGCGCAGTTGACGCTCTATCGAGCGGTCCTGACGCGAATTTATCCGGGCGAAAGTGTACAGGCGGCGCTCATTTTCACGGCCGGTCCGCTTTTGCTGGAAATTCCCGCGTCAACCCTGGATGCCGCGCTCGAAACTCAGTTCGAGCGCCACGGAACGCAGCGCTGTCACGCTCCGGTGAGCGCGGCTTGACGCCCAAGCAACGCATTCATACGTTCAGCGCCCGATTCATTTGGGCAGCCGATTCTGCGCTTTTCCCCAGAACCGACGACTCCCTGAAAGACGAGGTATTCCATGGTCGAGAAGGTAACCGATGCCACGTTTGAGAAGGACGTGCTCAAGGCGAGCGGTCCTGTCGTCGTTGATTTCTGGGCGGAATGGTGCGGCCCATGCCGAATGATCGCCCCTGTGCTTGAAGAGATTTCCAACTCACTCAATGGCAAGGTGAAGATCGTCAAGCTCAATGTCGATGAGAACCCCGGCATAGCGGCGAAATACGGGATCATGTCGATTCCGACCTTGATGCTGTTCAAGGACGGCCAGCTGGCATCGCGCCAGATCGGCGCGCAGCCGAAGCAGAAGCTCGAGCAGTGGATTAGCGGCTCGATCTGATTTGCTGGTTGTCTTGACTAAGCGGGTAGCGTCGCCCTTTTCCGCCTCGTCATTGCGAGGAGCCCCGACGGGGGCGACGAAGCAATCCAGAGGCGCATAGCGCAAATAAAGTCTGGATTGCTTCGCTAGCGCTCGCAATGACGCGCGCGCCGTTGTCCTAATGCCGGAAATGCCTAGTCCCGGTGAAAACCATGGCGATGCCATGGGCGTCGGCGGCCGCGATCACTTCATCGTCGCGCATCGACCCGCCGGGTTGGATCACAGCGGTCGCGCCGGCTTCGATGGCGACGAGCAAACCGTCGGCGAACGGAAAAAAAGCGTCGGAAGCGACCACCGACCCTGTGGTAGCAGGCTCTTTGCGTCCAGCTTCGTGTGCGGCGTCCTGCGCCTTGCGCGCCGCGATGCGCGCGGCATCGACGCGGCTCATCTGGCCGGCGCCGATGCCGACCGTCGCCAAGTCTTTGGCATAGACGATCGTATTCGACTTCACGTGCTTGGCGACACGGAATGCGAAACGTAAATCGCGCAATTCGGCATTGGTCGGCGCGCGCCGAGTCACCGGCCGCAAATCCATGTCGTCGACCACCGCATTGTCGCGGGTCTGCACCAGAAGTCCGCCGGCAACCGTCTTCTCCGTCAAGCCGGCGGCGCGCGGATCGGGCAGTCCGCCGGCAAGCAGAAGCCGCAAATTCTTCTTCGCTGCAACAAGCGCGATCGCCTCCTCGGTCGCATCCGGAGCGATGATCACTTCGGTGAAAATCTCGGTAATGGCGCGCGCCGCCTCGGCATCGAGCGTGCGGTTGAGCGCGACGATGCCGCCGAATGCCGAAGTACGGTCGCAGGCAAAGGCCCGGCGATAGGCATCGACCAGACTTTCCGCCTCCGCCACGCCGCAGGGATTGGCGTGCTTGATGATGGCGCAAGCGGCGGTGCGACCCGGATCGAACTCGGCGACGCATTCATAGGCCGCGTCGGTGTCGTTGATGTTGTTGTAGGAGAGCTGCTTGCCCTGAACCTGGCGCGCGGTGGCGACGCCAAAGCGCGGCTCGGGCGTACGATAGAACGCCGCCGACTGATGCGGGTTTTCACCATAACGGAGCGCTTCCACGAGGCGGCCGCCAAACGCGCGATAGTCAGGCGCGATCTCCTTGATCGCACCGGCGAACCAATTGGCAATCGCCGCATCATAGGCAGCAGTGCGCGCATAGGCCTTGGCGGCGAGCCGGCGGCGCAGCGCCAGGCTCGTGCTTCCACTATGGCGTTTGAGTTCCTCGATCAGCGCGGCGTAATCGTTACCGTCCACCAACACCGCAACATCGTCGTGGTTCTTGGCGGCGGCGCGGATCATCGCCGGGCCGCCGATGTCGATGTTCTCGATGCAGGCGGCAAAATCGCCGCCGCCGGCGACGGTCGCTTCGAACGGATAAAGATTCACAACCACAATATCGATCGGGCGGATTTTGTGCGCCCGCATGGCTTCGATATGTTCGGAATTATCACGTCTTGCCAAAAGTCCGCCGTGCACCGCCGGATGCAGCGTCTTGACGCGGCCGTCCATCATTTCCGGAAAGCCGGTGAGCTCGCTGACATCGAGCACTTTCAATCCGGCATCGCTGAGAATCTTGCGCGTGCCGCCGGTCGAAATCAGCTCAATCCCGAACCCGGCGAGCGCACGCGCGAAATCCACGACGCCGGATTTGTCCGAAACCGAAACCAGCGCGCGCGAAGCGCGGCGCAAATTGTCGCTCATCGTGCTCCTATATGTGTTCCATTTGTTTGATCGGAACAACTCTCATAACGGCAGCCTTATAATGGCAGTCTTATAAGGGCAGTCTTGGTTCCTCCTCGTCCGGCTGTCGGGCCCCGCCATTCGCGCCGGCTGGCGGATAGGCTTGCAGCAACCATTGGACGCGCGCAGCGTTGCGCGCATGTCCGCGGATAACGAGTTGCAAGGTTCGGCGCGGACCCTCGCTTCCAGCAAGATAGACGCTGTCCTCGAGCTCGACCTGGTCGTGATACGCACTGAACGTCCACACTTCCTTGTTCGGCGTTATCAGCATTACACCATGCCCGTCGGTCAAGCGTGTCGCTCTCACCGTGGGATGAAGGTGGAAGCGAATGGCGAATTCGTCGCGCGTGCTGCGCAGGCGTGGCTCGCCGTCGGCGTCCAGGAAAATGTCCTCACCTTCGAGCCGCATACCGTCGGTCGACAAGACCAAAACGCGCTCGTGGAGAATACCAAAGCGCGTGGCATAGCCGTCGTGCATCGCGCGCAAAGCGATCGTATCGGGACTCTCCTCGCGGTTCACCGTCACGCGCGTTGGTCCGCCGACAATCGGGGAGCCGCCGAGCATGCGCCGAAAGGTGGCCAATTCGACAAAGCGCGCCGAAGAGGCGTCGTTGAATGTCACCGTTGAGTGGGCGGCCGTGGCGCGCGCGATCGGGCGCCAGTTTTCGCGGCCGATCGCCGGCATGCCGCAATTGACGACGATCAGGCTCTGCCGTGGCGAGGAGAACTCAAACGACAAGCACCCGGCGTGGGCGTCGAGACTCATCTCGATCGGCGGGGCGCATCCGGTATCGACAACGGCAACGGCGCCGCCCGCTGCCAACCGCTGATAGCCCGAATAGGGCGCATTGGCGAATGGCGCGCCGCGGGCCTCGTCATAGGCCAATAGCGTCAGCAGCAAATCGGCGGGGGTCGCGCCCATGCCGTTGAAATGCGCGAAAGTGCCTTCGGAATGGCGGAAGAAGCGCAGCATGGGCATCATGCGGTCGATCGCATTCTGCAGCGCTTGTGGCGGTGCGATATTTCGCGAGGCAAAGGCTTGGCGCAACGGCAACAAGTCCAGCAAAATTTCAATCACCGCGCCGGGATCGCGGCTGGTATGCCCGCCGTCGGGAAGGATCTGCCGTTCGAGTTCGCCTTTGAGGCGTTCAGTCGTCGATTTGATATGACGCGCCTGGCCGGCAATGCAGAGCGCGGCATAGCTTAGTGCAATCACGGCCTGCAAGCGCGCGACGCCGCGCCGCGCATCGCCGGCGGTGTGGCGAAGATAACGGACCTGACGCAGTAGGCTCCGCAGATACCGCCGATAAAAGCGCACATCGGCGTCCTGCAACACCAGAGTCGACTGGCTGAGCCAGGAGATGATGCGGCGCGCCAGCACGTCCGGACGCCACGCGACCGAGTGCCAGGCACCCTGGAATGAAATCCACTCGTCGACCAGTGCGCGCGCATTGGCGCGTGTGATTCCAGATTCGGCCGCGCGCAAATGGCGAAGCCAGCCGAAGCCGAGCAAGGCCGCAGCCCATTCGTTCGACGGCGGCTCCATCTCGAAGATCGAGCGCCGGTCGCACACCACGACCTTTCCGGCAAAAGCAAAGCGCCCGGAATAGATTTCGGTGGCCCGGGTTGCGTCGGCGGTGCGCAGATCCTGCGGCGCGATTACGAGGCGGTCGGACTTGAGCGGCGTGAACGGCCAGCGAAACAGCGGGTGGCCATTGGCGCGGCCGGCGATGCGCCGCAACGCGCCGCGAAGCAGAAGCCAAGAGAGCTTCGCATGGTTCGCGACCGCAATGCGCGACATCGGCTTCGCTCGCCCTCTCTGCACACCCCTCCCGCGCGACCATAACGAAACGCTCGCGCCCCGGCCAATGGTGGGCCAAACTCTTAGGTTTACTGGTCTTTTAGCAGCCGGGCGGCATAGAAACCATCGATCCCGGCAAACCGCGAATCGCTATCGGCAAAGTGGCACGGCAAGGTTCGCAGGTCGCCATCTTTGCTGATGAACTCCGCGCAGCCGAAGACTTCGGCAGCAGCAATCGGCGCGCGCCGCGCCTTGGGCGCGCGCGCGAGCAGATCGGCGACAATCGCTTCATTTTCGTCCAGCTCAAGCGAACAGGTGCAGTAAACGAGCGTCCCGCCAGGCTTGGTCAGAGCGAGTGCGCGATCGAGCAAGCGGCGCTGCAACCCGGAAAGTTTGACGATGTCGTTTGCGTCCTTGAGCCACGGCACGTCGGGATGGCGGCGAATAGTCCCGGTCGCGGAGCACGGCGCGTCCAGGAGCACGGCATCAAACGGCTCGGCGGACCATTCCTCGACATCCGCGGCGACGATTTCGGCCTTGAGCGCAAGCCGCGCGAGATTGTCGCGCAATCGTTGCAACCGCGCTCGCGCACGATCGACCGCGGTCACGCTGGCGCCGGCGAGCGCCAGCTGCGCGGTCTTGCCGCCCGGCGCCGCGCAGAGATCGGCGACCCGCCGGCCGCGGACCTCGCCGAGGAGCCGCACCGGCAGCGATGCTCCGGCATCCTGAACCCACCACGCGCCCTCGGCAAAACCAGGCAGCGCGCTCACCGCGCCGGCCGCAGCCACGCGCACCGAACGGGTCGGGAGTACGCGGCCGCCGAGCTTTCCTGCCCAATATTCCGGATCACTTTTGACGGTGAGGTCGAGCGCCGGCTCGCTGCGATTGGCAGCGGCGATGGCGCGCGCGGTCGCCGCGCCGTAAGCCGCGGTCCAGCGCGTCATCAGCCAATCCGGTGTGTCGAGCGTCGATGTATCGAACGCGGCGAGGCGCGCGGCGCCTTCCCGCGCCACGCGCCGCAACACGGCATTGATCAGACCGGCAAATCCGGCGGCGCGCCGATCGGCTTGCGCCAGCCGGACGGAAACGTCGACGGCGGCATGATGGGGTACATTGAGAAAAAGAATCTGCGCCGCGCCGATGAGCAGTGCGATCTCGACCCGCGGCACTTGCGCGGGCAAGCCGCGATCAAGGAACAGCCCGAGGAGATCGCGCAGCGTGCCGAGCCGGCGCAGCACCGTGGCGACCAGAACGCGCACCAATGCCCGGTCGCGCTCCGCGAGGCTTACGAATTCGTTTGTTGAATCGAGAAGCTCATCCAGCGCGCGATGCCGGCGCAGCACGCTATCGAGCATATCGGCGGCCACGCGGCGAACGGCAAAGCCCGGCGCTTCGCCGGAGCGCGCCAGTGTCGTCGCCGGCTTGCGCGGCTTCTCCATTGCGGCGAGGTCCTCCTTGCGGCCGCGGCAGGGCTACGCCAAATCAATGGAGATGCCAACATCAGCCGATCCGCCATTGCCGACACCCGCGGACGCCGCGAGCGAGCGGCCAGCCAACAGACGGCCGTTGCCGGACGCCGCCGCTCGCGCGCTGGCCGAAGCTGCGGCGCGGCGAACCGAACGTGGCAATACCGAAGCTGGGAAGTCGCAAGCCGCGGATGAAACCGGCGGCCGCGGCGGGCTCGATCCGACGCGCTACGGCGACTGGGAGGTCAACGGGCTCGCATCTGATTTTTGAGTAGCAGGAATCAGGTAGCAGCAATCAGGTATCAGCAAGCGAATGCAGCTTCGTCGCGATCACTGATTTTTCTGATGCCCCATCCCTGATCCCTGACTATCTGGTGACGACCACGCGCGTGCCGATGCTCACCCGGCTGTACAACTCCATGATGTCCTCGTTGTACATGCGGATGCAGCCATGGGAGACGAAGCCGCCGATCGTGCCCGGCGCGTTGGTGCCGTGAATGGCGTATTCGCCACCGCCGGAAAGCGTCATTGCCGCGGCGCCCATGGGATTATGCGATGAGCCGCCGGGGACAACGGGCGGCAGTCTCCGATAGTCGCCCCTGATCGAGGCCGGCGGCGTCCAGGCTGGCCTGATATATTTGCCATCGATGAAGGCGGTGCCGGACCATTGCATACCGGCGCGGCCGACGCCGACCGGATAGCGGATCGCCTCGCCGGTGCCGACAAAATAGTAGAGCCTGCGTTCGCCGGTGCGGATGAGAATGGTTCCCGGCAAATAGCTGTCCTTCACCGACACCCGATCGCCATGCGCTTGCGCCGGCGTAGCCGCAAAACCGAATGCTGCGACGAGCGCGGCGCAGCCAGCCAAAACCAGAATCTTTCCTCGCATTTTCACATTCCTTAATGCTTGTCCTAATGCTTTCAATCGCCCCCAACCCGAGCCCCGTGGTGGCGTTTTCGACGTCAAACATCTTAGCGGAATCAACCCCTGCGCTCAGCATGTGTGCGACAACAGGGTTGACGTTTTCCTAGATTTTTCCGTCGGGTGTGTTCTCCGCGCACCACCCCCCTTTCTGCCTGCCAGCAAAGCGCAAATAGCCAAACGGTTCCACGCGAGCTTGCCCGCAGGCATGCTCGCGCGGCGCATAGCGCGGAAGGAATGCTATGCGCTTTTGCGGTTCTGGCGGTTCTTCACCAAGTCGTCGACCACGGCCGGATCGGCGAGCGTCGAGGTATCGCCGAGATTGCCGAACTCGTCTTCGGCGATCTTGCGCAGGATGCGGCGCATGATCTTGCCGGAGCGCGTCTTCGGCAGGTTCGGCGCGAATTGGATCAGATCAGGAGATGCGATCGGGCTGATTTCCTTGCGCACCCAGCCGACCAGTTCCTTGCGCAGTTCCTCGGTGGGCTGCTCTCCGGCCATCAGCGTGACATAGGCATAAATGCCCTGCCCCTTGATGTTGTGTGGATAGCCGACCACGGCCGCTTCGGAAACTTTCGGATGCGCAACCAGCGCGGATTCCACCTCCGCCGTGCCAAGCCTGTGGCCCGCGACATTGATCACGTCGTCGACGCGGCCAGTGATCCAGTAGTAGCCGTCCTCGTCACGGCGGCAGCCATCACCGGTGAAATATTTTCCGGGATACGCGCTGAAATAGGTGTCCACGAAACGCTGGTGATCGCCGTAGACGGTGCGCATCATGCCCGGCCAGGCGTCAGCAATGCACAGATTGCCGCTGGCGGCGCCTTCCAGCACCTTGCCCTCGGCATCGACGATCTGCGGCGCCACGCCAAAAAACGGTAGCGTCGCGGATCCCGGCTTGAGCCGGATCGCGCCAGGAAGCGGCGTGATCAGAATGCCGCCGGTCTCGGTCTGCCACCAGGTGTCGACGATCGGGCAGCGGCCGTCGCCGACCACGCGGTGATACCATTCCCA
>Ga0187815_10000259_pt1 | contig 26429 bp, 22 predicted proteins | sample NC_S_5_FD_132962 | JGI IMG/M metagenome (GOLD analysis project Ga0187815, IMG submission 132962) | Wetland sediment microbial communities from Neuse River Estuary, North Carolina, USA - ASW-S_5 | ecosystem: Environmental > Aquatic > Freshwater > Wetlands > Sediment | place: USA: North Carolina...
AGATGCTGTTCGGCGCCGGCGCGGGCTACAGCCAGCTCGACAAGCTGCGCGCCACCTTCGGCGCCGACATCGACAATTTCTGCAACATCGATCCCGTGCCCGCGCAACTGCTCGATGCCTCCAAGCTCGCCCCGGGCGTCGGCGATCTCACCAAGACCATGGTCGCGCGCTACAAGCAGAAGACCAACGCGACGGACGTGCCGCCGCACTGCTCGATGGGTTTTAACCAGACCTGGATCCTCCTCAACAACGTCCTGCCCGTTGCCAAGGAGAAGTATGGCGGCTTCGATCCGGAGGCGGTGCGCAAGGCGGCGCTCGACGTCGACATTCCGGTCGGCGGCACCATCCAGGGATATGGCGTCAAGTTCTTCCGGCCCGGCACGCCGCTCTCCGGGCAGAACGAGCGCTCGACCCCGGTCGTGATGCAGAATGCCGGCGAGCACATCTCGGTGGTGTGGCCGACCAGCATCCGCACCCAGGATCCGGTTTTCCCGCTGCCGAAATCGTCGGTCTACGCGGCGTCGTAGTTCACCCTCTCCCCTTGCGGGAGAGGGTGGCTTCGATGCTTCGCATCGAAGCCGGGTGAGGGGTCTCTCTCGCGAGTGAGCCTCTCGCAATTGAGCCCGCGGACAAAACCTCTCATCCGGCGCGCTCAGGAGCGCAATTGCGCTCCAAAGCGCGCCACCTTCTCCCACAAGGGGAGAAGGAAGACTGATTACCGCTAGAGCACGACCCGCCGCCCCTCCTCCGCCGCCCAATAGCCGGCGTAGTTCACCTTGATCGTCTCGAAGGCCAGCGCGAGATCGGAGAGCGGTTGCCTTCCCGTCGCGGCGCACTCCATGAAATCCTGGATTTCCTGCAAGTAGCCGCGCGTCCATTCCTCCTCGAGGCAGACATACTGCCAGCCGGTCTTGCGATCGACCTTCTCGGTAATGTAGACGCCGGCCAGCTTCTCCTCACTGGTCTGATAGCTCATCATGTGCGTGTTCGGCGTGATGTTGGCGAACAGCGCGCCGCCGCTGGTGTAGGTTTCGATCAAATTGCGCACGCCGCCTGCGATCATGTCGCCGGAGAAGATGGTCGCCTTGGTTCCGTCGGAAAAGGTCGTTGTGAGCGTGCCCCAGTCCTCGACGTCGACAGGATTGGACTTGACGACGCCGCGTTCATGGGCCGGAAGACACGCCGCGACGTTTCCGACGTCGCAGGTGACGCTGGCGACCGCAATCGCCTCGCCGCGCGCCTTCGCCTCGACCTGCTTGAGGTAGAGCACCGCCGACAGCGGATGGCATCCCATCCGGATCAGCGCGCCGCCGCCGGTCATCGCCCATTGCGCGGCATGCGCCGCGTGCGAGCCGGAGTGACTCTCCTCCCCCTTCATGAACAGGATCTTGTCTTTCGTCGCCTTCAGAAACTCTGCGGTCTTGGTCACGGCCGGTGCATAGATCCAGTCCTCGGCGTACATGAAGAGTTTTCCGGTCCTCTCGATCGCCGCACGGGTTTGCTGCATCTCCTCCAGCACGCGCTCGTACATCACCGCCTTCGGCACGTGCTTTCCGATCGGCAGCTTGTCGCCCTCGCGACCGAAATAGCCCGCAAACGGCTTTTCGCAGATGACGTGCTTGCCCGCCTGCATGGCCTCGACGATCATCGAGGCGTGCAGGTTGGGCGGCGTGCAGATGTCGATCACATCGAGCTCGCGGTCGGCGATCAATTCGCGGAAGCTGCGGCTGGTATTGGGGATGCGGTGGCGGCGGGCGAAATCGACGACATGGTCTCCCCTCGCCGCGACCGTCTTGACCTCGACGTCGACGCCGTAGACGCGCCGGTAGGCGTGCATATGCAGCTCCGCCACGAATCCGCAGCCCACCAGCCCGACCCTTAATTTTGTCATGACGAATGCCTCCCCGTAACGATACTATCCGGCGCATCGAACGAGGTTCAACCCATGCTGCCTCATCCCATCGACATCTTCACCGAGCCCAGCGACGTATCTCCAGACGGGCTTGCCAACCTCGGGCCGCTGCGCCGGCTGGCCGGAGTCTGGCAGGCGGACAAGGGCGTGGACGTCAATCCCAAGGCGGAAGGCCCGGAACGCCGCGTTTTCCGCGAGCACATACGGATGGACGTGATCGATCCGCAGACCAATGGCCCGCAACTCTTCTATGGTCTGCGCTATCACATCCACATCAACACGCCCGAGGAAGACATCACGTTTCATGATCAGGTCGGCTACTGGCTGTGGGAGCCCGCCACCGGCCTGATCATGCAGAGCGTGACGATTCCGCGCGGACAAATCCTGCTCGCCTCCGGTGTTGCGAAGCCCGGGGACAGAAAAATCTCCGTCGCGGCGAAGCATGGCGATACCCGCTATGGAATCTGCTCAACGGCGTTCCTGGAGGAACATTTTCGCACCGACAACTACCGCTGCGACATCACGTTCAACGATGACGGCAGCTGGACCTATCTGATTGAGACCGGACTTTTCGTCAGGGGCGCGCCGTTCAACCATCACGACACCAACACGCTGAAGCTGGTCGAGGCGCCGACGCCCAATCCTCTGGCGCTCATCCTGAAGGATCGCGCCAGGCAAAGCTAGGATTTGCTTGGGCCGCGGCCCGGTCAGGCCGCCACCACACGTGGTCCCGCTGCGGCCTTCTCCATATCATAGCCGGCAAAAGCGCGAAGCGTGCCTTCGCGCCAGACTAGCCGCCGCTTAACCGCGCGACGCGACGGATGCCGACCGCCCATATGGAGATACAGAGCAGGATCACCGAGAACACAATGAGCAAGCTTGCCAACGCAGCGATTGCAGGGTCCGTTCGCGTCTCTATGTATTCCAGCATCTTTATCGGAAGCGTGGTGGTCGACGCGTCGGATAGAAAAAGGCTGATGGCGTAGTTGTCGAAGGATATGATGAAGACGAACACCGCGCCGGAAAACACCGACGACTTGATTGCCGGAAGCGTTACGTAGAAAAAGGACTGAAGCGGATTTGCGCCCAGCATCTTTGCCGCCTCGAGCGCGCTCCGGTCTTCCATCTCAAGGCTCGCAACTACCGTCCTGACCATGTAGGGCAGCGTGATGGCGACGTGAGCGATGGTCATGGCGTGAACCGAATCCAATACGGCGATGGATCGGAAAAACTGCAACATCGCGATACCGATCACGATCGCGGGGACGACCAGCGGCGACAGCAGCATCGCCATCACCGCCGACTTGCCGGCGAATGGGTAACGCACCAGCGCGAGCGATGCGCAAGTTCCCAGTATCACCGAGGAGGGCGTTGCGATGCCCGAGATCAGCAGGCTCGTGGCCAATGCCTCCTGAAGGCCGTCGAGCGCAAGGACCTCATGATACCACTTCAGCGAATACGACGCCGGCGGAAAGTAGAGGAATGCCGCGCTTCCGAACGAGCAAATGATCACGACGATCAAGGGAGAAAGAATGAAGAGCAGGATCGCCGCAACGAGCACCTTCAGAGCGACCTGTCGGCCGAACACCTTACTCATTTATGCGGCCCCTCCTGCGAGGACCAATTCGTGAAGCGAGCGGCAACACTCCAGTGAATGATCAGAACCCCCAGGCTGACGACCGTCAGGACCATCGACACTGCAGAGCCGAACGACCAGTCGAGAAGTGTCAGGATTTGCTGCGCCACCATGGTCGGCATCACCTGGATTTGCTCGCCGCCGAGCAGTGCGGGTGTCACATAAGCGCTGATGCTGGCGGTGAAGACCAGAGTAGCGCCGGCGGCCAAGCCTGGTACGCTGAGCGGCAGGATGACGTTGGTGAAGCGCCGGAAGGCCGAGGCGCCCAGGATCATCGCCGCTTCCTCCAGCCGTCCGTCGATCCGTTCGATGGCCGAGGCCAGCGGCAACACAATGAACGGCAGATAGACATGCACGAGACCGATGACGACGCCCGTCTCCGAAAATAGCAGACGTAGCGGTTCGTCGATCACCCCAAGCGCGATCAGCGACTGGTTGATCGGCCCCCCGTTGCGAAGCAGGATTTGCCAACCGAAGGACCGGATCACCACGCTGATGGTGAGCGGCAGAATGGTCACGGTCAGGATGACGTTGCGCCATCCCGGCCCGAGCCTCGCCATTGCATAGGCCAGCGGATAGGCCAGCACGATGGAGATCAGTGTCGCGTAGAAAGCCAGCCGCAGCGAATTCCAGAGCGTCATGAGATATTGCGGCTCGCTGAAGAAGCGCCAGTAGTGCGCAATCGTCAGATGCTTGTCTGGGCTCAGGAAGCTGGAGGCCGCCAGGGTCGCCACCGGAGTTACGAAAGCGAGAAGCATGAAGGCGATGCTCGGTCCGGCAAGCAGCCCGTACCCCCATCTCGCGCTGGAGCGAGATAGCGCCATCATGTCCGATCCGCGGAGGATGGGTTGGAAAACACCAGCACGTCGCTCGGCTGCCAGGAGAGCCACATTTCATCGCCCTCGTTGATGCCGTCCGGATCGGCACCCTGGCGGCTGACAATGATGGGCTTGTCCGAGATCGCGCTACGCAGGTGGAGTTCTAGGACGCCGCCGAGGAAGACGGCATCCGTGACGCGCGCGGGAATACCCATCTGGCCCGGCTGAGGCGCCACATTGGATGCGGTGATGCGCTCCGGACGGACCGACATCATTACGGCGCCGTTCGGCGACAACGTGGCATCGGGCCCGGCCAGGATATGGATGACATGCCCGTTCAGTTGCACCTTTGCCGACGTGGACTCGACTTCAAGCACTTTGCCCGGAAAGATATTGGATTGCCCGATAAAGCTCAGGACAAACGGCGTTCTCGGCCGCTTGTAAAGCGCAATGGGCGTATCGATCTGCTCGATCTTGCCTGCATTCATGACCGCGATGCGATCGCTGATGCGCAGCGCCTCGTCCTGATCGTGCGTGACGAACAGCGTCGTTATGCCGACGCGGCGCTGGAGGGCTTTCACCTCCATCTGCATGTGATCGCGCAGCGCACGGTCCAGAGCAGCAAAGGGCTCGTCCAGCAGCAAGAGCGTCGGGTTGAGGACGATACTTCTGGCAAGCGCGATGCGCTGCTGCTGTCCTCCGGAGAGCTCGCCAGGATAGCGGTGGGCGAAGTGCTGCATCTTCACCGTTTCGAGTGCCCGGTCGACGGAAAGCTCGATCGTCGAGCGCCGCTCGCTACGCATCTTCAAGCCGAATGCCACATTGTCCCGCACGGTCATGTGTGGAAAGAGGGCGTAGCTCTGAAACACGAAGCCCACATTCCTCTGATGCGGAGCGATCCCGAGAATCTCCTTGCCCTTGATCCGGATAGATCCACCCGAGGGATCGACAAGACCGGCGATGGAGCGCAGGAGCGTCGTCTTTCCACACCCGCTTGGACCCAACAGCGAAATCAATTCTCCCTTGCGAACCGTCAGGTCGACACGGTCGAGCGCGCGAGACGTTCCATATGCTTTAGACAGATCCAGGACTTCGAGATCAACTTCGCCGCTGTGCTGTGCCTTTGAATCCAGTTTCATTCCGCTATCCGGGGCGAGGCGCACTGCTGTCGCTCTCAGTGGGGTGCCAAGGGGGCCGGCGAGCGTGCCCGCCCCCTTTAATTCTGCTAGCTGGCGATTTCTCGGTTCCAGCGATCGAGCAATTCGGATCGCCGGTCGTTGATGGACGCCCAATCGACCCTGTGAAGCTTGCCGAGCGCCTCTGCATTGACGGGCGCCCGGTCCGCCATGCTGGCCGGAAGTTGCACAGTGCGGTTCGCGGAGCCGGCGATGCAGCCTTCTGCCAGGGCTTTCTGCACCTCCGCTGTGAGACCAAAATTGATGAACTGCGCCCCGAGGTCCGCCTCCGGAGCGTTGCGGACCAGCGCCGCTCCGTTGAGCGCCGCAAAGCCTCCCTCCTTCGGGACCGTGAGGCCTACCGGCGCGCCGCTGTCGGCGTGACGGAAGATGTTCTTGGCATAGAAGGGCGCCGCGAGCTTGCCCTCCCCCTGCACCAGAAGGTTCAACCCGTTATTGGTGTTGGAATAGATGGTCACGATGTTGGGCTTCAGTTCCTTCAGATATTCGAAGCCCGGCCCCAGATCGTATTGCGCCTTCTCGAAGGGCAGACCGGTTTTGAGCGAGGTGGCGACGACCAGCAGCATGATGCTAGTGGACAGGCCGCTCGGGGGCACCAGGACGGAGCGCTTGTATTCGGGCTTCCAGATGTCCGCCCAGGAGCCGGGCGGCTTGATCGTCTTATTGTAGCCCAGCCCCGTCAGATTGATCAGGATGGCCACACCATGTCCGTCCTCAAGCTGGTAAGCGGAATCCACTTCGGCCAAGGCCGGCATCTTGTCGCGCGGCAGCGGCTGCACGAGGTTGAAGCGCCGCGCGTAGTTGATGGCCCAGTCATCGGTGAGGATAACGCTATATTGCGGGTTGTTCTGCTCAGCCCTCACCTTGCCGACGAGTTCCATGCCTGCGGACGGCGCGTATTGTACCTTTACACCGGTCGCCTTCTCGAACGGGGTAATCCAGACCTTCGTGATGACATCCCGGATGTCGGTATATCCGATGACGTGCAGTGTCTTCGCTTGAGCGAAGGCACGACGGGATCCTGACAATAAAAGGCCGCCGGCCGCTCCGCCGACGAAGGTTCGTCGAGATATGCGATTCATTTTTGTGTCCCTCTGGAGTTTTGTGCTTATTGCGTCGCGACGACTAAAGATAGGAGATACTCGCCTCCTTGAGCGCGGCCTCGAGCCACACCGGAGCAAGAGAGCCGCTCTTGATGCCTACAATGCGTTGCTGTTCCGCCTGCAGCTTCTGCCTGGCCTTCTCGACGGTCTGGCCGATCCGGGACGGCTCGATGACGATGACGCCGTCATCATCGGCCACGATCAATGCTCCCGCTTCGACCGAAACGCCGCCGCACAGGATGGGCATGTTGATGGAGCCGGCGGTAGGATCGCGCCCCACGACGCAAGGCGTGCAGCCGCGCGCGAAGATGGGGAAGCCGACCTCCTTGTATCGATCGGAGTCGCGGGTCAGGCCGTCGACAACCAGCCCGGCCACTCCGGTGGCGAGGGCGACCGTCGACATGATCTCGCCGAACACTGCCGCTTGCGCGCCACCAGCATCGACAACCAGGACATCGCCGGGCTCGGCGATGGACAGAGCGGCGTGGAGCAGAAGGTTACTGTTCTGTCCCAGCCGGACGGTCAAAGCCGATCCTGCGGCCCGCGCGCCCTTTGCCATGCTGCGGATACCGTGCTCGAGGGTCTTGGCGGCGGGATCGCTGTCCGACAGCACGGATGTCGGGATGTCGCCGACCTGCGAGACGAGGTCCTTGGCGATCCGATCGAAGTCCTTCTTGATGTAGATCTGGTGCATACGTCACCTTGCCGCCTTGGCCAACGTCTCGAAATAGCCGACGCGCTCGATCGCACGGGTCACCAACATGGCAAGGTCGCTTTCCGTCATGATCATCTGCATCCCGTATCCGATGTACTCCTTCCAGAGATCATCGCCCTTTACGCCGCCCATGCCGGCGAACTTTCCGTGCTTACGGGCGGCATCGCAAACGCGCTTCACGGCGCGGCGGACACGATCGTCGCCATACTGGCTGCCGATGCCCATTTCGTAGGTGAGATCGCTCGCACCGATAAAGAGAACATCCACGCCGTCGACCGCCGCAATGGCCTCCGCATTCTCCACCGCTTCCGCCGATTCGATCATGCAAACCACGACCGTCTGGGCATTCAGGATCTCGGTGGCCTGCGGGAAGGGCATGGGCCGGTAGCCAACCTGGGGGAAGAAGCCGGGAACCGACAAATGCCCGCGCGGGGCATAACGCGATGCGGCGGCAGCGCTCTTCGCTTGCTCTGCGGTGTCCACATGCGGCACGAAGACCCCGGTCGGGCAGTTCGACATCTGCAAGCCGATCTCCGTCGGATCGTTGCGGCGGACGCGCATAAAGGTGGTCATGCCGATGCGGTTCGCGCCAAGAAAGGTCTCATAGACCGCAGCGGGGTTGAGCGGCGTATGCTCGTCGTCCAGCATCAGCCAGTGAAAGCCGCAATCCTTGAGGAGTGCGCCGATTTCGGTGGTCCGCGAGTGCCGGGCATTCATGCCGAGCACGATCTCGCCGGCTTCCAGGCGCTTCCTGAACTCAGACTTCATCCGTCTATTTCCTTCTTCAGTGTTTGGCTTCGTGCGAAGTGATCGAGGTTTCGACGCGCCGGCACTCCCAGGACGCGCTCGAGCGTCGCGGCAATGCCGAGCAGCTTTTTCTCCTGGCCGGGCGCGCAGGCCACTTGCAGGCCGACCGGCAGGTCGCTTCCCGGTATCGGCACCGAGATGGCGCATTGCCCGAAGACGTTGATCGGCTGACTGTTTCGCGTCAGGAGGAAATTCTTCCCGGCCTGCGCTTCGACGCTCTCAAGATCGGAAAGAGCCGGCGCGACGCAGGCGACGGAAGGCGATATCCAGGCGTCCACCGTCTCCAGACGCTCATTGATCGTCGCGGTGAGCATCCGATGCCGGCGTATCAGCCGCACATATTCGTCGGCCGAAACCGTGGAGAACTCGCGAACGCGAGCTTGAACGGCGCCATCGACCTTGTCGATCTGCGAAAGAAGGCGGTCGCGGCCGAACGTGGCCAAGAGCTCCGTCGCCATGATCTTGCTCGACATCGGCGCGCGCTCACGCGCCTCCGGCAGCGCCACATCGGTCAAGGCAATGCCCGCAGACTGGAACGCGGACACAGCACGATCCATGGCACCGCGGACGGATGAATCCAAATCCTCGAAGAAGTACTCACGCGCGACGCCGAGCCGGAGAGACCCGGGCGGCGGCTCGTGAACCCGCACGCCCTCAAGCGCGCTGAACAGGAGGATCATGTCGCGCACGGAGCGGGCGAAAAGCCCTATGGAGTCCAACGTAGTTGAAAGGGAGAAGACGCCATCCGTCGGCCAAAGGCCTACCGTCGTCTTCAGCCCGACAATGCCGTTCAACGCTGCCGGAACGCGGACCGAGCCGCCCGTATCCGATCCCACCGAGAACGCACACAGACCGGCCGCAAGGGCTACAGCCGAGCCGCTGCTGGACCCGCCCGGTATGCGCACCTCGTCGGCGTCGCTGGGGTTTCTCGGCGTTCGCGTGGACCGGTTGATTCCGGAAGGTGAAAAGGCAAACTCGGTGGTGTGCGTCTTGCCGAGAATGATGCACCCGGCGCGCTTCAGCCGTGATACGAAGGAGCCCTCACCCGCAACCAGATCGTCGCACTCAAGCTTCGAGCCGGCAGCCGTCTTCGTTCCCTCTATTGCGAAGATATCCTTTATCGCAACAGGGAAGCCCATGAGCGGCCCGAGGTCTACGCCGCAGCGCAGGCATTCGTCGATCGCTCTGGCGTGCTTCAGAGCGCCCTCGCGAAATACATCCGCGTATGAACCGAGTCTGTCGTCGATTAGATCGATGTTCTTCAAATACTGAGCGGCGACGTCGGTTGCGGATATGTTCCCGTTGCGCAACGCGGATGCATATTCATCGAGCGTCAATTCGGACAGCGGATCGTTCACCATCATCCCCAGCGACGATCACGCCGCACTCATGCAGGTCACGAGATGCAATCTGTTCGTAATCTGTCATGCTTGCAAATAATAATAATGGATTTATGCATTACCTTTCTGCATAGAGTCGTTGGGGAACCTGAGAATGATGAAGCTTGCGCCGCTCAGAGCATTCGTCGCCATTATGCGGACGGGTTCCGTCACCGCAGCGGCCGACAGCCTCGGTATGTCGCAGCCGGCGGTGAGCAGAATGTTGGCGGGCCTGGAGGATGAGATCGGGTTCCGCCTGTTTTTCCGCGAGCATGGGCGCCTGACGCCCACGAATGAAGGCCGGCGCTTCCTTGAAAAATGCGAAGCTGCCCTTTCCGATATCGATGGATTGAAGCAGGCTGCCAAGGAGATCGCCGCCTATCGAGACGGAATTCTGACGATCCTTTGTACCCCGCAAAGTGGGTACACAATATTTCCAAATGTCGTGTCTCGACTCTACGCGAAATATCCAAACGTCAAATTGAATCTTCTTGTCGTCAATCGAAACAATGTGGGCGATGCAATTCTCAGGTCACACTACGATATCGGGTTCTCCGCCCTCCCCGTTGAGCACCGCAACGTCAAAGTACGCAGCATCATTACTCTTCCCGCTCTCGCTGTGCTTCCAGCCACGATGCCGGTCCCGGATCGAAGAAATCTCAAGGCTGAGGACTTTCAGGGCCGGGATTTCATTACATTGACATCGGATAATTTGATCCGGCAGCAAGTTGATATGTATTTCATACTGAATGAAATTCGGGTTCGCTCAATGATTGAAACATCATCCCCGCTTATCGCATACAATCTTGCGTCCCAAGGTCTTGGGATGTCGATCATAGATCCATTTACGCCGATCTTCATTGCGTCCAATAAGGTTACTCTTCGCGAGCTAGACGCAGACATACATCTGACATACGGTTTTTTTGCGCCTGACAACCGTCCGCTGTCCAAGCTTGCGGAGGACGCGATCTCAACATTTCAAAGTGTAATCGAAGAGTACTATCCCGTCGAAAGTTGATGCCAGGATGTACATCATCGTTCGCTGCATCAGCCGGCCCCATTAACGGCGAGCTAGGCTAGATGTCCCGGCTCCAATTCATTCCGTTCGTCACGATGGGCTTCTGCCAGCCGGCAAACGACCGATCGTTCAGACGTTTTACGCCGCCACCACCCGCGGGCCCGCTGCGGGCTTCTCCGGCGGCTGGCAGGCCTTGCTCAGCATGGTCACCTCGGAGAATCCGGCAGCCTTCAGCTCGGCACACATCTGGATGCGCGCGTCCTTTTCCATGGAGCCATCCGGCACCACCACCGCCCGGGCCTGTGCGGTGAGCAACTCGGCCGGCAGGTCGGAGGCGGTGCCGGCGTCGAGCAGGACGTGATCGTAGACGCGCAGCAGCGCATCGATGGCGAGGACAAGGCGCGGCGATTGCAGGAGCGCACGGTCGAAGCCGGGACGGCCGGCGTTGACCAGCTGGACGCGCGAGAATTTGTCCTTGGTTATCACTTGCGTGAACGAGGCCTCGCCCAGCATGAGTTCGGCCAGCCCTGGCGCGTTGGCGTCAACGGAGATCGCCGAAATGGTCGGCGAGGATGCCGCGAGATCGACAACGACCACCCTGGCATCGCGCGCCATCAGGCGCGCCAGCGTCAGCGCGGTCAGGGTAATGCCCTCGCTCGCGGCGGTACCGAGGATGGTGACCTTGTGCGCCGCCTCGCCCGCGTTGCAGAGATCGCGCGCGAGCTGATCGATCTCATCGAGCGTTGACGGCGGCGCCTCGGCGGGCGCGATAGTGACTTCGCTGAAATCCGGTTCGGCGGCGATAGGCATCGGCCCGGCCTTTTGCACCACCGGTTCTGGGGGCGCCTCCCGGACCGCAACTTGAGCCGGAGCCAATGCCGGCGCAGGCGCCTCGGTGAAGACCGGCTCTGCTGCCGGAACTTCTGCAACGTCCGGAATCGCTCCGAAAGCGCGCGGCGCGCTGATCCGCAGCAATTCGCCGGTCACGATCAGACCGCTCATCAACAGCAGTGTCGCCAGCGTCGCGATCAGCACGATCGGCAGCTTCTTCGGATAGGCCGGGATATTGGAGACGGCGCCGCGCGAGATGATACGGCCATCGGAAGGACCGGAGTCGATGTTCTCGCGCGCGGCGGCCTCGCGATACTTCGCCAGATATGACTCCAGCAGGTCGCGCTGCGACTTGGCCTCGCGCTCCAGCGCGCGTAGCTTGACGTCTTCGCCGTTGGTCGAGGTTGCCTGCTTCTTGAGCTGGTCAAGACCCGCCGTCAGCTCATCGACCCGAACGCCGGCCAGCCGTGCATTACTTTCCAACGAGCGCGCAATCTTGCCCGCCTCGTCGCGGATCTGGTTGTCGAGGTCGGCGAGCTGCGCCTTCAGTTCCTTGATGCGAGGATGGTTGCCGAGCAGCGTCGATGACTGTTCGGCAAGCTGCGCACGCAGCGCCACCCGCTGCTCGGACGGCCTGCGTATCGTTTCGGAGTTCAGGACTTCGGAAGCCTCGATCGGCCTGCCGCTCTTGAGCAACTCGCGGATCAGCTGCGCCTTGGCTTCGGCATCCGCCTTCACCGCCCGGGCGTTGATGAGTTGCGAGTTCAACTCGCCCATCTGCTGGTTTGACAGCGTGGTGTTGTTGGTGCCGACGAACAGGCTCGACTTGGAGCGAAAATCCTCGACGCGCGACTCGGCCTCGGACACCTTCTTGCGCAGACTGTCGATTTCGCCGAGCAGCCACTGGCTGGCCGATTTCGCCTGCTGCTGCCGCGCCGCCTGCTGCAGCACCAGATAGCCTTCGGCGATGGAGTTGGCGACCTTCGCAGAAAGCTCCGGATCGCGCGACTGGAATTCGATGACGATGACGCGCGATTTGTCGACCGCATAGGCCGTCAAGCGCTCGTAATAGGCGTCGAGCACCCGCTCCTCCGGCGTCATCGCGAAGGGATCGCGGCCGATTCCGATCATTGCGAGCAGCGATTTCAGCGGCGAGACGCCGGTCAGGACCGGATCGAATTCGGGGCGTTCCGCGAGCTTGTTCTTGGCGATGACCTCGCGGGCGAGCTCGCGCGACAGCACGAGCTGCACCTGGCTCGTCACTGCCTCGGCGTCGAGCGCCGCGCGCTCCTCGGCGCGGTCGGCATTCGGACGCAGGAATACGTTCTCGCGCCCGTCAATGAGGATGCGGGCCTCGGACTTGTAGCGCGGGGTGATGATGTTGACGACGATGACGGACAGCACGAGCGCCAGCGCCGTCGGCACGATGATCCAGCCGCGCTTGCGCAGCAGCGCCTGGCCGAGCGCGCGCAGGTCGAGATCGCCGCTGTCGGCGACGGCAACCGGGGCAGGCTTGTAGGCGACGGCAGGCGCAGCGGGCGCGGGCCGGGACACCGCCCGCTGCACCGCCGCCTTCGCCTTGTCGGCACGCCAGAACGCCAAACGCATCACATTCTCCCGCGGACGCCACGACTCCACTCGAACGCGCCCGATTACACTCCATTAAGGTTGAGGCCCGGTTAACCCACCCGAATTGGCCAGTAGAACTGCGGGTTCCGCAGGCCGGCGCTCATGTTTTGTTAACCATGACAGCCCTTAATCGCGCTTCACTGGTCTAGTCAGGATTCTCTGGATGCGAGGCGCTCGCGCCGCCATTGTGTATCTGTTGTCAGCGCTCGCGCTGTCGGGCTGCATGGGAAGAACCGCGCCTGTCGCTGTCGCGCCGCAAAGCAACCTGGACGCGATGGCCTATGGGGGCGCCGCTTACGCCCCTGCTCCCGTTCTGCCGGCTGCCTATGCCGCACCGGCGCCGGTTCGCTACGACCAGCCCTATCAACTTGATGCCGGTGACCGCCTGCGCGTCGTGGTCTACGGTCAGGAAGGCCTCACCAACGCCTATTCGATCAGCGCCGGCGGCACGATCACGATGCCTCTGATCGGCACGGTGCCCGCGCGCGGCCGTACGCCGCAGGGCCTCGCCGCCGAGATCAGCGCGCGCCTGCGTGGCGGCTTTATCCGCGAGCCTTCGGTGGCGGTCGAGATCGAGGCCTACCGCCCGTTCTTCATCCTCGGCGAAGTGCAGGCCCCCGGCCAGTATCCCTACGTGCCCAACATGACCGCCGAAAGTGCGGTGGCCATCGCCGGCGGCTTTTCGCCGCGCGCCCGCAAGGATCGCGTCACTATCACGCATGCCGGCACCTCCGGCATCTCGCGTGAGATCGTGCCGCCGGGAACGCCGATCAGTCCCGGCGACACCGTGCTCGTCGGGGAGCGGTGGTTCTGACCATGCCTCTCGTCGAAGGCCAGCCGCTACGCATTCTGCACGCGACGCGTGCGCCTGTCGGCGGCATCATCAGGCACATCCTCGATCTCGCCAACGGCCAGGCCGAGCGCGGCCACCACGTCGGAATCATCGCCGACAGCCTGACCGGCGGTGAACGCGCCGAGCGGGCGTTGGCCGAGATCGCACCGCGCATGAAGCTCGGCGTCTATCGCATTGCCATCCGGCGCGAACCGTCCCTGCTCGACTTCGTCACCTGGGCGCGATTCCTGGGCACGGTCCGCCGCCTCAAGCCGGACGTGCTACACGGCCATGGCGCCAAGGCCGGCGCATTCCTGCGCATGCGCGGCGGCTCGAAGGATTCGATCCGGGTCTACACACCGCATGGCGGCTCGCTGCATTATCCGCTCTCCACCATCAAGGGTCAGCTCTATAGCCGCCTTGAGCGCATGCTGATGAACAATACCGAGCTGTTCCTGTTCGAAAGCGCCTTTGCGCGCGACACCTACCAGCGCATGATCGGCACGCCCGGCGCGCTGGTCCGCACCGTCTTCAACGGCGTCACCGCCGGCGAATTCGATCCAATTCAAAGGGCGGACGATGCCAGCGATGTCGCCTATGTGGGTGAGTTCCGCCTTATCAAGGGCGCCGATCTGCTGATCGACGCGGTGGCGCGGCTGCGCGCCGACGGCAAGAAGGTGACGCTGACGCTCGGCGGCGACGGCGAGGAGATGGATCATCTGAAAGCGCAGGTGTCGCGCCTAGATCTCGGCGAGGCCGTGCGTTTCATCGGGCACGTGAAGGCGCGCGACGGCTTCTCCAAGGGTTCGCTGCTGGTCGTGCCCTCCCGCGGCGATTCCATGCCCTATGTCGTGATCGAGGCGGCCGCCGCCGGCATCCCGATGGTGGCGGCCGGGGTCGGCGGCATCCCGGAGATCTTTGGCCCCGACCATGCCGATGCCCTGTTCGCGCCCAACGCCGCCGGCTCCATGGCCGACGCCATCGAGGGCGCGCTCGACGACATGGCGGCAGCGCAGGCACGCGCCAAATCGCTTCGTGAGCGCATCTTCCTGCACTTCTCCCAGAAGGCCATGGTCGAGGGCGTGCTGGCCGGCTACCGCGACGCGTTTGCCAATCGTTAAGCGGATTGCCAATCGCGCCAGCACAAAACTACAAAGTGTCACGGGCGCTTGGATGGGCGAAGGCGGCGCTCGATTTGTAATGGATCGGGCGCAGTGCGCTGGTGATTACTGGTGGTGAGCGCAAACGCCTGCGTTCCATCGCACGCACCTGCGGACCACCCGGTAGGCGTGACGGACGGTTGTCCTTCACGCACACGCCATCCACTCGTGGCCTACCCGCAGGCGGCTGCGACTTGCATGATTGGGCGTCTGGCTGCGGAATCGGCGCAAGCGTCAAAGCTTGCGCCGGAGTTGCGACAGGGCGAATCCAGCCAATCGCAAATCAACTCGTTCATCTGCCCTTCCCCACCGTAACGGATTCGTCGACCAGCGACTGGTTACTGATCGACGTGCAGACTCGTGGAACAGGCTGAGAATCTCCCGAAAAGGTAATTTTCTGGACGTATGGCTTGTCTATCGCAGCTGTAATCTTCTTTCCGTCATCGGAGACCCGGAACAGCCTGCTGTCTCCCTCTATGGAGAATTGCTTGCCAGCATTCGGCCCGGCGTTCAGCATACCCTGAAAGGTGCCGGGCTTTATGGCCATACGATATGCGTGCTCTCCCTCGGGGGTGTAAGTGAACTGGAAAGAGATTGTGCCCGCACTTACTGCCTCACCATAAAAAGAGGGTGGCGGTACAATGGTCACGAACGTCTGCCTCACCTCACCAGTCCCATCGCCATGGTAGGTAACCAGACCCTCGGTTGTGAGCTGGCTGAGGTTGGTACGGCCAATTGGGATCGTGTAGTTTCCGTTGATGTCTTGCTTCCACCCATCCGGTGCGACCAGGCAGACCTGAGCACCTACAAGCGAGTAAGTACCTTTGAGATTGTCAGCAGCAGCAGCCGCTCCCGCCGCGATCGATGCAACCGCAATTGTCGACCAGAATAGCGCTATACGCATGGGCTTTCTCCTGAAGACCGAGAGCCCCATAAATCTATGTCTAAGTCTGGATTACGACGTTAGCTTGACTTAGGTCAAAAAGATGCAGGCGTCTTTTGCACGCATCGCCCAGCCACCGGCAAGCTCAATCACGGAAATCACCGGCAAGCTCCGCAACGACGGCCTGATTCCGCCTTTACCATGTCCGCGTGGATGCTCGGGACGGACAATCAAACTCGAAGCCGTAGTTGCAACGAAAGCCGCCAAGAAATCGAGGCAAGTGCGCCGTGGTACGTTCCATGCCTGACCCTTATTGAGAGTTCGCGAAGCGAAACTTCACCTTCTTGCAGTCTCTAAGCAGGCAGTCCGGCGAAGGCGCAGGTTCGCACAACAACCAACATTGCTCCGCCTCGTCGTAGGTACGCGGAATGCCCACACCATTCATCAAACCTGTTTGTGGGCAGCCGAGCATCGGCGCTTCTACGGAACAAATTGGGAAGAAGCCCCCGGGAAGCCATTGAAATGGTTGCGAAACCGATTAGCCAATCGTTAACCGTTACTTACCAACGTAACTGTTTCTTCGAATTTGTCCCGTAAGTCCGGACCGTGGGCAATTCCGCTGCGGCACGCGCATGCTTACGTGCCGCTCAAGAACGGATGTGGACAACGTGGAACCGATCAACGCACGCTCGATGCTGGACGCCGCGGCGACCGCCGCCGTCACCATGGATGCCGCGGGCCCGCCGCGTGTCGAGCGGCGGCGCCGCCTGTCGCCGGCCGCCCTGGCCGTCAGCAACCAGAAGGTCCGCAAGGCCTATTCGCCGATCGTGATCGCCGGCGGCGTGCGCATCGCCGACTTCCTGCTCATCTCCGCGGTCGGCATTTCGCTCTACCTCTCCTATGCGGCTCCGATCGGCGGCTTCTACTGGGAATACATCGCCGCCATTTTCGGCATGACGGCAGCCGCGGTCATCTGCTTCCAGGCCGCTGACATGTACGAGGTGCAGATATTCCGCGGCCAACTCCGCCAGATGACGCGGATGATCTCGGCTTGGGCTTTCGTGTTCCTGCTGTTCATCGGCGCCTCCTTCTTCGCCAAGCTCGGCAACGAGGTGTCGCGGCTGTGGCTTGCCGCTTTCTTCCTGGTCGGACTTGCCGTGCTGATCGGCGAGCGGCTGATCCTGCGCACGCTGGTGCGCAGCTGGGCCCGCGACGGCCGGCTCGACCGCCGCACCGTCATCGTCGGCTCCGACAGCAGTGGCGAGCAACTGGTCGAGGCGTTGAAGAACCAGGATGATTCCGACATCCACGTGCTCGGCGTGTTCGACGACCGCAACGACACCCGCGCGCTGGAAGCCTGCGCCGGCAGTCCGAAGCTCGGCAAGGTCGACGACATCGTCGAATTCGCCCGCCGCACCCGCGTCGATCTCGTGCTGTTCGCACTGCCGATCTCGGCGGAGACACGCATCCTTGAAATGCTGAAGAAGCTTTGGGTGCTGCCGGTCGACATCCGCCTGTCCGCACACACCAACAAGCTGCGCTTCCGTCCGCGCTCCTACTCCTATCTCGGCGAGGTGCCGACGCTGGACGTGTTCGAGGCGCCGATCACCGACTGGGACCTGGTGATGAAATGGCTGTTCGACCGCGTGGTCGGCGGCATCTGCCTGTTGCTGGCGCTGCCGGTGATGGCGCTGGTTGCGCTCGTGATCAAGCTCGACAGTCCCGGCCCGGTGCTGTTCCGCCAGAAGCGCTTCGGCTTCAACAACGAGCGCATCGACGTCTTCAAATTCCGCTCGCTCTATCACCACCAGGCCGACCCGAACGCCTCCAAGGTCGTGACCAAGAACGACCCGCGCGTCACCCGCGTCGGCCGCATCATCCGAAAGACCTCGCTCGACGAGCTGCCGCAGCTGTTCAACGTGGTGTTCAAGGGCAATCTCTCGCTGGTCGGCCCGCGTCCGCACGCGGTGCAGGGCAAGCTGCAGAGCCGCCTGTTCGACGAGGCCGTCGACGGCTATTTCGCCCGCCACCGCGTCAAGCCCGGCATCACCGGCTGGGCGCAGATCAATGGCTGGCGCGGCGAGATCGACAATGAAGAGAAGATCCAAAAGCGCGTCGAATTCGACCTCTATTACATCGAGAACTGGTCGGTGCTGTTCGACCTGTACATTGTCCTGAAGACGCCGCTGGCGTTGCTGACCAAGAACGAGAACGCGTATTGAGGTGTCGTGCCCTGCCACCGGGTCTCGCCTTCGGCGAGCCCGATGACAGGCTCCAGCGGGGCATCCAGTACGCCGCGGCGCATCGGCTCTATCGCCGGCGCCTCTGAAATACTGGATCGCCCGGACAAGCCGGGCGACAGCGGTGGTTGTTAGTTGCGTGAGTATCCGATGGCCTATGCGGCATCAGCCGGCAATACGCTAGCGCCCGTGGCGGCGCCCGGCCTGCTCGCCTTGCAGCGGGCGCTGGTGTGGCTGGTCGGCGCTTCCGTCGCGATCGTGTTCATCGAGCCGAGCCCCTATGAGATCTCAACCCTGCTGGCGACCGTGGTGTTCTTCGCCACGGGCATGCGCATGCGGCTGGTGTTCATGCCGCTGCTGCTGCTGCTGTTCCTGCTCAATGTCGGCTACACCATCGCGGCGGTCGCGGTGATGGACCGGCCGGGTGTCGCCAACTGGGTGGCGACCTCCTGGTACATGGCCGTGACGGTCGTCTTCTTCGCCATGGTGCTGTCGGAGGACACCGAGGCGCGACTCGATATGCTCCGCCGCGGCTTGATTGTCGGCGCCCTCGTGGCGTCGCTGGCAGGCATTGCCGGCTATCTCAACCTCGTCCCGGGCGGCTACGACCTGCTGACGCTCTATGGCCGTGCCCGCGGCACCTTCAAGGACCCGAACGTGTTCGGTGCGTTCCTGATCCTCCCCGCCTTGCTCGTGCTGCAGAGCGTGGTATCGGACCGGCTCGGAAAATCGCTCCGCAGCAGCATCGCCTTCGCGATCATGGCGTTTGCCCTTCTGCTGGCCTTCTCGCGCGCTGCCTGGGGCGGCCTCGTCATTACCGCCGCCTTCATGCTGGCGCTGATGGTACTGACCAGCCCTTCCCACAAGCAGCGCTCGCGCATCATCGTGACGGCGCTGATTGCTGTGATCCTCGCCGCGATGCTGGTCGCCGTGCTCCTGTCATTCGATTCCATCTCGGACATGTTCAAGCAGCGCGCCAGCTTCGACCAGAGCTACGACGAAGGCCGCTTCGGTCGTTTCGGCCGCCACATCCTCGGCGCCGCGATGGCGCTGGACCTACCGTTCGGCATCGGGCCGCTGCAGTTCAACCGCTACTTCCCGGAGGACACCCACAACTCCTACCTGAATGCCTTCATGTCCGGCGGCTGGCTGTCCGGTGTGTGTTATCCCGCGCTGATCTTCACCACCGTCATCACCGGTTTCCGCTACATCTTCGTGCGGGTGCCCTGGCAGAAGACCTATCTCGCGGTCTTCGCCGCCTTCCTCGGCATGGTCGGCGAAAGCTTCATCATCGACACCGACCACTGGCGGCATTTCTGGCTGATGCTGGGTTGCATGTGGGGCATGTTCGCCGCCGCGCAGCGCTGGCAGGCGAGCGGTGTCACTTCTCCACCGTGAACGTCAGGCCGGCATTGTCCACCAGCCGCTTGATCAGCTTGTGCTGCATGGCGGCCCCCGGAGTCCAGAAGCCGGCCGGCACGTCGGCGGCGTCGCGCAGCAGGCAGACCGCGCATTCGCTGATCATCTTCGAAGTGGAGCCATAGCCGGGATCGCGGTCGCCGGTAACGCCGGCGCGGACCTGCCTGCCGTCGGGCGCGATCGCGACATAGAGCAGGTCGAACAGACCGTTTTCGCGCTCCTCCTTCGACGGCCCCTCGCCCGGCTTCGGCGCATTCGGACCAGTCTTCCCCGCATTCGCGGCCATCACCAGCTTGGCATTGGATTCGCCGCGCTCGCCCGGACCGGTGAGCACCATCTCGTCGTAGACGAACTCGCGGCCGTACGGAAAACCCATCAGCATGTTGGAGCGATGGACGTTGCGCGTGTTGATCAGCGCCATCATGAACGGCGCCGCCCATGATTGCAGGTCATCCTCAAACAGCGGCTTGGTGCCGCGCGGCTGCTTTGGCCCGTCAAAGCCCGGCGTCAGCGCGAACGGATTGTTGAGGATGGCAACGAGGCTGAGATCCTTGGCAACCGCATCGAAGGTTGCCTTGGCGCTCGCCGCGGTGCCGCCGGACAGCGTGCCGCGCATGTCGCGCACGCGGCCCTTGACGCGCGATGCCGGCGCACCGAACACGCGCCTCGCCTCCTCCTGCACGAAGAACGTACCGAGTTCGAACGGCACTGAGTCGAATCCGCATGAGAACACGATGCGCGCGCCGCTCGCCTTCGCCGCCGCCTCGTGCTTGTCGATCATCTGCCGCATCCAGATCGGCTCGCCGCAGAGATCGAAATAGTCAGTGCCGCCGGCGGCGCAGGCCGCAATCAGCTCGTTGCCGTAGAACTGATAGGGGCCGACGGTGGTGATGACGGACTTGGTCTGCTCCACCATCGCCTTCAGCGAGGCGGGATCGCCGGCATCGGCCACGATCAGCGGCAGGTCCTTCGGCGCGCCGATCGCATCGCGCACGGCCGCGAGCTTCTCCTGGCTGCGCCCGGCCATCGCCCATTTCAGGCCGGCATCGCCCTTGTAATGCGCAGCGAGATATTCGGCGACGAGCTGGCCGGTGAAACCGGTGGCGCCGTAGACAACGATGTCGAACTTTGGCGAAGCCATGTTTGATCCTCTGAACTAACCCCTCGTCATTCCGGGGCGATGCGAAAGCATCGAACCCGGAATCTCGAGATTCCCCGATGCGGAATCGGGCATCTGCAGTCTGCGCTTCGCGCATCCCGGAGTGACAGTGTCTACTTCTTCCCGTAACTCACGCCCATCCCCGCGCGCACGTCGGCCTGGATTCCGTAGGGCGCGATCGGATAGCGCAGGCCGTTCTTCGCCAGTTGCTTCATCCCCACGATTGCCTTGGCGAGATAGGCCGGCGGCAGCGCCATTAGCATCTCCTCGTCCGGCACGCCACCATAGCGGCGCTCGGCAAAACAGGGCAGCGACAGGCTCGGCTCGCGCGTCTTCAGCGCCCGCCCCCAGGAATCCGCGCACGCGGTCTCGCCGACCACGCCCCATTCGAACTTCCTGTAGCCGGTATATTGCAGTCCGTTGATCAGGATGATCATCTGCCCGGGCGTAGCATAGACGAGGCAGATGTCCGGCGGGTTGAGGCGGCCGCTGGTGAGCGGGCTCACGGCCAGCGCCTTGTACTGGCCGAACGGCACCACGTCGAGCGCCTCCTGCCGCTTGCGCGCGTCTTCCGCCGTGCCGTGCCAGACGCCGACATAGTTCTCGCCCGCGAGCCATTTCTCGTCTTGCGGCGCAAGGCCAATCACCGCGCGGCACTGCGCGCCGACGAGGTCGTCGGCGGTGATGCCGACAGTCCAGCCGAGGCGCGAAGCCATGCTGACGATCTGGTCGGTGGTGTGGATCGCGCTCGGCCGGCGGATTTTCGGGATCGCCGTCATCTCCTCCACATCAGCGAACAGCTTCATCCCGATCACGGTCGTCTTCAGCCGCAACAAATTGTTGAGGTCGGTCACCATGCCGGTGAGATCGAATTGCTCGGGCGGCGATTGTTGTTGCATGACGTTCTCCCGGATGATCGTTGCTCCGATCCTAGCTTGATTGCTGCGCCGGCGCGAAGCCCTATTGCGGTCCCGGCAACAGCGCGTCGGTGTCGCCGGCGATGCGGTAGGCGATCAGGCCCAGCCATTCGCGCACGCCGGTATCGACGAGTTGCAGCCCGTCATCGGCGATGACGAAATATCTGAAGAGGTCCTCCCTCGAGCCGGTCTTCCAATCCACCGGATAGGCCTCGACCGCAAATCCGGCGTTGCGGAACAAGCCCATCGCGCGCGGCATATGGTAGGCCGAGGTCACCAGCAGCCAGCGCTCGCCGGGCTTCGGCTTCACGATCTGCTTGGAGAATTCGGCATTCTCCCTGGTGTTGCGCGATTGCCGTTCCATGATGAGACGCGACTTGGGAATGCCGAGGCCCTGGAACAGCGCGGTGGCCCAGTCGGCCTCCTTAGCGTCGTTCGAAATCAGGTTCGCGCTGCCACCCGTGTAAATCAGGCGCGCGTTGGGATAGCGATGCGCCAGCGTCGCCCCTCCGATGATCCGGTCGGATGCCGCTGCGATCACCGGCACACCATGCGCGGCCGACAGATCGGCATCGATCGGTCCACCCAGCACGATGATCCCGTCAGGCTCGCCGCCCCGCGAGTTGTCCCACTTCGGAAAGCGCTGCTCCAATGGATGAATCAGGAAATTGCCGAGCGGCGAGAAGGCGCAGATCGCAAGCAGGACGAGCGCGGTCGCCATCAGCCTGCGGCCCGCCCTCGCAAACCGCGTCAGCAGCAGGATTGCGCCAAGAAGACCGAGTCCGATCAGGAAATTGGTCGGCAGCAACAGATGGCCGACGGTCTTTGACAAGACAAAAAACAAGAACACACCTCGCAAAAGTCTGGTACAGCGTCATACGCTGACCCGGCCACAATAAAAAGACCGCCATGACGCAACATCACCTGCATTCCAGCCCCGAAACCTGCCATTGGGGATTTTTCGAAGCCAGGCTGAATCCGGTTCTGACGATCAAGAGCGGCGACGAAGTCACGGTCGACACCGTGACCGGCGGACCCGACGTGCTGCCGGACAAGGGCAAATTCCACATCCCGCCGGAGCTGATCGATATCCACGCCAGGAACGAGCGCATGGTGCCCGGCCATATCCTGACCGGCCCGATTGCGGTCGAGGGCGCCATGCCCGGCGACGTGCTGGAGGTCGACATTCTCGATGTGGAGCTGCGGCAGGACTGGGGCTACAACCTGATCAGGCCGCTCTCGGGCACGCTGCCCGACGATTTCCACGAGACGCGAATCCTCAACATCCCGCTTGATCGCGCGCGCATGGTAGGCCGCCTGCCCTGGGGCCTAGACCTGCCGCTAAAACCTTTCTTCGGGGTGATGGGCACCGCCCCGCCGCCGGCCTGGGGCCGCATCACCTCGTTGGTCCCCCGCGCCATGGGCGGCAATCTCGACAACAAGGAGCTCGGCGCCGGCGCCAAGCTTTATCTGCCGGTGTTCGTGCCGGGCGCGCTGTTCTCCTGCGGCGACGGACATGGCGCACAGGGCGACGGCGAGGTCTGCGTCACCGCGATCGAGACGGCCCTGCGGGGCCGTTTCCGCCTCACGTTGCGCAAGGATCGGAAACTCGCCTATCCCCGCGCCGAGACCGCCGATCACTACATGACCATGGCGATGGACCCCGATCTCGACCAATGCGTGGTGCGCGCGCTGCGCGACATGATCGTGCTGCTAGGCGAAAAGCGAAACCTGTCACGTGAGGATGCCTACACGCTCTGCAGCCTGGCCGCCGATCTGCGGGTAACGCAGACGGTGAACGGATCCAAGGGCATTCACTGCATGATCGCGAAGTCGATCGTGCACGGTTGAGATGACTTCGTAGGATGGGGCGAAGCGAAACCCATCATGTCTCGGCAACGGAAGTGACGGGTTTCGCTTCGCTCAACCCATCCTACGGGATTGCGATTCGCGCGCTCACCGCGTTGCTGCTGAGCCACAGCTGCGCTCATCCTGATCTCATCGCATCAACACTGCGCGAGTAAATCGTGAATTGCGATGCACCGCGCATGGGCTGCATCAAGCAGCGCGCTCACCATATTCGTTCGCGGGCATGGCGAGAGATGCGGACGTTGGTCCGCGGGAGCGAGTGAGTCACACGACGATTGAGCGGAGACGGTCTTGCCGATGTGGGGCGGCTTGCCGTGCCGGAAGGATTCCGGCGTTGAACGGGGTGGCAATGGTATTGAAATGGCTGAATAGCCCGGTGGTCTGGACGCTGATCGTGCTGATCGTGTCCGGCCTTGGAATTTATCGCGAACTGTTCTGATTGCTCGGCAAGTCCGCCGGACGGCGGAACGTTCGCGTTGTTCCCATCACATCGACCCGTCTCACTGCTCCCGACCGGCGACCGGTCCGGGCATGGAGAAAATCGTGTCGAACAGCCGCGAGGTCATCCGCATCGACGCGCGCGGAAATGACGTTCGGCGGAACCTGCCGTCGCAGACCATCAGCACTCCCAAGCGATCTGCGATCGCAGCAGCGCCACGTCGTTCATCCAGATGAACGCGCGTCTATCTACGTCACGCTGCCGTGCGCATTGCAACTTTCGTTCGCGGTTTTCGTTTGCCTTTCTCCCTGATCATCAAGGAGGCGGCCTATGAAGAAGACTGCACTCGTTTTGGCGACCGTCGGCGCGCTCGGGGCGAGCGCGGTAGCGGCCCCGACCCCGGCAGAGGCACGCTTCTTCCGGGGCGGCTTCGGCTTCGGTCCGGCCCTCGCGGGCGGACTGGTCGCGGGCGCCGTGATCGGTGGCCTCGCATCATCTGCCTACCCCTGGGGTCCGGGTTACGGCTACGGCTACGGCTATCCTGCCTATTACGGCGGCTACGCACCGGCCTACTATGGCGCCGGCTACGGCTGGGATTACGATCCCTATCCTTGGGGTGCCGTCACCACAACCACAACCTACTACGGCGCCGGTTTTGGCCCGGGCTTCTATGGGCCTCCCTTCCGCCGCGTGGTGCGTCCGGGTTGGGGTTGGTGAAGTTGATTCTGAAAGGCTCAGCGTCGCGCGCTGAGCCTTTCCAAGAGCGCGCGCCTCGGTTGATCCGCCAGGATTGGGCACAGATCTTTTTCGCGCCAATAGCGACCCTCGATTGATCGGTCTCGCACTTGGCCCGTTCGTAGCGGAACCGTACGCCCCCTTTGCATGAACGGAACGAATAACGTCCGCGCTCTGTTTCCCTCCGGAGATCGGCAACCCGAACGCGCTTCGTGCACCCCGAACGAATTGGGCATGCAGTTCGAAAGTGCCGCATCGAGAAATGCTGCAAGGCAAGGAGGAGGTTTATATGCATAGCATTGGAAAGAGCAGCTTCCTGTTGACTACAGCCGTGCTGTTCGCGGGCGTCAGCCTGGCGTCTGCACAAGGCATGAGTGGCGGCGGTAGTGGCAATGTGAGTGCCGGCGGCGGAGCCGGTGGCGGTGCCTCAGCGCATGAACGGTCCGGAGCCGGAATGAGCGCCGGTAGCGGTACTGGCGGCGGTGCTGCCGCGCACGAGAGATCTGGCGCTGGAATAGGGTCCGGCGGCGGCGCGTCCGCCAATGAGCGGTCGGCAGGCAGTGTAACGCAAGGCCGAGCCGGCGGAGGGGCGGAAGGCCGCTCCGGACTCGAAGGCCGCGCAGGGATGAGAGAGGGCGGCCGCGATGCGGATCGCGCGGAGCATGGTCGGAAGGATCAGACTGTAGGACAAGGCCGCAGCGATCGCGACCAGCTACGTCAGTCCGAACGAAGCGCGCAGGACAAGGATCGGTCCGGCAGACAACGGGATCAGACGATCGGGCAAGGCCGTGGCGAACGCGACCAGAGCCGTCAATCCCAGCAGAGGCCGCAGGACAGGCAAAGGTCAGGCGCCCAGACAACCCAGCAGCGGCGCGATCAGACGGCAACGCAGGGCCAGCAACGCCAGGGCACGACCACGGGCGCCAACACCAGGCCAAATAGCGCCTCTCAGGGCCAGAACGCGCAACAAGGCCAGCGCATGCAGCAAGGCCAGGGCACGACGACCGGCGCCAATACACGGGATCAGGTCAACACCCGGGATCAAAACAACGCGCAGGCACAAAGCGAGGGTGCCGCCCGAAGCATGTCCGGCCGCGTTTCAGTGACGGCGCAGCAGCAGACGAGGCTACAGCAGTCGGTGCTGAGCTCGCGCAACGTCGCGCGGGTTAACGCCAATGCGATCAACTTCCGGGTCAATACCGGCGTGTTTGTTCCGCGGAACATCTCCGTGGTCTCCGTCGCTGCGTTCCCGGCCCTGATCGACATTTACCCGGACTTCCGTGACGACAGCTTCTTCGTTGTGGACGACGAGATCGTGGTCCTCGATCGCAGCCGCAGAATCGTCGACGTCGTTCCGGCCGGACCGAGGACGCACTTTGCGCGCGGTAGCGGCGCGAGCGTCGCCCGTGGTCAGGGCACGGGCGGCAACAGCGTTGCCGCGCTCGATCTCAGCCCGCAGGAGATCCGCGTGGTGCAGCAAGTGCTGATCGATCAGGGCTTGCTGACCGGTGAAAGCGGACGGCGTGCTCGGCCCTCGTACGCATGAGGCGCTGATCACCTTCCAGCGTCAGCAGGGTATTCGGGCCAGCGGTTCGATCGACACCAACACCGTCGCGGCGCTCGGCGTGTCCAACAAGATCAGTGCCACGCAGGGCCAAGCGTCGACGGTCGGCCAAGGTGGACGCGCGCAGGCGCCGGCAGCACAGCAGAACACCACTGGCCAGAACGCCGG
>Ga0187815_10000260_pt1 | contig 26418 bp, 30 predicted proteins | sample NC_S_5_FD_132962 | JGI IMG/M metagenome (GOLD analysis project Ga0187815, IMG submission 132962) | Wetland sediment microbial communities from Neuse River Estuary, North Carolina, USA - ASW-S_5 | ecosystem: Environmental > Aquatic > Freshwater > Wetlands > Sediment | place: USA: North Carolina...
CGCCGCGCCGGATTACCCGCAGCTGTTCGGCCATCCGCGCCCGCTGTGGATGCTGTTCATGACCGAGTTCTGGGAGCGCTTCGCGTTCTACACCGTGAGCTGGGCGCTGGCGCTGTACATCGTGGCGCAGTTCTACCACGGCGACAGCTCCGGCCAGGCCTGGGCCAGCGCGATCTTCGGCGCATACACCGCGCTGATCTACGGCACCGGCATCTTCGGCGGCTGGGTGGCGGACAAACTGATCGGCTACCAGCGCACCATCCTGCTGGGGGCCGCGGTGATGGCCGTGGGGCTGTTCGCGCTGGCGGTGCCGTCGCGCCTGCTGTTGCTGCTGGGCCTCTCGCTGGTGATCGTGGGCGACGGCTTGTTCAAGCCGAACATCTCGTCGATGGTGGGCCAGCTCTACGGCCGCGACGACCCGCGGCGCGACCGCGGTTTCACCTTGTTCTACATGGGCATCAACGCCGGCGCCTTCATCGCGCCGCTGCTGACCGGCTGGATGGCCGCGCAGTTCACCGACACGCCGATGCAGCAGAACTTCAGGCTGGTGTTCATCACCGCGGGCATCGGCATGCTGCTGAGCCTGTTGTGGTTCTGGTTCGGGCGCAGGCAGCTCAAGGGCGTGGGCCGGCCGCTGCCCGGCGCGGAAAGCCGGCTGCGCTTACTGTGGGTGTTCGCGGGGGCGCTCGTGGCGGTGCCGGTGGTGTACTGGCTGCTTTCGGGCATCGGCGCCACCGGCCTGCAGTGGGTGCTGGGGCTGCTGTTCGTGGTGGTGGCGGCGATGCTGCTGGTGGAGGCGGCGCGGCACGGCCGCGTGCAGACGCACCGGGTGATCGCGATGCTGATCATCTTCGCGTTCAACGTGCTGTTCTGGATGTTCTATTACCAGCTCGGCACCACCTTCAATTTCCTCGCCGAGAACCTGGTGGACCGGCAGATGTTCGGCGGCTGGACCTTCCCGGTGGGCTGGTTCCAGTCGGTGAGCCCGCTGTCGATCATCGTGTTCGCGCCGATCGTGGCGCTGGTCTGGGGCTGGCTGGACAAGCGCCGGCTCGAGCCGTCGATCCCGCGCAAGTTCGGCCTCGGCCTGCTGTTCAACGCGCTGGGCTTCCTTGTGCTGGTGTATGCGTTGTCGAAGCTGCTCGGCGCCAACGGCCTGATCCCGTTCTGGCCGCTGGTGATGTGCTACGTGATGCAGACGCTGGGCGAGCTGTGCCTGTCGCCGATCGGCCTGTCGATGGTGACCAAGCTGGCGCCCCCGCGACTCGTGGGTTTCGCGATGGGCGGCTGGTTCCTGTCGCTGGCGGTGGGAGGCAACCTCTCCGGCCTGTTCGCCAGCCGCATCACCGGCGAGCACGGGCTGACCGCCGCCGCCGCGCTGAGCGGGTTCACCTTCAGCTTCTGGCTGCTGCTGGGAGCGGGCGTGCTGCTGTTGTTGATCGCGCCGTTGGTGAACCGCCTCATGCACGGGGTGAAATGACGGGCCATGCATGGCCCGTCGTCGGGCGCGTGCGCCCGACGGAGCCACGATCAGGCTATGCCTGATCGTGGCGAGTCCCGGCAGGGCAGGAGCCCTGTCCGGGACATCGGTAAAGGCGCTCGTCAGCTTTTCGCTGCGTCCGGCGGCATCAGCTTGTCCAATATCCGCCGCAGCCACGCCTGCTCGTCGGGTTCGAGCCTCGCCAGCAACTCCCGCTCCCGCTGCCGCGCCATTGGCGCCACCTCGTCGTGGATCTTCCATCCCGCGGCGGTGAGGCCGAGTACCGAGCGGCGCTTGTCGCTGGCGTGGGTGTGGCGGCGCACCCGTCCGGCGGCGACCAGGCGCGCCAGCGCGCGGCTCACCGCCACCTTGTCCATCGCGGTGCGCTCGGCCACCTCGCGGGCGGAGAGACCGTCGAAACGGGCCAGCACCGCCATCACCCGCCATTCGGTGACGCCTAGGTCGTGGCGTGCCTGGTAGTCGTCGGCGATCGCCTGGCTGACCGTGTTCGACACGATCGAGAGCTGGTAGGGCACGAAGCGCTCCAGCTCCAGCGGGGCGTGGTCGGGGTGGCGTCCGGCGGGCATGCTGCGGGGTTCCTTGCAAATGGTTACAGTTGAAACCATGATTGGGCTTGGCCGGCGTGGCCATGCACGACCATGAACGTCATGCAGACGGCCCCCTGGCTGCGGCATGGCCAGTACAACCGTCCACGGCCGCTCTTTTCACCAGGCGCAAGCACCACATTAGCGTTTGCTGTGCGAAAAGCATCATTGGCGTGATTTCTGTGGCGGTCCATGACCGCGAGAGTCAGGCCGCCGCCGTCCATGGCCGCACTTTTCACAACAGCTTCCCCATCGTAGCCCGTCGGAGAAATCCCATGAACGCCCAGCCCAACCTCGGCATGCAGGTCACCACGTTCGAGAACCCGATGGGGATCAACGGCTTCGAGTTCGTCGAATTCGCCGCCCCGGCCGGCCGCGCGGGCGAGCTGCATGCGCTGTTCCGCAAGATGGGCTTCAGTGCGGTGCTGAAGCACAGGCACCGCCCGATCACGGTGTACCGCCAGAACGACGTGAACTTCCTGGTCAACGAGGATCCGGATTCCTTCGCCGCCGACTTCGCCGCGAAGCACGGCCCCAGCGCCTGCGGCTTCGCGATCCGCTTCAGCAGGCCTGCCGGCACGGTGCTCGAAGCGGTGCTGGCGAACGGCGGCGAGGCGGTGGAGCACAAGGCTGCCAGCAAGGCGGTGGATGCGCCGGTGATCAAGGGCATCGGCGATTGCATGCTGTACCTGGTCGACCGCTACGGCGACCGTGGCAGCATCTACGGCGACGACTACGCGCCGGTCGAGGGCGCCGCGGCCAACCCGAAGGGTTACGGCCTCACTTTCATCGACCACCTCACGCACAACCTGTATTACGGCAACATGGCCAAGTGGTCGGCCTACTACGAGAAGCTGTTCAACTTCCGCGAGATCCGCTATTTCGACATCAAGGGTGCCAAGACCGGCCTGGTCTCGAAGGCGATGACCGCACCCGACGGCGTCGTACGCATCCCGCTCAACGAGTCCACCGATCCGAAGAGCCAGATCAACGAATACCTCGACGCCTACCAGGGCGAGGGCATCCAGCACATCGCCTGCTTCACCGACAACATCTACGACACGGTGGAGGCGATGCGCGCGCAGGGCGTGGAGTTCCTCGACACGCCGGACACCTATTTCGACGTGGTCGACCTGCGCATCCCGGGCAACGGCGAGGACGTTCCGCGCCTGGCGAAGAACAAGATCCTGATCGACGCCGACCCGGAGACGAAAAAGCGTCTGCTGCTGCAGATCTTCACCCAGAACGCGATCGGCCCGATCTTCTTCGAGATCATCCAGCGCAAGGGCAACGAGGGCTTCGGCGAAGGCAACTTCCAGGCGCTGTTCGAATCGATCGAGCGCGACCAGATGAAGCGCGGCGTGCTGTAAGGTCCGAACCCTTCGACTTCGCCTGTCCTGAGCCGGTCGAAGGCTCAAGGTGAACGGCTTCCCCTCGTCGTTCGTCCTGAGCGTAGGCCCGAAGGGCCGAAGTCGAAGGACCCAGGAGACGGAAATGGAATTCGTCCTCTATATCCTCGAATGTGCCGACGGCAGTTTTTACATCGGCCATACGGACAATTTGGACAAGCGGATGGAACAGCACGATCAAGGCAAGGGCTGCGCGTATACCTCAATGCGGCGCCCTCTGAAGCTGATCCACGCGGAAGCGTTCGAAACGCGTATCGAAGCCCTGGCGATGGAGCGAAAGCTCAAAGGCTGGAGCCGCGCGAAGAAGTTGGCGTATGTCGCCGGGGACTGGGACGTCGTAAGTACCCTGGCCAAGGGCAGGCATAGGCGCCAGCTTGCGCGCCAGGGCGCTTCGACTCCGCCCGCTGCGCGAGCTACGCTCAGCGCGAACGGTGATGTTGCCGGCGCGCGTGAACCCGATCAGGAAAGCGACGCATGAACTACCAATCCGGCTTCGCCAACGAATTCGCCACCGAGGCCATGCCCGGCACGCTGCCGGAAGGGCAGAACTCGCCGCAGCGGGCGGCGCACGGCCTGTACGCCGAGCAGCTGTCGGGCACTGCGTTCACCGCGCCGCGCCACAGCAACCGGCGCAGCTGGCTGTACCGCATCCGTCCGGCGGCGATGCACCAGCCGTTCGAGGCGATGGCGCCCGGCCGTTTCCACAACCGCTTCGACGAAGTGCCGGCCAGCCCCAACCAGCTGCGCTGGAATCCGCTGCCGCTGCCCAGCGCGCCCACCGACTTCGTCGACGGCCTCGTCACCATGGCCGGCAACGGCGGTGCGGCGGAGCAGTCGGGCGTCGGCATCCACCTGTATGCGGCCAACCGCTCGATGCAGGGACGCTACTTCTACGACGCCGACGGCGAGTTGCTGATCGTGCCGCAGCAGGGCCGCCTGCGCCTGGCCACCGAGTTCGGCGTGATCGGGCTGGAGCCGCTGGAGGTCGCGGTGATCCCGCGCGGCGTGCGCTTCCGCGTGGAGCTGCCGGACGACACCGCGCGCGGCTACATCGCCGAGAATTTCGGCGCGCTGCTGCGCCTGCCGGACCTGGGCCCCATCGGCAGCAACGGCCTGGCCAACCCGCGCGACTTCCTCACGCCGGTGGCGGCGTACGAGGACGTCGAGGGGGATTTCGAGCTGGTGGCCAAGTTCCAGGGCAACCTGTGGCGCGCCCGCATCGACCACTCGCCGCTCGACGTGGTCGGCTGGCATGGCAACTACGCGCCGTACAAGTACGATCTGCGCCGCTTCAACACGATCGGCTCGATCAGCTACGACCACCCGGATCCCAGCATCTTCCTGGTACTGCATTCGCCCAGCGACACGGCGGGCGTGAGCAACATGGACTTCGTGATCTTCCCGCCGCGATGGCTGGTGGCGCAGCACACCTTCCGCCCGCCGTGGTTCCACCGCAACATCGCCAGCGAGTTCATGGGCCTGGTCACCGGCGCCTACGACGCCAAGGCCGAGGGCTTCGTGCCGGGCGGCGCTTCGCTGCACAATTGCATGAGCGGCCACGGCCCGGATGCGGCGACCTACGAGAAGGCCTCGACGCGCGACCTGTCCCAGCCCGACGTGATCGCCGGCACGATGGCCTTCATGTTCGAGACGCGCCGCGTGCTCCATCCGACCCGGCAGGCGCTGGAATCGAAGGAGCTGCAGGCGAACTACCACGAGTGCTGGCAGGGCATCCGCAAGCATTTCACCGGCAAGTAGGCAGTACGCCGCCGAATCAACCGAGAACGAACGGGCCGGCGCGATCGCCGGGTCCGCGGAGCAAAGCATGAAACTGGGTTCCCTGAAGGAAGGCGGCCGCGACGGCACGCTGATCGTGGTCAGCCGAGACCTCGGCATCGCGGTGAAGGCCACCGGCATCGCCGCCACCCTGCAGGCGGCGCTGGACGACTGGTCGAACCTGGCGCCCCGCCTGAATGCGCTGTCCGACGACTTGAACGCCGGCAACGCCGCGGGCGCGTTCGCGCTGGACATGGCGGCGCTGGCCTCGCCGCTGCCGCGCGCCTACGAGTTCGTCGACGGCTCGGCCTACCTGCCGCACGTGGAGCGCGTGCGCAAGGCGCGCGGCGCCGAGGTGCCCGAATCGTTCTACACCGATCCGCTGATGTACCAGGCCACCAGCGCCGGCTTCCTCGGCCCGCGCGATCCGGTGGTGGTGCCCAGCGAGGACTACGGCATCGACCTCGAGGCCGAGGTCGTGGTGGTCACCGACGATGTGCCGATGGCGGCCACGCCGGCCGAGGCGGCCGGACACATCCAGCTCGTCGGCCTGGTCAACGACGTGTCGCTGCGCGGGCTGATCCCCGGCGAGCTGGCCAAGGGCTTCGGTTTCCTGCAGTCGAAGCCGCGATCGGCGCTGTCGCCGGTACTGGTGACACCGGACGAGCTGGGCGAGGCGTGGCAGGGCGAGAAGCTGCACCTGCCGATGCGCACCTGGCTCAACGGCCAGTGGTTCGGCGAAGCCGAATGCGGCGTGGACATGCAGTTCAGCTTCGCCCAGCTGGTGGCGCACGCGGCGAAGACGCGCCCGCTCACTGCCGGCACCCTCGTCGGCTCCGGCACCATTGCGAACGAAGACACGTCCAAGGGCGCCTCCTGCCTCGCCGAGCAGCGCACGGTGGAGACGCTGCGCGACGGCAAGCCCTCGACGCCGTTCCTGAAATACGGCGACACGCTGCGCATCGAGATCACCGACGAGGCCGGCGCCTCGATCTTCGGTGCGATCGAGCAGCGCATCGCACCGCTGGCGCGCTGACCGCCGCCGCACGGATGCGCCGGCCCGCATGCCGGCGCACACTGGGCGCCTCCGTTCCCTCGCGAGGTGTCCCATGCATCACAGCCGCCTGTGTGGCCTGGTCCTGGACTGCAAGGTCGACGACCTGGGCGATGCCGCCCGATTCTGGAGTGCGGCCTTGGACAAGCCCATCGCCACGCCCGACCAGGATGGCGACGGCCGCTACGCCGAGTTGCGCACGGCGGACGACGAGCCGTTGATCCTGCTGCAGAAGGTCGACCACGAGAGCCGCGTGCACCTGGACATCGAGACCGACGACCTGGAGGCCGAGGCGGCGCGGCTGGAGCGCCTTGGCGCAAAGCGCATCGCCTTCGTGCGCCGGCGCTGGTGGGTGATGGAGGCGCCCAGCGGGCAGCGCTTCTGCGTCGTGCACGGGCAGCGCGGGGCATTCGGCCCGCACCTCAACCGCTGGGACTGAAGCCGTGCCGGTCGTTGCGGCTCAGCCGCGCCGGCGCCAGAGCCGTGCACGCAACGGCAAGGCCAGCACCAGCACGGCGGCGAAGGCGCCATAGCCGCACAGCGCGGGCAGCACCTGCTGCCAGATCGCACCGCTGCCGCGCAGCCCGGCCTGGTCGGGCGGCGGCAGCTGCACCGCGTCGAAGCCGAGCAGGCCGGCAAACGTCGCGGCGGCGAAGGCCAGCAGCAGCGCCAGTGCGTCGAACAGCCGGCGTGCCGGCGTGCGCGGCAGCGACTTGGGATAGCTCGCATAGGCCCAGCCGAGGATCAGCAGCCATGGCGCGAGCAGCAGCAGGGCGAGGTAGCGCATCGGGGCCTCGTCAGTCCTGCTCGGACAGTTGCTCCAGCGCCTCGCGCAGTCGCGCGAGCAGTTCCTCGCCGGTCTGCGGGGTGCGGGCGACGGCCTCGCCGTCCAGCTCCAGCACCAGCGCGTCGCCGTCCTCGCGCAGCACCGCGGCCCGGCCCAGCTGGCGGATGCGCTGCTGCAGCGCGCCGGCGGCCTTGGGGTCGGCGAACGGCATCGAGAGCAGCAGCTCCTCGCCGTCGGCGGCGAACAGGCGGAAGCGGAAGCCGGCGTCGCCGTCGCGGAAGCTGGCGAAGCGCGGTGCCTTGCCGGCCTTGGCGGCGGCGGAAGGCTTGCCCGCCTTGGCGGCCGGCGCCGTGCCCATCGCGCGCAGCCCGATCGCCTCGCGGATTGCGGCGAGCTTGGGCGTGGCGATCGCACGCGCCTTGGCCGCGCCTTCGCGCAGGATCGCTTCGATCTCGTCGGGCCTGGCGATCAGCGCGTCGTAGCGCTCGCGCATCGGCGCCACGTCGGTCTCGATGCGTTCGAACAGACGCTGCTTGGCCTCGCCCCAGCCGAGGCCGTCGACCAGAGCCTGGCGGAACGCCGCGCTTTCGGCCTCGCCCGCGAAAGCGCGGAAGATCGTGAACAGCGCGGAGCCGTCCGGGTCCTTCGGCTCGCCCGGTGCGCGCGAGTCCGTGACGATGCGCATGATCGCCTCGCGCAGCGCCTTCGCGCCGCCGGCGAACAGCGGGATGGTGTTGTCGTAGCTCTTGGACATCTTGCGGCCATCCAGGCCCGGCAGCGTGGCCACCTCTTCCTCGATCTGCACCTCGGGCAGCACGAAGAAGTCGCGGCCATAGATGTGGTTGAAACGCTGCCCGATGTCGCGCGCCATCTCCAGGTGCTGGATCTGGTCGCGGCCCACCGGCACCTTGTGCGCATCGAAGGCGAGGATGTCGGCGGCCATCAGCACCGGGTACATGTACAGGCCCGCGGTGACGCCGGCGTCCGGGTCCTCGCCCACCTCGGTGTTCTTGTCCACCGCCGCCTTGTAGGCGTGCGCGCGGTTGAGCAGTCCCTTGGCGGTGACGCAGGTGAGGAACCAGGTCAGCTCCGGGATCTCGGGGATGTCCGACTGCCGGTAGAAGGTGACGCGTGCGGGATCCAGCCCCGCGGCCAGCCAGGTTGCCGCGATCTCCAGCCGCGAGCGCTCGATGCGCGCGGCGTCGTCGCTCTTGATCAGCGCGTGGTAGTCGGCGAGGAAGAAGAACGCGTCGACATCCATGCGCCGGCTGGCGGCGATGGCGGGACGGATCGCGCCCGCGTAGTTGCCCAGGTGCGGGGTGCCGGTGGTGGTGATGCCGGTGAGGACTCGGGTCTGCATGTCGTTCGCTGGTGGTGTCGGGGCGTTGGGCGTCAACGGATCAGGGTGGACTTGCCGAACAGCGATTCGACCAGGTCCACCGCGAGTTTCGCGGTCTGGTTGCGCTTGTCGAAGGCGGGGTTCAGCTCGACGATGTCGAGCGAGCCGAGCCGGCCCGAGTCTGCGATCATCTCCATGCACAGCTGCGCCTCCCGGTAGTTCGGGCCGCCGCGCACCGTGGTGCCCACGCCCGGTGCGATCACCGGATCGAGGAAGTCCACGTCGAAGCTCACGTGCAGGTGGGTGCGTGCGTCCATGCCGGCCAGCGCCTCCTCCATCGTGCGGCGCATGCCCACCTCGTCGATGTGGCGCATGTCGTAGATGCCCACGGCCGCCTCGCGCACCAGGCGCTTCTCGCCCTCGTCCACCGAGCGGATGCCGATCTGGCGGAACACGTCGGGCGTCACCGCCGGCGCACGGCCGCCGATGCCGGTGAGCGCGTCCGGGCCGTTGCCGCACAGGCAGGCCACCGGCATGCCGTGGATGTTGCCGGAGGGCGTGGCCTGCGCGGTGTTGAAGTCGCTGTGCGCGTCCAGCCACAGCACGCGGAGTTTCTTGCCCCGCTCGCGGCAGTGCCGTGCCACCGCACTGACCGAACCGATCGCCAGGCAATGGTCGCCGCCGAGCATGACCGGCAGCCGGTCTTGCGCCAGCTCGTCGTAGATGGCCGCATGCACGGCCTTGTTCCACGCGGTCACCTCGGCCAGGTGGCGGTAGCCGTCCACCGGCGGCAGCCACGGATTCAACGGCCCGTGCAGGTTGCCGCGGTCGGACACTTCGAGCCCGCGCGCGCGCAGCCTTTCCGCGATCTGCGCCACGCGCAGCGCCTCCGGTCCCATCGAGGCACCGCGATGCCCGGCGCCGATATCGGTGGGCACGCCCACCAGGGCGATCGTCTGCTTGCTCATGTTGCCTGTGTCCACGTCGATGACTTGCAGCCACCGAGTGTAACGGGTCGGCTGCGACGTGGCCGCTTCGTGGGTATGCCGGCAGCAGGAATCGAACCCGCGACCTACTGATTACAAATCAGTTGCTCTACCAACTGAGCTATACCGGCGTGGGGCGGGATTCTAGCAGGGATGAACCGCCGGACAGGCTCTCAAAAGCAGCTGGTGCTGTGGGAGCTCACGCCGTCGATGCGGACGCGGCTGCGCCAGTCGAGGCCGCTGCGGTCGGCCACCAGGTCGAGCCAGTATTGCGGCGCGCTCTCGGTGCGCTCGGTGATGCGGGCGGGGAAGCCGGCGGCGGTCACGTCGTTGCGGCGCTTGCGCGCGTTGTCCTGGTCCCTGAACAGGCCCAGCGAGATCGTGTTGGGCTGATCGCCGCCGCCCACCACGAAATAATCCTTGAGGCCGCGCGCGGCCAGCTGGCGGGTCAGCGCCAGTGCCTGCGCACGGCTGCCCGGCGCGGGCAGGTAGACCCACCAGCTGCGGGACTGGGCGACCTGCTCCTGGCGCGAGCGCATGCGCGCGGTGAGCGGCGCTAGCGCATTGCGGGCCTGCTGCAGGTCGTGCGGCGTGGCGAACGGTCCCAGCGTGAGGCAACGCAGCTGGGCAGGCGCATCCGCCTTCGCCGCGACGGGCGCAGGGGCGGCGACGCGGTCGACGGTCGCCGCGGGTGCGGCTGGCGCGGGCAATTCGGAGAGCAGGTGCAGTTCGGCCACGCCCGGGTCGGTGGCCGGCGGCACGTGCGCGTACGGCTGGCCGAGCAGCAACCAGGCGGCCGCCACGATGTTGAGCATGACCAGCAGCACGAACAGCAATCGCAGGAACATCGATCCCCCGTCATTTGCGCCAGTGGCGCCCGGCTATTGTGCCGCGGCCCATGCCGCCAGTCCGTGCAGCACGCTGTCGTGGGCAAGCAGCGCCGGCACCGTGAGCAGGGGCAGCAGCGCTTCCGCGTCGCCGCCACCGAGGCGCAGCGCGGGCGCACCACCCAGCGCAGGCGCCATGCGTGCCGCGAAGCGCTCGACCAGTGCCGCCGCGGCCAGCCAGCAACCGGAAGCCACCGCGTCGGCGGTGTTGTCGGCCGCCTCGACGATCGCGCCCGCATGTGCAGGCCGCACCTGCGCGGTGGCGCCGAGCAGGGATTGCTGCATCAGCCGCGGCCCCGGCGCGATCAGGCCGCCGAGGTGGCGGCCGTCGGCAGCCAGTGCATCCAGCGTGAGTGCGGTGCCCACGCCCGCGACTACGCAGGGCGCGAGGCCGTCGGCGCGGGCGGCGACCATGGCGAGGAAGCGGTCCACGCCCAGCTTTTGCGGTTCGGCGTAGGCGTTGCGCACGCCGCAGGCCTCGGCGGGCGTGCGCAGCCAATGCGGTTCGCGACCGAAGGCGTCGGTAACGCAGGCGGCGACCAGAGCCTCGCGTGGCGCATCGACAACCGAGGCGCCGAAGACCGCTGCGGGTCGTGGCAGCGACGACCAGGCCGCGGCCAGTATCTCCGCCACGTCCTCGTCCCATGCCACCGCGCCGCTGGCGGGCGCGTCGCCGTCGCGGCGCAGAGCCCACTTCAGGCGCGTGTTGCCCAGATCCAGCAGCAGCCTCATGCGCGGCGCACCGTGACGTCGGCACTGTCGATACGTTGCAGTTCGCCATCGGGCAGGCGCAGCAGCAGGGCGCCGCGGCCATCGACGCCGGCGCCGGTCCCGTCGCGCTCGCCACCGGCACCGCTCAGCCGCAGCGGCCGGTCGCGCAGCAGGTCGTGACGGGCGTATTCGTCGGCGAAGGCGGCGAAACCGTCGCGTTCGAATTGCGCGAGGCCCGTGGCCAGGGCGGCGATCAGCGCGGCGGCCGTGCGGTTGCGGTCCGGCGGCGTCCCGCCGGCGAGCGTGGCGAGATCACACGCCGGCTGGCCGGCCTGCGCGCGCAGCGCCTCGGTGAGGCGCAGGTTGAGGCCGATGCCGATCACGGCGGCGCACGGCCCCTGGTATTCGCCGCTGAGCTCGACCAGGATGCCGGCCAGCTTGCCGGCCGCCTGGCCCGGTACGGCGGCCAGCACGTCGTTCGGCCATTTCAGGCCGGCGCCGGCAACGTCCAGCGATTCCAGCGTGCGCAACACGATCACGCCGATCGCCAGCGACAGCCCCGCCAGCGCGGCGAAGCCGCTGTCGAAGCGCTTCAGGCAGGACAGATAGAGGTTCAGTCCCGGCGGCGACAGCCAGGCGCGGCCGCGCCGGCCGCGGCCGGCGCTCTGCGTCTCGGCGAGCACCATGCTGAGATCCGGTGCCGCGGCGCTGCGGCGCAGCAGTTCGCTGGAGGTGGAGTCCAGTTCCCAATGCACTTCCAGCGCACCCAGCCGCTTGACGACGATGGCTGGCAGCGCGGCCTGGATGCACGCGGCGTCCAGCAACTGGATCGGCCAGGGCAGGCGGTAGCCGCCCGCGCCGCTGGCCTCGATCGGCACGCCACGCACGCGCAGCGCCTGGACCTGTTTCCATATCGCGGCGCGGGTCACGCCGGCCCTGGCGGCCAGCTCGACGCCTGAAAGCGGGTTGCCCGCGGCCAGCTCGGCCAGCAGTTCGGCCGGCTGCATCAGCGAACCGCCCGCAAGCGCGCCGGAGCGGGAGCGGGGTGCTGGCAGGAAGAAGGGAGAGTCACACGCATCCGGCGGATTCTAGCTGGCTGCCGCAACCGGCGGCAGGGCACTGGCAGCGGAGGCGCATTTCTGCGACCATCGACCGCCTCGCTTGTGGATCAAGGGGTTGCATGCCATGAGTGCCAGATACTGGATGATCGGTTGCCTGATCGGCCTGGCCGGCATGGGCAGCGCCATGGCGACGGACATGGATGCCCGTGACATCACCGCAGGCAGCCACAATGCCGCCGACAGCAGTGCCCACGACGCCGGCAGCACCAGCGGCGGCGACGCCTTGGGCCTCAACCGCGATTGCCCTTCCTCGTCCTCCCGGCACGGCAGCGACAGCGACGCCAGCGACACCGACGGCCACAGCACGGCCGGCGGCGGCGAACACGGCGGCCGCATCTCCGCCCCCACCAGCGCGCGGCCAGCCACCCTGGGCTGGCAGTCGCTGTTGCCCGGCTCCATCCAGTAGGCGCGGCTTTGGCCGCGATGGATCCCTGCTGCTGTCCGCCCGTTCGCGGCTGAAGCCACTCGCACACCTTCCTGCCAGCGCCTACTCCGGCGGCAGCGTCACGCTGAAGCGCGCCCCGCCCAGATCGGGTGAACGGTCCACCGTCAACTCGCCGCGATAGGCGCGCACGATGTCCTGCACGATGGACAGGCCGATGCCGTGGCCTTGCACGCGCTCGTCGCCGCGCACGCCACGCTGCAGCACCTTCTCGATCTTGTCCGCGGCGATGCCGGGGCCGTCGTCCTCCACGCTGATCAGCAGGCCGGGGCGACTGCGGCCGGGCTGCGGCTGCTTCTGCACGACCAGCAGCACGTGGTGGCGCGTCCATTTGAATGCGTTTTCCAGCAGGTTGCCCATCAGCTCCAGCAGGTCGTTCAGTTCGCCATGGAAGGAAGCGCCGTCGGCGATGTCGAATTCGCACAGCACGTTCTTCGCGGCGTAGACCTTCTCCAGGCTCTGCACCAGGTCCTCGGCGTGGCTGGCGATCGGTACCGCGGCGGCGAAAGTCTGCCGGCCCGAGGTGGCGGCACGCGCCAGCTGGTAGGCGACCAGCTCGTCCATGCGGCGCACCTGGTCGAGCACGCCGCGCCGGGTGGGTTCGTCGCTGGCCGATTCCAGCTGCGAGCGGATCACCGCCAGCGGCGTCTTCAGGCTGTGCGCGAGGTCCGCGAGGGTGTGGCGGTAGCGCGTGCGCTGTTCGCGCTCGCTGTCGATGAAGGCGTTGATGCGCTCGGTGAGGCCGGTCAGTTCCAGCGGATACTGGCTGTCCAGGTGGTCGCTGTCGCCGCGCTCGACCCGGCTCATGTCGCTGGCCACCTTGCGCAGCGGAGTGAGGCTCCAGCGCAGCAGCAGCAGCTGCAGCACGATCAGCAGCACGCCCAGCACCGACAGCCACAGCACCAGCGTGCGCCGGTACACCGCGTTCTCGCCTTCGAGTTGCTGCTCGGTCTGCGCCACCATGATGGTGGCGGGGGTGGACTTGCGGCCCGGGAAGTCGAACGCCACGCCGATCGCGTAGAAGTAGAGCCGGCCCATGCGGGTGTCGACGGGGCCGTTGAATACGTGTTCACCCGCCGGCAGCGGCTTGAGGAAGCGGAAGTCGTGCCCGATCGCCGAGGTGGACTCCCAGTGGTAGCCATCCGGCCCGAGGATCACCGCGTAGAGGCCGGAGCCGGGCTGGGAGAACTTCTGCGGCGGCGAGTCGGGCGGCAGCAGGCGGCCGTCCCGGCTGAGGTCGGTGTGGGCGATGATGTCGGCGACGGCGGCGTCGCGCAGCCGATCCTGCAGGGTGTTCAGTGCACTCTGCTGCTTGGCCACATACATGACCACGCCGACCAGGCCGAGGAAGGCGGCCAGCACGAAGCCGGTGGTGATGGCCGAGCGCGCCGCCAGCGACAGCGGGCGGCGCGGCACGGGCTCACTCGTCGTCGCCGTCGGTGCGGGGTATGGCAAAGCGGTATCCGCGTCCACGCACGGTCTCGATGGGCTTGAGGGCGCCTTCCGGGTCCAGCTTGCGGCGCAGGCGGCCGATGAAGACTTCCAGCACATTGGAGTCGCGGTCGAAGTCCTGCTGGTAGATGTGCTCGGTGAGGTCGGCCTTGGAGACCAGTTCGCCGGCGTGCAGCATCAGGTATTCCAGCACCTTGTACTCGTAGCTGGTGAGGTCGACGATCTTGCCTTCCACCGTCACCGTCTGCGCGGTCGTGTCCAGCTTGATCGGGCCGCAGGCCAGCACCGGCTTGGACCAGCCGCTGGCGCGGCGCACCAGCGCGTTGATGCGGGCCAGCAGCTCCTCGACGTGGAACGGCTTGACCAGGTAGTCGTCCGCGCCCTGCTTGAGGCCTTCCACCTTGTCCTGCCAGCCGCCGCGCGCGGTGAGGATCAGCACCGGATAGCGCTGGCCGTGCTCGCGCAGCGCCTTGATCAGCTCCATGCCGGACATCTTCGGCAGGCCCAGGTCGATGATGGCGAGGTCGAACGGCACCTCGCGGCCGAGGTACAGCGCCTCTTCGCCGTCCTGCGCCGCGTCCACGGCAAAGCCGTCGCGCTTCAGTCGCGCCGCCAGCGTCTCGCGCAGCGGGGCCTCGTCTTCCACCAGAAGGATGCGCATCAGTGTTTCTCCTTGCCGCCGTTACGCCGGGCGGGCGGGTTGCGGGTTGACGGGGAGGTTGGCCGGATACTGTCGCCGCCGCTGGCGGGAATCGTCATCACCCGCACGTGGCCTTGCGGGGTGAGCACCTTGATGCGGTACTCGGTGCGGCGGTCCCGGCGCACCGAGTCGGCCGACAGCACCTGGCCGTTGGTTTCCTGCTGCGCCCGGCTCACGGCCTCGCTGAGGCTGAGGTCCTTCGGCCGGGCTTGCGCCCATGCCGCCGGGCTCGCGCCCAGCGTCAGCAGCAGCGCCAGCGGTGCGAGCCACGGGAGGATTCGGTTGGCCTTCATCGGCATGCTTCGACCACGATCTGTCTCTGGCCGTTCAGTTTGGGCGAGCAGGGCTGAATAGTGACCGGACGGGCGACCGCTGTCACGCGGCGGAGGCCAGCGGCGCCAGCGCCTGTTCGATCAGCCCCCAGCCCGCGCCGGGCAGGTGCGCGCCTTCGCTGAGCACGCGGCGGAAGCCGCGCGCACCCGGTTCGCCCTGGTACAGGCCGAGCAGGTGCCGGGTGATGTGCTTGAGCGCAGTACCGCGCCTGAGCTCGGCTTCGACGTAGGGGCGCAGGCGCTGCAGCACATCCTCCCGGCCGGGCAGCGGCGTGCCGTACAGCGCGTGTTCGAGCCGGGCCAGCAGCCAGGGATCATGGTAGGCGGCGCGGCCCAGCATCACGCCGTCCAGCTCGGCCAGCTGCGCCTCGACCTGTGCCACCGTGGTGATGCCGCCGTTGATCACCACCACGAGTCCGGGAAACTCGCGCTTCAGCCGGTGCACGCGCGGGTAGTCCAGCGGCGGGATCTCGCGGTTCTCCTTCGGCGACAGGCCCTGCAGCCAGGCCTTGCGCGCATGCACCACCAGCACCTCGACGCCGGCCTCCAGCATGGTTTCGGTGAAGTGCTGCAGGTCGGCATAGTCGTCCTGCGCGTCCACGCCGATGCGGCACTTCACCGTCACCGGTACGGTCACGGCATCGCGCATCGCCTTCACGCAGTCGGCCACCAGCGCGGGCTCGTACATCAGGCAGGCACCGAAGCGGCCGGACTGCACGCGGTCGGACGGGCAGCCCACGTTGAGGTTGACCTCGTCATAGCCCGCCGCCGCGCCCAGGCGCGCCGCCTCGGCCAGCTCGGCCGGCTCGCTGCCGCCCAGTTGCAGCGCTACCGGGTGCTCCTCCTGGCTGTGTTCGAGCAGACGCAGCTGCCCGCCGCGCACCAGCGCCGCGCTGGTCACCATCTCGGTGTACAGCCGCGCGTGTGGGGAGAGCAGGCGGTGGAAATAGCGGCAATGCCGGTCGGTCCAGTCCATCATCGGGGCGACGGACAGGCGCCAGGCTGCGGCGTCGAGTTGGGGGGCGGGGGCGGTCATCAGGCCGCCATTGTCCCGTATTCGCACGGAGTGGTGGAAATCAGCCTTCGGCCGCCACTGCCACGCGCCGCATGCGACTTTCGGCCACGCGCAAGGCCACGACTACCACAAGCAGCACCGCGGCCAGCCAGAACATGTGCAGGATCCACACGGTGAGCGTGGCCCAGATCGTGGCGAGGAACAGGTCGTGCAGCAGCCACGCCTTGGCGCGGGCGGGCGGCAGGTCGGGCGCCAATTTGGCGACGAAGGCCGCATAGCCCCAGGCCACGGCCACGCAAAGCTGGATCGCCAGCATGACGAGCAGGTACGGCACGAGGCCGTTCGTCGAAAACACGAGCACTGTCTCGAATGCAGGGGCTGCGTGGCTTGCCGGCAGGGCGCTCGGCAGGTTGCTGCCGGCGACCATCGCATGGAGGCCCACCCCCAGCGGGACTCCGTGAACTTCCTGGACAGTGCCGTTGACGATCATGTTGCGGATCAGCACCGGCACCAGCGCCACCAGGCTGAGCAGCAGCATGGTCAGTACGGTAAGCGGAGCGTCGATGCGGCGCAGCTGCGCCATGGCCCGGCGATGCTGGTACCACACGCCCGCGATCAGGTAGAAGCTGAGGAAATACACCAGAAGCGGTGCGCCCCAGACTTCGAACAGGCTCTGGCCGGGCCGGGCCTCCGGCCGCAGCTCCACTGCCGACAGGGTCAGGGCGATGGCGAACACGCCGTCGGCGAGCATCACCAGCCGGTCGAAATGGCGCTGGTGGACGTGATGTTCGCGCACGGCTGGTGCGGCGTTCGGTTCCATCTTCGCTCCCCCTCCCGGACCGCCCACATGATGCCGGAGAACATGGCCGCCGGCGATGGCCGGGATCGCGTAAAATGGCGGGCCGCCGCGACCCCGCGCGGCCACTCGCCAGGTTCACCGGCACGCCGCCTTCCCACGCGAGTACCGCTGACGCCATACGCGGCGGCGCGCTTTTCCCCGGCCCGAAATCGAGACGACGAATCATGGTAGCCATGGCGACCGAGCACGTGATCGACGTGCAGCACTGGAACGACACGCTGTTTTCCTTCCGCACCACGCGCGACCCTGGTTTCCGCTTCGACAGCGGGCAATTCGTGATGATCGGGCTGGAGAGCGAGGGCCGTCCGCTGATGCGTGCCTACTCGATCGCCAGCGCCAGCTGGGAGGAACACCTGGAGTTCTTCTCGATCAAGGTGCCGAACGGGCCGCTCACCTCGCGCCTGCAGCACCTGAAGCCTGGCGATCCGCTGATCGTGACGCGCAAGCCCACCGGGACCCTGGTGCTCACCGACCTCAAGCCTGGCAAGCATCTTTACCTGCTCGGCACCGGCACCGGGCTGGCGCCGTTCATGAGCATCATCCGCGACCCGGACACCTACGAGCGCTACGAGAAGATCGTGCTGGCGCACGGCGTGCGCCGCGTCGACGACCTCGCCTACGCGGATTACCTCGAACACGAGCTGCCGCAACACGAATACCTCGGCGAACTGGTGCGCGAGAAGCTGATCTATTACCCCACGGTCACGCGCGAGCCGTTCCGCAACCGCGGCCGCATCACCGACGCGATCGCCGACGGCATGATGAGCCAAGCCACCGGCTTGCCGCCGCTGAACCCGGATACCGACCGCGTGATGCTGTGCGGCAGTCCGGCGATGCTGGACGATCTCTGCGCGCTGCTCGACGGCCGCGGCTTCCAGGCTTCGCCGCGTACCCGCGAGCCGGGCGATTACGTGATCGAGCGCGCGTTCGTGGAGAAATAGCCGGCTGAGCCTGTCCCGTCGGTACAGTGGCGTCTCGCCGCAGAAACTCGCGGCGCCGCGACGGCATGCGTATCATGCGCGGGTCCACCACATGCCGACCCACACGGTGCGAGCCGCGATGCCACCCAGCCCCCCGACCGGACGACTGCGCCTGGTGCCCCAGGCGATCGTCGACGACGGCGATGCCACGCGATTCTGTTCCAGCTGCGCATTCGCCGAGGCCTGCGTCGCCGTGGGCTACGGCAAGCCGGAGTTGCTCGAACTGCACTGCCTGGTCGAGCACGTGGGGCCGTTCCGCGCAGGTGAACACGTGTTCCGCACCGGTGATCCGTTCCGTGCGATCTATGCGGTGCGCTTCGGCTCGGTGAAGACGCGGATGTTCGATCGCGACGGCAACGAGCAGGTGCTGGGCTTCTACCTGCCGGGCGAGGTGGTGGGGCTCAACGCGATCTATCCCGAGCATTTCCCCTGCGACGCGGTGGCGCTGGAAGACACCCAGTTCTGTCGCTTCTCTTTCCCTGCGATGAGCGCGCTGGCGTCGCGCCAGCCGGCAGTGCAGCAGCACCTGTTCCGGCTGATCAGCAAGGAGCTGGGCGCGGTGTCGCTGCTGGCCGGCGACCATAGCGCGGACGAGCGCATGGCGGCGTTCCTGATCGACCTCTCGTCGCGCTACGCGGCACGCGGCCTGTCCGCCGCGCGCTTCCACCTCAGCATGTCGCGCGGCGACATCGCGAACTACCTGCGACTGGCTGCCGAGACGGTGAGCCGGGTGCTGGGGCGGTTCCGCAGCCAGGGGCTGATCGCGCTGGAAGGCCGCGAACTGGTGCTGCTGCGCGAGGGCGCCCTGCGCGAACTCGGCGCCAGCCTGCTGCCGGAGCAGCGCAGGGGCTGATCCAGGTCAGGGCCGAGTCGCGTGTCCCCTGCCAGCATGGGAACGGTTTTCATTGCCGGGTTTCCATGGACGCTCCGACCTCCGCCGCCGCGAACGACCCCGCCGCCCTGCTGGCGGCCGCGCCGCACCGGCCGCTGTTCCTTGCCGGCACCGTGGCGGTGCTGTTGACGATGACCTGGTGGACGCTGGAGCTGGCTTCGTTGCGTTTCGGCTGGGCGCACTGGCCGCAGCCCACGATACCGCCGGCATGGGGGCACGCCATGCTGATCCAGTACGGCCTGTTCCCGCTCTTCATGTTCGGCTTCCTGATGACCACCTTCCCGCGCTGGATGGACGGGCCGCCGGTGCCGCCACGGCGCTACCTGCCGGTGGCGGGCGGCGTGCTGGGCGGCTACGTGCTGGGCACGCTGGGCCTGCTCGGCCTGCCGCTGCTGCTGAAGCTGGGCATGCTGCTGATGCTGGCCGGGTACCTGGCGGGCGCGAGCGCGCTGGCCGGCGTGCTGGCGAAGGCGGCGGACCGCAACCGGCACGGCTGGTCCTGCCTCGCGGCGTTCGGCGTGGGCACGCTGGGGCTGCTGTTGTTCCTCGCCTGGCTGCTGGTGCCCGGCGTGTCGCCCGACCTGCCGTGGCTGGCGATGAAGCTGGGCACGTTCGGCTTCCTGCTGCCGGTGTACTTCACGGTCTGCCATCGCATGCTGCCGTTCTTCAGCAAGAACGTGGTGGCCGGCTATGCGATGTGGCGGCCGGCGTGGAGCCTGCCAGTAGCTTGGGCGCTGCTGCTGGCGCACGCCTTGCTGGAATGGACCGGCCTGCCGCAATGGCTGTGGTTGTGCGACCTGCCGCTGGCCGCGGTGTTCGCCACGCACTGGCTGATGTGGAGGCCATGGCGCTGCCTGCACCCGGGCCTGCTCGGCGTGCTGCATGTCGCCTTCACCTGGCTGCCGGTCGCCTTCGTGCTGTTCTGCGTGCAGGACCTGGCGCTGGCGACCGGCGGCGGGGCCGTGCTGGGGCTGGCGCCGCTGCACGCGCTGGCGATCGGCTTCTTCGGCTCGATGCTGGTGGCGATGGTGACCCGCGTCACCCACGGCCATTCCGGCCGGCCGCTGCGGATGCACCCGGTGCCGTGGCTGTGCTTCGTGCTGCTGCAAGGGGTGGCGCTCGTGCGCATCCGCGCCGAGCTGGGCGGCGACCGTTATCTGTGGCTGGTGATCGCCGGAGCGGGCTGGCTGCTGGCGTTCCTGCCCTGGGTGCTGCGGTCGGCGTGGATCTACCTCACGCCGCGCGTGGACGGCAGGCCGGGCTGAGGGGCGCTTCGTGCAGGGGTTGATCGCGTCGTATTACCCGTGGATCGTGCTGGCGCACCTGGCCTGCGCCATCGTGTTCGTGGGCGCGGCGGCGTTCGAGGTGTTCGCGCTGGAGGCGTTGCACAAGCGTCTGGACGTCGCCGCCATGCGACAGATCGAGGCCGCGGTGATGGCGAGGGTGCGCCGTTACATGCCGTTCGTGGTGCTCGTGCTGTTCGTCAGCGGCGGCATGCTGTTCGACCTGCGCTGCAACGGCATCCGCTGCATCGGCACGACGCGTTTCGGCTGGTTCCTGCTGTTGAAGCTGGTGCTGGCGCTCGGCGTGCTGGGCGTGTTCGTCAATGCGGTGTGGGCGGGTGCGCGCGGGAGGATGAGCGCCTGCCGCTTCCGCCATACGCACCGCATCGTGCTGGCGCTGATGGTGGCCATCGTCTTTCTGGCCAAGACCATGTTCTACTTGTAGGCCCATTCCCCGGAGGTTTGCCATGTCCACAGTCCATTTCAAGGGTCAGCCGGTGCGCGTCGACGGCAGTTTCCCTGCGCCCGGCAGCCAGGTGCCGGCGTTCCGCCTGGTCGGCGGCGACCTGTCCGAGGTCACGCTGGCGAACCACGCCGGCAAGCGCAAGGTGCTGAACATCTTCCCCAGCGTGGACACCGGCGTGTGCGCCGCCTCGGTGCGCCGCTTCAACGAACTGGCCGCGAAGCTCGACAACACCGTGGTGCTGTGCATTTCCGCCGACCTGCCGTTCGCGCAGGGTCGCTTCTGCGGCGCCGAGGGCATCCAGAACGTGCAGATGCTGTCGCTGATGCGCGGCCGCGAGTTCCTGCGCGACTATGGCGTGGCGATCGCCGACGGCCCACTCGCCGGTCTGGCCGCCCGTGCGGTGCTGGTGCTGGACACCCACGACAAGGTGATCCACGCGGAGCTGGTGGACGAGATCACGCATGAACCGGATTACGACGCGGCGTTGAAGGCGCTGGGCTGAGCGGTCCGCCGGCACAACCCATCGAACTGAGGCAGCCCGTCGGGTGACCGGCGGGCTGCCTCATGTGCGACGCCGCAGCAAGACGCGATTCAGGAGCGGGTGCCCACCACCGGGATGCCGAGTGGCCGCACATCCAGCCGCTCGGGCAGCCCCATGCCCATGCGCAGGCTGCGGCCGATGCGGTCGGCGTAGTCCTGCATCCGCGCGGCATCGTCTTCGTCCAGCGCCTCGTTCGTGGTCTCGCGCCACAGCTCCAGCCAGCGCGCGAAGTGCACCGCACGGATCGCGGGCTGGCCGCGGTGCACGGCCATCGTGTTGCCTCGGTAGCTTTGCGCACCCAGTGCCACCGAGCACCAGAAGCGGGTGAGCAGGGCCTTGTGCCCGGGCCAGTCGTGCACGGCGGCATTGAAGATCGGGCCGATGGAAGCGTCGGCGCGCACCTTGTCGTAGAAGCGGTCGACCAGGGCGGCGATGCGGGTTTCGTCGAGCGTGCTCATGGCTTGCGTGTCGTGTCCTCGGCCGCGGCCGGTGTCGCGTCGGGCGCGGGGTCGTCCAGCAGCGGCAGGATGCCGGGCGTGTCGAGGTCGTCGAACTGCTGGTGGTTCACCGCCCAGAAGAACAGCGCCACGCCCACGATCACCACCAGGGCGGTCACCGGGATCAGCACCAGCAGGATGTTCATGCACGCAGCTCCGGTCGCGGCCCGTTGCCGTCGCGGCCCGCGCGCAGCGCGTTCAGCACCACCGCCAGCGAGCTGAGCGACATGCCGATGCCGGCCAGCCACGGCGGGACGTAGCCGAACGCGGCGAACGGCACCGCGCACAGATTGTAGACCAGCGACCAGCGCCGGCCCTGCGCCACGATGCGTTGCACCTCGGTCGCGACGGCGCGGGCGCGGGCGAGGCCATCGAGGCGGTCGTCCATCAGCAGCAGGTCGGCCTGCGCCTGCGCGAGGCCGGTACCGCTGGCCAGCGCGGCGGAAACGTCGGCGCCGGCAAGGACCGGAGCGTCGTTGCTGCCATCGCCCACCGCGAGCACGACGTGGCCCTGGGCGCGCAGCTCGCGCAGCCGCGCCAGCTTGTCGTCCGGGCTCTGGCGCGCGCGCCAGTCGGCGATGCCGAGCGTGTTTGCCAATGCGGCCACGCGCTCCGGCGCGTCGCCGCTGGCGACGCAGGGCGTGATGCCGTCGGTGCGCAGCGCATCCAGCGTGGCCTGGGCGTCGTGGCGCGGGCGCTCGACGAGGCGAAAGACGGCGATGGCGCCTTCCGCGTCGGCCAGCAGCAGGGCGTCGCGCTGGCGTTCGGGGATGAGTGCGTGGCCCAGCGCGAAGTCCGCGCGGCCAAGGCGCAGCGCGCGTCCGGCCACCGCGCCGCGCAGCCCGGCGCCGGCCACGGCTTCGACCCGTTCGGCCCGCCGCGGGGGAGCCAGCCGGCCGGCGGCATCGGCGAGTGCCCGGGCCAGCGGATGCGAGCTTTCGCGGGCCAGCGCGGTGGCGAGCGCCAGCACTTCCTCGCGGGAGTCGCCGCGCAACGGTTCGATGCCGGCGAGTTCCAGCCGCGGCACGCCCAGCGTGCCGGTCTTGTCGAACAGCGCCGTGTCGACCTGCGCCAGCCGGCTCAGGGCGCCGCTGTCGGTGACCAGCACGCCTTGGCGCGCCAGCGCGCTCAGTGCGCGGGTGAACGCGGCCGGCGCGGAGAGCGCGAACGCGCAGGGGCAGGCCACCACCAGCACGGCGAGCGCGGCGTCGAACGCGCGGGCGGGATCGACCAGCAGCCAGCCCAGCGCGGTGAGCGCCGTGAGCAGCAGCACGCGGGCCACGAAGCGGGCGATGTCGCGGTCGCTGGCCATGGCGAAGCTGCGTGCGGCGCGTGCGCGGGCGGCCAGCGCGCCGATGCGCGCCACCGCGGTGGCCTCGCCGCCGTGTTCCACGCGCAGCAGTAACGGCCCGTCCAGCAGTACGCTGCCAGCCACCAGGCGTTCGCCGCGGCGACGCAGGATCGGGCGCGATTCGCCGGTAAGCAGGGCCTCGTCCAGCCGCGCCGAATCCGCTTCCAGCACGCCGTCCGCGGGCACGGTGGCGCCTTCGGCGACGTGCACGCGGTCGCCGGCGCGCAGCGCCAGCGCGGGTACGGTTTCCCGCGTGCCGTCGGCGGCCATGCGCTGCGCCAGTAGCGGGGCGGCGTCGATCGCGGCGTCGCCCTGCGCATGGCCATGGTGGCGCGCACGCAGCTCCACGTAGCGTGCGGCCAGCAGCAGGAACACGAACATGCTCACCGAGTCGAAGTAGATTTCGCCCGCGCCGCGCAGCGTGTTGAACGCGCTGGCGAGGAATACCAGCGCCACCGCCAGCGCCACCGGCAGATGGATGCCGAGCCGGCGTTCGCGCAGCTCCTGCGCGGCGCCCGTGAAGAAGGGCCTGGCGGAATAGGCCACCACCGGGACGGTGGTGAGGAAGCCCAGCCAGCGGAACAGGCTGCGGGTGGTGAAATCAACGAAGTCGACCGCGCCGAGGTAGATCACCAGGGCATAGGCCATCACCTGCATCATGCACATGCCGGCGACCAGCAGGCGCTTCAGCGCGTCGTGCAGTTCGGCAGCGCGGACGTCGTCGGCATCGTCGTGGGGCAACGGCTGGGCCGGGCAATGCAGCGCCGCGCAGCGTTCCACCAGAGTTTCCAGCGAGAGCCGGCGTGCGTCCCACACCACGCGCAGGCGCCTGGCGGCGGGCAGGATGGCCACGCGCTCAATGCCGGGCAAGCCCCGGATCGCCTGCTCGAGCGCCAGTGCGCGGCGCGGTTCGGCTAGCGCGTCCACGCGCAGCGCCACTTCGCTGCGGCCGTCGCGCCGCGGCCGCAGTACCTGGGCGAGCAGCAGCGGATGGGCCCAGACGGCGTGCACATTCATGGCGTGGCTGCGCGGTGGCTGCTGCGCGCGCTGGCGGGCACGCCGAACACGGTGTGCGGCGTTTCCAGCGGAATGTCGGCGCTGCGCGCGCTCGCCACGATGATCCACACGCAGCCCGCCAGCGAGGCCACGAATACGGCGATGCCCAGCCACAGGATCGGCTGCCGGTACCAACGCCCGCCGACCCCGGTCCGCGGCGATTCAGTCCGCAGCGCCGGCATCGGGATGCGACAGGTGGTAGACATAGGCCGCCAGCACGTGGATCTGCTCATCGCTGAGGCGCCTGTCCCAGTTCGGCATGTGGCCCTGGCGACCGTCGTGGATGGTCTTGGTGATGTCCGCAAGCGTGCCGCCGTGCAGCCAGATATGGTCGGTGAGGTTGGGCGCACCCAGTGCCTGGTTCCCCTTGCCGTCGGGACCGTGGCAGGCCGCGCAGGTGCTCTTGAAGATCGGTTCGACCGCCGCCGCCATCTTCGCGTCGTGTGGCGAGCCGGAGAGGCCGAGCACGTACTGCGCAAGGTTCTTCACCGTGCTTTCGCCCAGGCTTGCCCAGGGCGGCATCACGCCGGCGCGGCCGTCATGGATCGAGGTGGTGATGTCCTTGCCGCTGCCGCCGTACAGCCAGTCCTGGTCGGTGAGGTCGGGTGCGCCGAGCTGCTGGTTGCCCTTGCCGCTGCGCTGGTGGCAGGCCGCGCAATTGTCCTCGAACAGCACCTTGCCGAGCTGCTGTGCGGCAGGGTCGCCGGCCAGCTGCTCCGGCGTGTACAGCGCGAAGCGCTGCATCAGCGGTTCCAGCTTTGCCGCGTTGGCGGCCTGCTCGCCAGCCAACTGCCCGTGCGAGGTCCAGCCCAGCGTGCCCTTGCGGTTGCCGAAGCCGGGGTAGAGCAGGAGGTAGATGAAGGCGGCCACGAACATCGCGCCGGAGAGCACGATCCACCACATCGGCAGCCGCCGCACGCCTTCGCGCAGCACGCCGTGCGCCCACACGTGGCCGCTGGTGCCGTCGGGCCGGGTGGGGATCTTCGCGCGCGGCCCCCACAGGAACAGGAAGAAGGTGATGCCGAGGTTCAGCACCACTAGGAACATCACCCACAACGACCAGCCGGTGCTCATCGCGCCCTCTCCCCTGTCGCGTCGTCGGCGGCCGGGTCGTCGTCCTGCATCGGCAGCTGCGCCATCCTGTCGAATACGGCTTTGTGGTACTTGCGCCAGGCCCAGATCCAGATGCCGACGAAGCTCAGCATCATCAGCACGATCATCACGCCCGCCAGGTGGCCCCAGAACGGACTCATGGCGCACCTCCATCGCTGGCCGGCGTCGCGGCGACCGGTTCGTTCTTGATGCCCAGGCCTTGCAGATAGGCGATCAGCGCGTCCATCTCGGTCTTGCCCCTGACGGCCTCCGGCGCGGCGGCGATGTCGGCATCGCTGTACGGGTCGCCCAGCTTGCGCAGCACGCGCATGCGCGCCTGGATGTCGGCGCCGTCGATGCCGGCCTTCGCCAGCCACGGGTAGCCGGGCATGTTGGACTGCGGCACCACGCTGCGCGGGTCCATCAGGTGCATGCGCTGCCAGTCGTCGGAATACTTGCCGCCCACGCGGGCGAGGTCCGGCCCGGTGCGCTTGGAGCCCCACTGGAACGGCCGGTCGTAGACCGACTCCCCGGCGGTGGAGTAGTGGCCGTAGCGCTGGGTCTCGAAGCGCAGCGCGCGGATCATCTGCGAGTGGCAGAGGTAGCAGCCCTCGCGCACGTAGACGTCCTTGCCCGCCAGCCGCAGCGGGTCGTACGGGTGCACGTTCGGCGGCGCCTTGAGCGAATGCGCCTCGACGAACAACGGGGTGATCTCGGCGAGCCCGCCCAGCGAGACCATGATCGCGATGCCGATGCCGAGCAGGCCGGCGTGCTTCTCGATCGCTTCGAAATGCCTGTAGGCCATGGCTGTCCCCTTAAGCCGCCGCCGGCAACGGCGCCGGGATCTGGTGGGGTTCCGGCTCCGGGATCGGCACCGGGATCGGCTTGATGATGCGGGCGCGGGCGTCGGCGGCGGTGTGCCACAGGTTCCAGGCCATCACCCACATGCCCGCGAGGATCAGCACGCCGCCCAGCCAGCGGATCAGGTACATCGGCTTGACCGCGATCAGGCTGTCGAGGAATCCGTACTTCAGCGAGCCGTCGGGCAGGGTGGCGCGCCACATCTCGCCCTCGGTGACGCCGGCGGTCCACATCGCGCCGACGTAGATCAGCGTGCCGGCCATGTGCAGCCAGAAGTGCAGGTTCATGCCACGCACCGAATGCATCGCCGGTCGGCCCAGCGCGCGCGGCGCCATCGCGTACAGCGAGCCGATGGTGATCATCGCCACCCAGCCCAGCGAGCCGGAGTGCACGTGGGCGATCGTCCAGTCGGTGTAGTGCGACAGCGAGTTCACCGTCTTGATC